>OMEQ01000711.1_pt1 | contig 19434 bp, 18 predicted proteins | sample 1645451 | NCBI WGS metagenome assembly OMEQ01 (sample SAMEA103958142, study PRJEB25191) | human gut metagenome | biome: human-associated habitat [ENVO:00009003]; feature: intestine environment [ENVO:2100002]; material: feces | place: Germany | collected 2013/2015
GGGAATCCGGGATGTAGATGCGGCGGATCTTCCCACCTTTGGAGTAGAGATCAAGATACCCGCAGGCTAAATGTTCCGCCTTGATCTGCACCAGCTCACTGACCCTGGCACCGGTGGTCACCAGAAAACGGACGATGAAATACCAGAAGTCGCGGTGTTCTGCTTTCAGGTTCCGCTGGAGCGTCTCACAGTCCTCGTTTGTGATGATGGAATCCTGGAAGGTGTCCCGGGGAATCTTTACCGAGTGAAGACGGAAGCCGGAGAGATCTGGGGAGAGTTCCGGCTGTTCTTCTTCCAGGAAAAGAAGAAAATGGTTTACGGCGTAGATACGCTGATTGATCGTTGCAGGGCGGTAATTGGCAATTAAAAGACTCCGGTATTTTCGGAGAAGAGATTCAGTTGGAACAGGATAGGTGGACAGAAGCTGTCTGATAGCCCGTCCGTATGCATCTCCGGTATTTTCAGACATATTCTTTTTTCTTAAATACAATCTAAATGATTCTGTCAGGTTTTCCTGGTCTTTTGGAAATTCTTTCATAATGTATCCTTTGAATAATAACAGGGAAGCAGGAATTTTACCAATTTACGATCTGATTGAAAAGGTTCTGTTGTTCGGTACTGCTTTTATGCAGATAAATGCGGGTAGTCTCAATACTCTCATGTCCGAGAATGTCGGACAGGAGCGCAATATCATCACATTTCTCTATAAAATTTTTGGCAAACAGATGTCGGAATGCATGGGGATGTATGACAGATAGATCCAGATTGTATCGAAGTGCAAAAACCTTAAGCTGATCCCGGATCCCGTTTGTGGTGATCGGATTTCCGAAACGGTTTAGAAATAAGCTGCCGCTGGTGCGCTTTTCATTTTGAAGCCACAGCAGGCAGGTCTCCTGGACATTTTGCGGAAAGTAGACCCGCCGGATCTTATCTCCTTTTGAGTACAGATCCATCTGCCCGCGGATCATATCTTCCACACGGATCTGGAGAAGTTCGCTGATCCGCACACCGGTGGTGGCCATGATCCGGATCGCAAAGTAGTAGGTGAGTTTTCCATCGCGCAGGAGGCATTTTTTCAGGTACTCATAGTCGGCCTGACTGATCACATTTTCCAGAAATGGTTTCTGCTGAAGGCGGACCATACGGACCCGGGAGGCAGGAAGATCAAGAAATTCCATAAAACAGTTCATCGCACGGATCCTTAGATTTACGGTGCTGGGCTTGTACCGGTCAATGAGACAGCATTTGTAGAGCATCAGATTGTCATGGGAGACCTCGGGGTACAGGGAAAGAAAATGCCTGGCAGTATAGAGATAGGAACGGATCGTCTGGTAAGATTTTCCATTCCGGAGCAGCCACGCTTCGAACCCGGAGAGCTGTTGACGGGTCGTTTCAGAAAGAAGGTCTGTGGGCAGAGCAGTTTTTCTCATAGTATTATCATACCTTTCTGTTTTTGAAAAGTATTTTATCGCAGGAAACAAAAAGTGCAAGAGAAAACCAGAGAATACGTTGTTGATGAGGGAAAGAAAGGGGGAAAAGCAAAACATCCGTCGGAGACATGGGACATCTCCGGCGGATGATTATATAGCTGTATATGATTGGAACGGAACAGGCAATGCTTTCAGGATCTGTTCAGTGGTACTGCGCTGACCAGAAAGAAATTGGGGTGTTTAGTTCTGGAAATCTACAATCGCGTTTCCCTTTTCATCATATCGAACAGCATCCTTATCAAGTGTCAGCGCATCAATGGCATCAAGGTACGCCTTGATGGACGGATACTGTGGCTTGTAGTTGGCGATGATCCCTTTCGCGGTCACGGCATTGTTGGAGAGCAGGGCATCTACGAGGAAGAGCTGAACCTTTGCCGCGTTCACACACATGCGGTTCGGATCTGTGATCTGGAAGTCGATGCCGTGGAGAGTGCCGACAGCGCCGCCTGCGTTGATCTGTACACCCGGCATTACGCAGGTGACATCGCCGAAGTCAGAGGAACCGGTGCTCCAGCCGTTGTAGTCGAAGACAACTTTCTTTCTTCCGCAGAGTGCCACGCAGCATTCCTCAGCAAGCTTCATGAATGCCGGATCATGATACTCCGGCGCATATCCGGGACGGTCGCTCAGCTCTACGCCTGCGCCCATAGCCAGTGCGGCTCCGGTCAGCGCGCGGTTTACTTTAATATTTTCGCGCTTGATCGCCTCTAAGGATTTACCGCGGACATAGCTCTCGATCTTCATCTCATCCGGGATGATGTTTACGGCGCAGTTTGCGCCCATGAGGATCGGATGGAAGCGGATCGTATCTTTCTCCTGGAATGTCTCACGGAGGTCGTTGCATGCCTGGAGACCCAGCATAGCGGCATACTCCGCGTTGACTCCCATATGAGGAGCTCCGCCTGCATGGGCAGATTTTCCTTTGTAGCGGATATTTTTCGCTATACATCCGTTCATTCCGAGCAGTGCCTGAAAGTCAAGATCGGTATCGCCGTCCTCATTGACACCAGAGCCTTTTGTCATGCCGTGAACCATCATGGCCATGTCGACGCCGTCTAAGAGACCACGGTACATGAATTCGGTCTTACCGCCGTTGTACTTGATGATGCCTTTCTGGCGGAGTTCTTCACGGAATGCCAGCTGGATCATCTCCTCGGCCGGAACGACAACGAGGCGGATGGATCCGCAGAGACCGTCGAGGGCGTGGGGCTGTTTCAATGCGGCTGCGATTCCTAAAAGTGCAGCGGACTGGGCGTTATGTCCACAGCAGTGGGTCATTCCGTTTACGGATTCCGGATGGTTCGCGATATCGAGGGCATCCAGTTCACCGAAGATCGCTACCTTTGGTCCTGGTTTTCCTGTCTCAACATCGGTGTAAAAGCCCGGAATGTTTCCGGCTTTGACGAGTGTGTATCCAAGTGCCTCGTATTTCTCTGCGAGATAGTCGTGGGCCTGCCACTCGGTGTAGCCGGTCTGCGGATGAGCCCAGATCCAGCGCTCTGCGTCGAGGATGAGCTGTTTTACGGTATCTACGTTGTTTACGATCAGCTGTTGTCTGTCTGTCATGGAAATACCTCCTGAAATATGTAATATTGGACGGAACCAGGCGCTGTACGGGAGCATCAGGTCAAGCCCGGTTCATCTTTAAAAGCTCGATCAGCGCGTCAGTGTGTTCCTTCGTTGTCGCCCAGCTTGTGGCGATCCGGATCACGGTATGGGAGTCATCATATTTTTCCCAGAAGCTGAATTCCGCCTGCTCTTCCAGGCGGTGCAGGACTTCGTCCTCCAGAATAATAAAGATCTGGTTTGTCGGAGTCTCAAGGAAGAACTGGTAACCGTTTTCCTTTAACGCGGATTTTATCGCGGCTGCGCAGTCGAGGGCGGATTCCCCGATATGAAGGTACAGATCATCTGTGAACAGGGTATCGAACTGGATCCCCAGAATGCGGCCTTTCGCAAAAAGCGCGCCGTGCTGTTTTATAATTGTGAAAAAGTGCGGGATCAGCGCCGGATCCGGGATCACGACCGCCTCGCCGAAGAGCGCTCCGCATTTCGTTCCGCCGATGTAGAAGACATCGCAGAGTTTCGCAAGATCCTTTAATGTCACGTCATTTTCCGGGGAAGCGAGAGCGTAGGCAAGTCTCGCACCATCCACATAGAGAGGGAGATGGTACTTACGGCATGCCTCGCTGAGGTCGGTCAGTTCTTCCAGGGAATACAGGGTTCCGTATTCCGTAGGCTGGGAGATATAGACCATACCCGGCATAACCATGTGCTCATGATTATCATCAGATAAAAAAGTATCCATATAAGAGGTGACCTGGGCGGCTGTGATCTTTCCATATGTATGGGGCAGCGGGAGCACTTTATGTCCGCCGAATTCGATGGCACCGGCCTCATGGACTGCGATGTGCCCGGTCTCCGCACAGAGAACGCCCTGATAGGAGCGGAGAAGCGCGTCGATCACGGTAGCGTTTGTCTGGGTGCCGCCCACGAGGAGATAGACTTCCGCGTTTGGAGCGCCGCAGGCTTTGCGGATCTTATCCCGGGCAGATTCGGAGAACTCATCGAGACCGTACCCGGAGGTCTGCATCATATTTGTGGCGAGCAGCTCATTCATGATAGCCGGATGGGCGCCTTCCATGTAATCGCAGACGAATTTCAATTTTTCATTTGCCATGTTAAAAACCTGACCTTTCATGTTGTCTGACTCTATTATACAGATGGCATATTGACGTGTCAATGCAGGAAAGTATATGAAAAGATTTGAAAACACTGAGGGGAATATGGGGATTCAGCTGATGATGACGATAAGAGCGGAAGCCAGAATCCAGAACTTGTGTGGGATTGAATGGAGATAAGAAAATCCGCACATAAACAGGTTTCCCATGAAATAGAGTATTATGAAGAGCGGATTTTCGGGGAAACAGAGCATGAAGCAGAAAGTGATAGAGCCGGTTCTCGGCATATGCCTGCTCGCCATGGTGGTCATGGCGGTGAAATATGGGAGTATTCGTGTGACGGGGAGCGGTGACGCCTACATAAAAGAGACACCGGTGGTGGTGGTCGATGCCGGACACGGCGGAACAGATCCCGGCAAGGTTGGAGTCGACGGGAGCCTGGAGAAAGATATCAACCTGGCTGTGGCGGAGCGGTTGAAAACGTACCTGGAACAGGATGATGTGAAGGTCATTATGACGCGGGAGACGGACACGGGACTTTATTCCGAAACGGACAGCCGGAAAAAGATGGCGGACATGAAGAAACGGTGTGAGATCATTGAGGAGAGCGGCGCGGACCTTGTGGTCAGCATCCACCAGAACAGCTATCACGAGGAATCCGTCTCTGGCGGACAGGTATTCTATTACCGGGATTCGTCAAAGGGAAAGGCGCTGGCGGAGATCCTGCAGGACCGGTTTGACTATGTCCTGGGGGACCAGAACCGGAGACTTCCGAAGGCGAATGCCAATTACTACCTCCTTCTGCATGTGAAATGTCCCATCGTGATCGTGGAGTGCGGATTCTTAAGCAACCGGAAGGAAGCAGCGCTTTTAAACAGCGGGGAGTACCAGGATAAGCTGGCATATACGATTCATATGGGGATCATGGAGTACCTGAGTAAGAAGCAATGAGATAGGAAAATGTACAAATGAAGAGAAATAAAATCGTCATATTATACAAAAAAGGTCCACCTGTTTTTAACTATCCGATATGGCATTTAAAAGGTCAATATGCTATGATTCTTTTACCAATTGGGACGAAAAAAATGAAGGAGGGATACTTTGACGAAAGAAGATATGAAACAGATTTCAGACCTTATGGATGAAAAGTTTATTGCATCGGAAGGCCGGATGCGAGCGGAGATTGTAGCATCGGAGGCGCGGACAGGAGAAAAGATCGATAGGGTGGAAAATAATCTGAGTGCAGAAATAAAGAAGAATCGTATCAGCATGACAAGGCATATGCAGGAGCTGAATGCCAAATGGGTTGAAACAAATGAAAAACTGGATCGTATGCTTGCAAGGATGGATGGAATGGATAAGAATATGAGCGCGATGCGGGCAGAAATGGACGCAGTGCCTAAGCGATTCGACGCGGTAGAGACAAATCTGGGCAGAAAAATTTCAGAATCGGAGGCAGTTACCCGGAGATATACGGAAAAACTGTTTTTCCAGGTGGCAGAAGGCAAAAAGAAACGTTCTGTACGTTCATCTGGGCTGGAAGGATAAAAGATCCGCCGGAGACACGAATATTCCGGCGGATCTTACTATCAGAATTACTCAAGTACGAGTGTACCGTCGCCCTCAGCACGGATCGCGGATTTGAAGAACTCTTCAAATGCCTTTTCCAGGTAGGCCATATCCTTGGAGCCTGCAGTCTCATACGGAGAGTGCATAGCTAACTGCGGAAGTCCGACATCTACCGTGTTTAAGGAAACCTGAGCGTTGGAGATATTTCCGAGAGTGGAGCCGCCGAGGATATCGGAACGGTTTAAGAACTCCTGGTACGGAACACCTGCGCGCTCGCAGAGGCAGCGCATAACAGCTGCGGAAACAGCGTCTGTTGTGTACTTCTGGTTTGCGCTGTGCTTGATTACGAGACCGCCGTTTAAGTAGGTGCGGTTTGTCGGGTCGGTCTTGTCAGCGTAGTTCGGATGTACGGCATGTCCGTTATCCGCGGATACCATGAAGCTGGAAGCGAGGGACGTGAGGTACTCTTCCTCTGTTCTTCCAAGGCTGCGGTTGATGCGGCGGAGAATGTCGTAAAGGAATGTGGAGCCGGCGCCCTGTTTTGTGCCGCTTCCTACTTCCTCGTTGTCAAATACGGCAACGACCGGGATGCAGCGGTCGCTCTCACTGTTTAAGAGAGCCATTGTGGACGTGAATGCGCACTGGAGATCATCAAGACGCGGAGCGGAGATAAACTCGCCGTCGCAGCCCCATACAGTACCTTCCATACGGTTGTAAAGGAAGAGGTCCATTCCTTTGATCTGGTCAACGGAAACGCCTGCCTCCTCAGCGATCATCTCTTTGAATGCCTTTCCGGAATTGCTCATGCGGTATAACGGAAGCATATCTTTCTGGATGTTGTACTTGTAACCGTCGTTTACTTCACGGTTCATGTGGATCGCGAGGTTCGGGATCATGAGAAGATCACGGTCAACGTTGATCAGTTTTGTTGTGAGACGGTTGCCGTCTTTTACGATGATGCGTCCTGCAACGGAGAGAGGTCTGTCGAACCACGGTGCGCAGAGCATTCCGCCGTACTTCTCAACATTTAATTTTACATACTGGTTCTCGATGTTCATCTCAGAAGACTCTTTGATCTTTAAGGTCGGGGAGTCGCTGTGGCTTGCCGCGATATGGAAGCCGGAATAATCCTTGCGGGATACCTTGAATGCGATGATCGCGGACTGGTTGCGGGTTACGAAATACTTTCCGCCCTCAGCGAGATTCCAGGTATTGCCCTCAGCGAGACGCTCGAAGCCTGCCTCGGTCAGGTAGTTTGCCAGTTCATGAACAGCATGGAAACCGGTCGGACTCTTTTTGATAAAAGAAAATAATTCCTCATTCAGATTCTGAATCATGTTTTTGTTACTCCTTTCGATAAATAACCCCTGTAAGTCATACTACATTATATAAAAAAAATGCAGATCAGGCAAGCTCGCGCTATGATGTGCGCAAGTGTTAAAATATGATTTCTGTTATAATTCTGACGTTTTTCTGAAATTTACGAAAAAGGTCTGGAAGAGGTACCTTTATTCTCGGTTTCATGTTAAAATATGGGCATGAGTAGCTGCGAAGGTATGGAACAGTTACAAATACGATCAATATGGTGAGAAGATCACTGGGAAAAGAGGGGAACTTATGGATTGGAAGAAGATCAGACAGGCAGTCCGCACGGTGCTGGCGGCTGTATTGATCTGCGCTGCATCGGTGGGAATCACCGGTGATCCGGCATATGCGGCGGATATGGGCGCAGTTTACGGAATTTATGAGCATGGAACCGATTGGAGTGGGTATCATGGTGACAGCAAAACAGCGCGTGCTGGAACCGGAAGCTATGTGACGGCGATCCGCGCCAGCCTTCAGGGACAACCTGAGGGAATGAGCGGCACGCTTTCTTACCAGGTGAACTTAAGCGGAAGCGGATGGCTTTCCTGGCAGGAAAACATGACTCCGAATGGAAGCACCGAGACAGATATGCCGTTAGAAGCGGTCCGCATGGCATTTACCGGACAGCTTGCGGAGAATTATGATGTTTATTACTCTGTATATCAGAATGGCTCCTGGACAACTCCGGTGAAGAACGGGGAGACTGCGGGAACCGAAGGACAGGGACTCCGTGTGGATGGTCTCTGGGTAACGGTGACGGGAAAAGGTGCGGAGGTACCGGAAGGCCCGAATGGAAAGAGCGTTGACCCGACAAGACCGATGGTTGCCCTGACCTTTGATGACGGCCCGTCGAAGTATACGCCCCGGATCCTGGATTCCCTGGAAGCGAACGGCGGAAGAGCCACATTCTTCATGGTGGGCAACCGAGTTGCGTCCTATGCGTCTACCGTAAAGCGCATGGCAGATCTCGGATGCGAGACAGACAGCCATACCTGGGCACATACATATCTGACAGGAATGTCTGAGGGAGAGATATTACAGAGCTTAAATCAGACACGCGATGCCATTGTGGCAGCAGGCGGAAACGCGCCGAAAGGTGTCCGCCCGCCGGGAGGAAAGATCAATGATGCCAGTAAGGCGGTCCTCGCAAAGGCTGGAATGCCGTCCATCATCTGGTCCGTGGATACACTGGACTGGAAGACGAGAAACGCGCAGCACACCATCGACACAGTTCTCAGACAGGTGCAGGATGGAGATATCATCCTGATGCATGACCTCTATGAGCAGAGCGTCATTGCGGCAGAGACGCTGATTCCTGAACTCACGAGAAGAGGTTACCAGCTCGTGACAGTCAGCGAGATGGCAGAGCTCCGCGGTGGTATGGCGGCAGGACAGTCTTATGGACATTTCCGCTAAGAATAAAAAATATTGCAGTATGAAGCAAAATGTGATATTCTGTTAACGAACAAATAAATATCGTTCTTCGGGGCGGGGTGCGATTCCCCACCGGCGGTATAGTCCGCGACCTGCGAAAGCAGCTGATTTGGTGAGATTCCAAAACCGACAGTATAGTCTGGATGAGAGAAGAAATTGTATGACAGGAGTAGTTCATTCAAGCCCCGGACTTTTTCAATGGTCCGGGGTCTTTTTATTTACATGGACAGGGAATCATCCCCACGAGTCCGTGTGAGCCGGCAATCCTGCACAGCAATTCCTTGTAACAGAAGAACAACAAGTACAAGGAGGAACATTATGAACCAGAACAAAGTATTAAGTGTCAGAAATCTCGTGCTGATCGCCATGTTCAGCGCACTCGCAGCCGTATTGGAGACGATCCAGGTGGCGGTTCCGTTTGCACCGCCGTTTTACAAGCTGGACTTCGCGGAGCTCCCGGTACTGATCGGCGGCTTTGCCATGGGACCGGCCCAGGCAGCTCTGATCGCGATCGTTAAGAACCTCTTAAAGCTGCTCTTAAACGGAACAAGCACTTACTATGTCGGCGAGCTCGGAAACATCATTGGAAGCTGCATGTTCTCCGTACCGGCTGCCCTGATCTACCGCAGACATAAAACGAAAAAGACCGCTATGGTCGCTCTCGCTGCCGGTGTCATCTGTGCTATCGTCGGCGCTGTATTCGTAAACTGCGCGATCACACTTCCGTTCTACGCAAAAGTTGCTTTCGGCGGAATCGAGAACATCATCGCAATGGGAACAAAGATCAACCCGGCAGTTACAAACCTGTATACATTCGCGATCTTCATGATCGTTCCGTTCAACCTTGTAAAATGCGGACTGAACGCGATCGTAACAGCACTTGTATATAAGCATGTCAGCGTGATCATCCATGCAGGGGTTCACAGAGAAAAGAAAACTGAAAATACGGCGGCATAACACCTGAAATGGGAGATTCCCCCGGGATAGAGACGGCGAAAGCCGTGTCTGCCTCGGGGGACTTACAATTTATGTGAGAAGTGAGCAAAAGCCTGCGCAGGCACAAAAGTGAGCGCTGGCAGGTGGCAGCAGTACTTGACGGATAACGACCGAAATGAGATAGTGAAGCGGCAATGACTTAAGAAACGGAGAAAATAAAATGGTAAGATATTATAATGAACTGACAAGACTGGAAATGGAACAGGTCGACAAGGACGAGACGGTGGTCATGATCCCGGTGGGAGCGTTGGAACAGCACGGAAACCAGTGTCCGCTGGGTACAGACGAGATCATCGCGGAGGGAACGGCGAGACGGATTAAAGAGGCCTTAGACCGGGAGATCCCGGACTATCCGATGCTGATCTTTCCGCTGATCCCGGTGGGACTCAGCACGGAACATGTGAACTTCTGCGGTTCTGTCACCTTAAAGCCGGATACCTTTTATCATGTTCTCTACGACATCTGCAAAGGCCTGGCACATCACGGATTCAAGAAGATCGCAATCTTGAACTGCCACGGCGGAAACTCCCCGATCGTCCAGGTCTTAAGCAGGGAGATAAGAAGTGAACTCGGAATCGCCGTATTTATCATCAACTGTGGCGCATTCTTCGGAAACCAGGCGGTAAAAGACACTGTGACACCTGGAAATATCTGGGATTTCCACGGCGGTGAGATGGAGACATCCATGGTTCTCGCGGAGCGCCCGGAGACAGTAAAGCTGGAGACCGCCGAGGCGGGAATCCCGAGAAAGTTCATGGGAAACAAGACATTCACCGTATATGGCCCGATCACTCTTGGCTGGGTTTCAGAAGAGTGGGAGACCGAGGACGGAAAGCCCATCGGAATCGGCGGCGATCCAAGCGGGGCGACGGCGGAGAAGGGCAACCAGATCTACGACAGCTTTGTGGAGTCGATCCTTTCAGGGCTGAAAGAGATCAGAAAGTGGAAAGACTAAGGCACTGTTTCAGAAAATAGTGAAAAAGTGCTGAGAAATCGGTGGACAGATCATTATTACAGCAATATTAAGAAGAACAGAAAAATTGAAATGAATGGAAACGATGCCGGAAAAGCCTGTAAATCCGCCGGAAATCTGTTGCAACCATAACTTTCATGTGCTAAACTGAATACGCAATTGAACAAAGTAAGGTGCTGCGGTTTTATGCAGCACCTTTATCATTACGCGGCAGGCCACAGCGATACCGCCGCATGAGCGTAAAAATGGGAAACCGTATAGAAGAAACACAGGTTTTCTGGACAATTGAGTAATAGAATCGAGAGTGCAGAACATGAATACAAAAGTAGTTCGTATCAAAGAGGAAGAGAAGACAAGAGAGACGCTGGAAAAGAATCCAGGGCTTTTAGAGGCGGCTGAGATCTTGAAAAACGGCGGTCTCGTGGCGTTCCCGACGGAGACCGTTTACGGCCTTGGTGCCAACGCGTTGAATGAGGAAGCGGCAAAGAAGATCTACGCGGCAAAAGGACGTCCGTCCGACAACCCGCTGATCGCCCATATTTCCTGTATGAAAGAACTTCCGGCGATCGTGAAGGAGATCCCGGAGGCGGGCCGGAAACTGGCTGAAAAGTACTGGCCGGGTCCGCTGACCATGATCTTCCCGAAAAAGGACATCGTACCTTACGGAACCACCGGCGGTCTTGATACCGTTGCGGTCCGTATGCCGGTGGATCCGGTGGCAAATTGCCTGATCCATCTCGCAGGTGTTCCGATCGCGGCACCGAGTGCCAACACTTCCGGAAGACCGAGCCCGACAAAGGCGGAACATGTCATCGAGGACATGGACGGAAAGATCGAGATGATCATCGACGGCGGCGCTGTGGGAATCGGCGTGGAATCCACTATCGTGGATGTATCCGGCGAGATCCCGACACTTCTCCGCCCGGGCGCGATCACCATTGAGATGCTGCGTGAGACGTTGGGCCAGGTGGATATCGATCCAGTGATCTTAGGACCGATCAGCGGCGATATCAAGCCGAAGGCGCCGGGAATGAAGTATCGCCATTATGCCCCGAAGGCGGACATGACACTGGTGGAAGGCGACATGGACAAGGTCGTTGCCTACATCAATGAGCAGACAAAGAAAGCGGAAGCAGAGGGAAAGAAAGTCGGCATCATCTGCACCGAGGAGAGTCAGGACATGTACCAGGGCGGAAACCTCGAGGTGATCGGAAGCCGGGAACACGAGGAGACGGTGGCCCACAACTTGTTTGCAGTTCTGCGTGATTTCGATGCCAGAAAGGTTGACTGCATTTTCTCCGAGAGCTTTTCCAAAGACCAGCTCGGCCAGGCGATCATGAACCGCCTGTGCAAGGCAGCCGGATATCATATTGTGAACATATAAAATTGCAGGAAGGCCTGCGCTTGCTGCGGTGGCTGCAGTAAAGGCAAAAGTACGATCAATTAAAATGAGAAATGGATTTTACCCGTAACTGTGAGAGCGTTGGGCAGTTACATATATGAAATGGAGGACGATCTATGTCAGAAAAGAGAAACGGATACATTACCTGGGACGAGTATTTCATGGGAGTTGCAAAGCTTTCTGCCATGCGCTCCAAGGATCCGAACACACAGGTCGGCGCGTGCATCGTGAGCGAGGACAACAAGATCCTGTCCATGGGCTATAACGGATTCCCGAAGGGCTGTTCCGACGACGAGTTCCCGTGGGATAAGATAGACGAGGATCCGTATAATAGAAAATATTTCTATGTGACACACAGTGAGTTGAACGCGATCTTAAACTACCGCGGCGGCAGTCTGGAAGGCAGCAAGCTCTATGTAACACTGTTCCCGTGCAACGAGTGCGCGAAGGCGATCATCCAGGCGGGCATCCAGACCATCGTCTACGAGAGCGATAAGTACGCGAACGACGCGTCCACACGGGCATCCAAGAGAATGCTGAATGCGGCGGGTGTGCGCTATTACCAGTACAACCCGACAGGCCGTAAGATCGAGTACCGGGTATAACGGAGGAACGAATGAAATTTTTGCTGGCGGCGATCAACGCCAAATATATCCACTCGAATCCGGGTGTCTACAGTCTGCGCGCCTTTGCTAGGACGAAGATCCCGTGGGCGGATATCGAGATCGGAGAATACACCATCAATCACCAGATGGACTTAATTTTACAGGATATCTACAGGAGAAAGCCGGATTTTATCGGCTTTTCCTGTTATATATGGAATATTTCCTACATCATGGAGATCGTCCGTGACGTGAAGAAAGTATTGCCGGAGGTGGAGATCTGGCTCGGCGGACCGTAAGTGTCCTATGACGCGAAAAAAGTGCTGACCAGGGAGCCGGATGTCTGCGGCGTGATGCGTGGGGAAGGCGAGCTGACGTTTACGGAGCTTGTGCGGGCGTATCTGAAAAGGGAAGAACTGTGTGCAGCAAGCTTAGACTTAGATCACATTCCGGGAATTACCTACCGCGCTGAGAGCGGCGAGGTCGTGGAACGTGGTCCCCAGCGCCTTCTGAGCCTGGATGAGATCCCGTTCTACTATGACGATATGGCTGGATTCGAGAACAGGATCGTCTACTACGAGAGCAGCCGCGGCTGCCCGTTCTCCTGCAGCTACTGCCTGTCTTCCATTGATAAAACCGTGCGTTTCCGGAGTCTGGACCTGGTACTCCCGGAACTGCAGTTTTTCCTGGACCACAAGGTTCCACAGGTCAAGTTTGTGGACAGAACCTTCAACTGTAAGCGGGATCACACGTTAGGAATCTGGCGTTATCTCGTGGAACATGACAATGGGATCACAAACTTCCATTTCGAGGTCTCCGCGGATATCTTCGATGAGGAGGAACTGGAACTTATCGGAAAGATGCGCCCGGGGCTGATTCAGCTTGAGATCGGTGTCCAGTCCACAAACCCGGATACGATCAAGGAAATCCACAGACACATGGACCTTGTGAAACTAAAACAGGCGGTGGACCGGGTCTACGATTACCGGAACACCCATCAGCACCTGGATCTGATCGCGGGACTTCCCTATGAGAATTATGAGTCTTTCATGCGCTCCTTCGACGATGTCTACCGGATGCGTCCGGACCAGCTTCAGATGGGATTCTTAAAAGTATTGAAGGGCTCTTACATGGAAGAGCAGGTCGCGGCATATGATCTGAAATACCGGGGAATTCCGCCATACGAAGTCCTTTCCACGAAGTGGCTGCCCTACAGCGATGTGATCCGGCTGAAGGGCGTGGAGGACATGGTGGAGGTCTACTACAACAGCGGACAGTTCCCGGCAACCATGAAACTGCTGGAAAAGAAATTTGCGCGGCCGTCGGAAATTTTTACGAGTCTGGCGGAATATTATGAGAAGAACGGACTGACAGGGATCAGTCACAGCAGGCTGGCAAGGTATGAGATCCTTTATAGATTTTTAGAGGAAAAAGAGGTTAAAGTGGAACAGAGCACGCCTGCGGCAGAAGAACCGGCAGGAACGGAGCAGAAAACCGGCGTGATAGCTGCAGAAACAGCAGTAAAACTGACACTAGCTGACTTCCGCGACAGCCTGATGTACGACCTCTATGTCCGCGAAAATATCAAGAGCCGCCCGTCCTTTGCCAGTGACCAGTCCCCATACAAGAAAGAAGTGCGGGAATTCTTCATGGCGGAGGAAGAGAGTCCTCAGTGGCTTACGGACTATGCGGGATTTGATTCGAAGCAGATGGCGAAAATGGCTCATCTGGAACATATGGAAGATGGAACGTTTGTATTGTTTGATTATAAAAATCGGGATCCGTTGTCAGGAAACGCCAGAGCAGTCCGCTTCCGGTATGACTGGAAGGGAAGCCGGATGGTGCCAGCAAAACCAGCACGGATATGAAGAAAATTGTGCAGATATGTGATGATGCAGTGAAAGTAAAGATGGAGAACAGACATGGCAGATGAAATGATAAATTCTTATGTCGCCCTGGATCTTGAGACGACAGGCATCGGTGCCCGCCACGAAAAGATCACGGAGATCGGCATGGTGAAGGTGATCGACGGTGAGACGACGGACACTTACCACACTATGGTAAATCCGCACCGGGAGATCCCGAAGCGGATCGTGGAACTGACGGGGATCACCGATGATATGGTAAAAGGTGCACCGGGGATCGAGGAGATCCTGGACGAGGTCCTGGATTTCACAGGAGACCTCCCACTTCTCGGCCACCAGATCATTTTCGACTACGGTTTTCTCGTGCAGGCCGCGGTAAACCAGAAGCGGAAATTTGAGAAATACGGGGTCGACACACTGAAACTCTGCCGGTATCTGATGCCCGGGGAGGAAAAGAAGAATCTGAGTGCCGCGTGCGCGTACTTTGAGGTTACCCAGGATACGGCACACCGGGCACTTTCCGATGCCTATGCCGCCCACAATCTATACCAGGAACTGAAAAAAAGGTTTGGCGGGAACGCCCGGAACTCTTCACTGCCAAAATGCTACAATATAAGGCAAAAAAGGAACGGACGGCGTCGAAAAGGCAAAAAGAACACTTGCAGGATTTACTAAAATATCATAGAATAGACATAACTGTCGAGATTGATCACATGTCCGGAAATGAGATATCCCGGATGATCGACAAGATCATTTTCCAGTATGGAAGAATCCCGGAAAATGCGAAAAAACAGGGATAGTTTTCCGGAACCCTGAGAAAATGAATATTAGTGAATATAGTTCAGAATGAGTTACAGCATATGGCAGCCAGGACTTTTTGATCTGGAATGCGGAGCATCGGTAAAATCTGATGCAGTTTGCTCAGGGCCTGCGCTGTAACCGGAATGGAAAGCAAGAAGAGGTGAATGTTGTGTTTAACATGAATAATAAAAAGACAAGAAAGATTTTCTCTACCATCGTAATCGTATTAGTTGTACTCGCAATGGTAGTGCCGATGGTCCTCGGCTCCCTTCTTTCTATTTTTTAATCGTGACGGGCTGAAGCCCCAAAATCTATCAGGCATCAGGAAGATATCAGTGAGGAGAAAAGAATGAAGAAAAATGTGTGGATCGCAGGCATGACGGCGATTTTAAGCGCCGGACTTGTTTGGCTTGCCCCGGTTTTCACACTGGCAGATGAACGGATCCCGGACGGGGTCTCTGTTGGAGCCGTCAGTCTTTCCGGACTTACGGAAGAGGAAGCCGAAAAGCAGATTGAGAGTTATGTAAATGAAAAATTAAATCAGGATATCACGCTTGTGGTAAACGGCACGGAGGCGAAGTCCGACGCGCAGACCCTTGGCGTCGCCTGGGATAACCAGGATGAGGTAGCTGAGGCCATTCAGGGGACGGAGCTCAAGGGAAACCTTGTAAAGCGGTATATGAAAAAGAAAGACCTGGAGGTAAATCCGGTGAAGATCGAGCTGGATCTCTCCGTGGACCAGGATAAGGTATCTTCCTTTGTATCCGAGAAATGCGGTTCCGCGGTGGCGGGTGCCGTTGACGCGACGATCACAAGAAAAGACGGAAAATTTGAGATCACTCCTTCAAAAGAAGGTCTGGCTGTCGATATGGATGCGACAAAAGCGGCTCTCAACGAGGCGTTAAACAGCGAAAATACGGATGCGATCCGGGTGGAGGCGTCTGTGACCGTTAAAAAGCCGAAGGTGACAGAGGAAGATCTCGCGACGATCAAGGATGTTCTCGGAACATTCTCCACCAGCTTTGCGACAAGTGGTGCGTCCCGTTCCACAAACCTTGCGGTGGGTGCAGGAAAGATCAACGGACATGTGCTGATGCCGGGCGAAGTGCTCTCCGGATATGAGTGCATGCACCCGTTTACACTGGAAAATGGATACAAGACGGCAACTGCTTACGAAAATGGCAAGTCCGTTGACAGCATTGGAGGCGGTGTCTGCCAGATCTCAACGACACTCTACAACGCGTCCTTATACGCGGAGCTTGAGATCGTCCAGAGGCAGAACCACTCCATGTCCGTCAGCTATGTAAAGCCGTCCATGGACGCGGCGATCGCCGGAACTTATAAAGACCTTAAGGTAAAGAATCCGTATGACACCCCGATTTACATCGAGGGATATACCAAGGGAAAGACCCTGACCTTTACGATCTACGGAAAAGAGACGAGATCGTCGAACAGGACTCTGGCATTTGAGTCTGAGACGCTTTCCACGACGCCGTCCCCTACCCAGGAGATCCAGGACCCGAGTCTCCCGGCAGGCCAGCGCGTGAAAGTGGAGTCAGGACATACGGGATTAAAATCGAAATTGTATAAGTGTGTCTATGTAGGTGGACAGTTACAGGAACGAACTTTATTGAATTCTGACACATACAACGCGTCAAAGACTGTTTACCGCGTAGGTACAGGAGTCGCGGCTCCGGCAGAGACAACACCTGTGGCCCCGGCAGCACCTGCGGAAACGGAAGCTGCGGCCCCGGCAGAGACAGCAGTGCCGGAGACACAGGCACCTGAAACCGCGGCCCCGGAGACAGCCGGACCGCAGCCGGGCGAGAACTACGGCCCGGGAATGAGTGCCCAAGCGGGAGAGAACGCGGCTTAGGCCGCATAGAAAAGAGACCGGAATCATGAGAAAAATTGAGCGCGAACCCAACGGAGCTGGGATCTTCAGACCGGGACAGGACCTGGTAGTTGCAGGAACTGTCGGAAAAAACGGCGTGAAGGCGGCTCTGTCGGCAAAAGAAAAAGAGATATCAGCCCGATTCCCGGAGTGGTTTGTCAAACGGATCCGGGAGCAGGCAGATAAAAAATCAGAGCTGACTCCGGAGATGCTGAACGCCTGCGGCGCAGGAGAATGGGAAGAAATTTCGGAGGGCGGCATACTGGCCGCCCTTTGGGCCATATCGGGAGCTTACGAGCAGGGGATTTCCTTTGAACTGAGGAAGATCCCGGTGGCTCAGGAGACGATCGAGATCTGTGAACTCTTTGACCTGAATCCGTACAGACTTTCATCGGGGGAATGTCTCCTGATGGCAGTGGAAAACGGCGGGGATGCCGTGAAGCTCCTGAGTGAAGCCGGAATCCCGTCCGCAGTGATCGGTAAAGTCGAAAAAGGGATCGCCAGAAAAATGGTCGGGATCGGAACGACCGGATTTCTGGAACGACCGGCACCAGATGAGATCCGGAAGCTTACGGATGCAGCTTCTGGAAAAGAATGATAGATGCAATGAGGAGGAACAATTATGCGTGAAAAAATTTTGGCGATCATTGAAAAGAACAGCCGAATTGATTTAAAGGATCTGGCCGCCCTTCTGGGTGAGAGTGAAGCAGCCGTCGCGAAGATGGAAAAGGAGAACATTATCTGCGGTTATCACACGATGATCAACTGGGATAACACAGGTGATGAGAAAGTGATCGCTCTGATCGAGGTGAAGGTAACCCCGCAGAGAGGAATGGGCTTTGATAAGATCGCGGAGCGCATCTACCAGTACAGTGAGGTGACTTCTGTATATCTGATGTCCGGCGCCTTTGATTTTACCGTGATCATTGAGGGCAAAACGATGAGAGAGGTCGCGCAGTTCGTATCGGAGAAGCTGTCACCGATGGATTCGGTCCTCAGCACAGCGACACACTTTGTCCTCAAGAAATATAAAGATCATGGAACAGTTATGTGCGGTAAGGCAGAAGATGAAAGGATGATGATTACACCGTGAGAAACCCATTATCAGATAAAATCGTATCGATCCAGCCATCCGGAATCCGTAAATTTTTCGACATTGTGAGCGAGATGAAGGACGCGATCTCCCTTGGTGTCGGTGAGCCGGATTTTGATACTCCGTGGCACATCCGTGACGAGGGAATCTACTCTCTGGAAAAGGGACGGACTTTTTATACCTCAAATGCAGGTTTAAAGGAATTAAAGATCGAGATCTGTAATTATTTAAAGAGACGTTTTGATGTAGAGTATGATTATAATAAGGAAGTTATGGTCACGGTCGGCGGCAGTGAAGCCATTGATATTGCTCTCCGTGCCATGTTAAATCCGGGGGATGAGGTTCTGATCCCTCAGCCGAGCTATGTTTCCTATACCCCGTGTACGGTTCTGGCTGACGGTGTGCCGGTTACGATCCAGCTCGAAGAAAAAGATAAATTCCGTCTTACAAAGGAAAAACTACTCGAGAAGATCACACCGAAAACGAAGGTTCTAATCCTTCCATTCCCCAATAACCCAACCGGATCCATCATGGAGCCGGAGGATCTGGCGGAGATTGCGAAGATCTGTATCGAAAAAGACCTGTTTGTTATCTCCGACGAGATCTATTCAGAGCTTACTTATAAGGGACAGCACTGTACGATCGCCGCATTCCCGGGAATGAAGGAGCGCACCGTTCTGATCAACGGCTTTTCAAAATCCTATGCGATGACAGGATGGCGTCTTGGATATGCGTGTGCGCCGGAGCTGATCCTGAAACAGATGTTAAAGATCCACCAGTTTGCGATTATGTGTGCGCCGACGACAAGCCAGTACGCTGCGGTCGAGGCATTAAAAAACGGAGACAAAGATGTAGCTGAGATGCGGGGTGCATACGACCAGAGAAGACGTTATCTCGTGAAGGCACTCCGTGATATGGGCTTTGATTGTTATGAGCCGCAGGGCGCATTCTATGTATTCCCGAGCATCAAGAAATTTGGAATGACCTCCGATGAGTTTGCGTTAAAGCTTCTGGAGGAGGAGAAGGTTGCCGTTGTTCCGGGTACCGCATTCGGTGATTGCGGAGAGGGATATTTAAGAATTTCCTACGCGTATTCCCTGAATGATCTGAAACGTGCTCTTGAGAGGATGGAGCGGTTCGTGAAGAGACATCTGAACGATGCGAAATAAATGGATGCTGTGATTGTGCGCTGGGCGGACGGTCATGTAAAATACAGTTCCCCGGCTTGATCATGAAGGTGGTCGGGCCGGGGTTTTATATGTCTGCACC
>OMEQ01000716.1_pt1 | contig 19287 bp, 12 predicted proteins | sample 1645451 | NCBI WGS metagenome assembly OMEQ01 (sample SAMEA103958142, study PRJEB25191) | human gut metagenome | biome: human-associated habitat [ENVO:00009003]; feature: intestine environment [ENVO:2100002]; material: feces | place: Germany | collected 2013/2015
ATACGTCTTGTCGCCCGTCGAACCCTTCGGGATGGTCACGTTCGGCTGCGGCGTCGTGATGCCCTCGCCTGTCCAGCCAAGGAACGTGTAGCCCGTGCGGGTCGGGGTCGGCAGCGTTACGGTTTGCTCCACCGTGTAGAAATACTCTTCCGACGTGCCCGCATTGCCTCCTTCCAGCAGCGTAATGATGGTGTATTCAATCACCTGCCAGTTCGCGGTGTAAGTGCGGTCGCCCGTGCTTCCCTGCGGGATTTCAATGGTTTTCTGCGGTTCGGTGATGCCCTCGCCCGTCCAGCCGAGGAAGATGTAGCCCGTGCGAACCGGGGTCGGCAGCTGGAACGCTTCCGATTCCATCGTGTACTGGATGGGGCGGATCGGATCGCCGCCTGCCGTGTCCATCGTGACGGTATAAAGCTTGTCCGCCGTCAGCGTCAAGGTCAGCGGCGCGTAGGGCATGAGGAAGGAAACCGCGTCGTTCCCCTCGCTGATACTCAGGGAAACAGCCGGGTCGCTCAGGAAAACGTGGATGCCGCGATAGCCCGCTGCGGGCGCGATTTGCACCGTCACCTGCTCACCCGCGCGGCACAGCAGGTCGTTGCCCTCCGCCGGCATATCGCTGCCCCAGAGGACGTTCTGCGCGTCGATGGTCACGCGCTGCGTGTCCGCCGTCCACGTCAGCGTAACGATGCGCTTTTCTTCGCGCCCCGTTACGGGCAGGAATGCGGCCGTCTCCTCGCCGCGCAGTCCCGTCAGGTGAATGAGGGCACGCTCGTCCGCGCCGAAGTCGCTGCGCTTGAACTGCGTCACCCACTCGCCGCGCTCCTTATCGAAGGTGAAGCTCGCCACGGCGCCGCTGCGCAGGGTCAGGCTCGGCGTGAAGTAATCCGGGCGCGCGCCGCTGATGCGAACGCGGTAGGTGATGCGCCCGTCCTGCTCGCCATAGCGGTAGACGTACACCGGGAATTCCGCTACCAGCATGCTGTCATCCGTCAGCGGGAACACAACATCGCCCTCGCGGGAAAGATAGACATAATTTTCCGCCACGGCAAAGCAGGATTCGCCGCCATTCAGGCGGAAGACCTTGCTCCACGGGTCTGCGCTGCGCATTTCCGGCAGCAGCACATACTGCTCCTGCAGGTCGGGGTACTTCTCCGCAAACGCCGCCTCGATGCTGTCCATCATGTTGACCGCGCCCATCGGGCAGCTGTCGCCCGTGTACTGCACCGTCGTTTCGGTCAGCAGTGCGCCGTCCCAATCCGCCGTTTCCAGCTGCATGTCCTTGGCGCTCTGGTCAACAAGGCGGAAGCGCACGGTCAGGCTGATTTTCTTCTCCACCTTCAGCTCGCTGCCCATATGCAGCTGCTGCCCCGGCACAAGCGCGTTCTTGCCCGGATTCAGCACAATATCGCCCGTCGGCAGCGGGTCATCTGTCAGGTTCACGAGGTTCGTCGCAATCCCGATATCGAGATTCATCGGCTTGTCCACCACGATGGTGGAGCGGACATTGCCCTCGCCGTTCAGCAACACATTCCCCGACGCGCCCAGAATCAGCTCCTGAACATCTGCCGCCGCGCCGATGTTCAGCCGTACGTCCTCGTCCGACAGCACATACAGGCGGTCGATTTTGCCGGACGGCAGATTGGCGTTCAGCCCGCCGAGAACCAGCAGATTGCCGTTCATTTCCGGCGCATTGAACTCTGTGTCGCCCAGATGGTCAAAAATCGCGTCGCCGATGAAGGCTTCCGGCGGCTGCGTGTCCTAATTCAACACGGTGATGCCAAACTGCTTGATGTTCTCCTAAAACACCGGGTCATCCCAGTCCGTATTGTCCCACATGCCAGCGCCGATTTCTTTCGCCAGCCGCTCCAGCGCCGAGTCCTTGCCCTGTGGTGTCTGGTTCTTGTTGATGGTGTTCAGTGTGTTCAGCGCACTCATGTTGTTTTCCACAATCATGGCCGCCGATGCTGTACCCGCCCAAATGATGCTGCATAAGAGCAGGAAAATGGTGCTTCATCGTGCGATTCGCTTCATGCTTCTTCCTCCTTGCTGATAGCTTCCGCGGGCTTTTTTCCCATAGAAATCGCCCTTCTGGTTTCAGTATACCATCGGCAAGCGCTGTTCGCCACCGCCATTCAATGGATTAATTGGACGTTTCCCTGCCCTTTTCCTGCTGAAAATTCCTGCATTCACGCAGTTTTCCCGTCAATTCGCGCATGTTTTCCGCCGAATGTACCTTTCCAAGGCAGGAAATATCGGTTGCCAAGGATGGCAAAGTGCATCTTTCCAACATACGAAAAAAGGCGAACCGGTTTTGAAGCCGATTCGCCCGTGGATTTGTCCAAACTTGGATGGAATTACTTGGCGATGGTGCAGTGCATGAAGTACTTGTAGCCCAGCGGGTTGGAGAAGAAGCCCTGCACGGAGTCGTCGAGCATGTAGATGTCGGTGTAGTAGTACAGCGGCACGATGCAGCCGGTATTCATCAGCATATCTTCCGCGATGTGCATCATGGCATAACGGTTCGTGCTGTTGGTGCAGCTCTTGATAGCAGAAATCAGCACGTCATAGGTTTCCGCCCAAGTGCCGTTCTCCACCTTCACGTCGTAGCCGTAGGGGGTCAGGTCGAGGTTGTAGATCTTCAGATCCGCATTCGCGCCCTTGCCGAACTGCACGTCGTTGTTGCCGGAGCCGGTCACCCACATGTCGAGGAAGCAGATCGGGTCGTTGTAGTCCGCCAGCCAGCCGTTGCGCGCGATGGAGTAATCGCCCGCCTTACGGGTGTTCAGGAAGGTGTTCCATTCCTGGTTGGTCAGGTTCATGGTGATGCCGACAGCAGCAACAGCGCTCTGCAGGTATTCGCCAATCGCCTTGTGGCCTTCGGAGGTGTTGTAGAGGTAGGTCAGGGACGGGAAGTTGGTGAAGACGCCGTTCTCCTCGTCGTAGGTGTAGTACTTCTTGAGGATTTCAACCGCCTTGTCGAAGTTCGCCATGTAGACGTCTTCGTCATCGGTCACGTCGTAGTAGCCGGTGATGCCTTCCACATGGCCCGCATTCTTGTAGAACTCAGAGCCGTCCGCATCCGTCATGCCCATCGGGACAAAGCTGGAAGCAGGCACCTGACCAGCCTGACCGATTTCGGTGACGATGTAGTTGCGGTCAAACAGCAGGCCAATCGCCTGACGAACTTCTGCGCGCGCCGCTTCCGCTTCTTCGGGGGTCATGTTCGCGAGCAGGTCAGCGGGCAGGATTTCTTCGTTGATGTTCCAGCAGACATAGTAGGTACCAATCTGGCCGGCAACAACGAATTCCGTCGGATACTGTTCCTTCAGGGAAGCGATTTCAGAGGTGGGAACGTCGTCGATCAGCTGCCAGTCGCCCTTCTGGAAGTTCGCCAGCATGTTGTTCGCGTCGTCGGAGAGGTAGAAGTCCAGCTCGTCCATCGTGACCTTGTCCACCGCATGATAGTAGGGGTTCTTGGTCAGGGTGATCTTGCTGTTGTGTTCCCACGCGGTCATGGTGTACGGGCCATTGCCGATGTAGGTGGAAGGATCGGTCGCCCACGCTTCGTTGGCGACGACGTCCTCACGCACGGGCATGTACGCCGGGAAGGCGAGCAGCTCGTTCCAGTAGGCAACGGGGTTGCTCAGGGTAACGGTCAGGGTCTTGTTGTCCACGGCGGTCACAGCGAGGTTTTCCGCCTTGGGGTCGGAGCCGTCCGTAGTGTAGCCCTTGATGACTTCAAACATGTAGCCATAGTCCGCGCCCAGCTCGGAGGAAGCAGCGCGCTTCCACGCGAACTCGAAGTCCTTCGCGGTCAGATCCTTGCCGTCAGACCACTTCAGGCCGTCAACGAGCGTGTAGGTGTACGTCACCGTGCCGTCGTCATTGACCACCGGATCCGGCAGTTCCACCGCGCAGTCCGGCAGGATTTCCAGCTTGCCGTCGTCGGTCTGCGCCCAAGTGGACAGGCCTGCGAACAGGTGAGCGACCATCGTCGCGCCGTCCACAGCGGAGTTCAGCGCCGGGTCAAGCGTATCAGGCTCGGACGCGATGCAGACAGCCATGTACGTCTTGCCGTCTTCGGCGACAGCGCACAGGGTGCAGGTCACCATCATTGCGATGGCGAGCAGGAGAGCAGTCAGCTTCTTCATGAAAAAACCTCCCTTAATATTCTGTGACAGCCTTGCTTTTCGTAGACTGTCTGTATCAAAAATGCGTGTTGACGCATCCTTGAAGCAATTTTTTTGCGCGGATAAACACGCGGGCACACTATGCCAGTGTCACCAACTCAATCGCGCGAAAGGGTCAAGGGACGAAGTCCCTTGCAGGGTGCAGGGGCAGCGCGTCTCCCCTTTTACCCCAATTCCTTCACCCGGTGGCAGGCGACGAAGTGACCCTTCTCGACTTCGTTGAAGGGCGGCATCGACTGCGCGCAGGCTTCGGTGGCGTGGGGGCAGCGCGTGCGGAACGGACAGCCCGACGGCGCGTTCAGGGGACTTGGAATGTCGCCGGAGAGGACAATGCGCTTGTTCGCGCGCGCAGCCTTCGGGTCAGGCAGCGGAACGGCGGACAAAAGCGACTTGGAGTACGGGTGCAGCGGGTGATTGTAGATTTCCTCCGCCGACGCCAGCTCCACCATCTTGCCCAGATACATCACGGCGATTCTGTCCGAAATGTGCCGCACAACCAGCAGGTCATGCGCAATGAACAGGTACGTCAGCCCCAGCCGATCCTGCAAATCATCAAACATGTTGATGACCTGCGCCTGAATCGACACGTCCAGCGCCGACACCGGCTCGTCGCAGACGATGAATTCGGGATTCACCGCCAGCGCGCGGGCAATGCCAATGCGCTGCCGCTGACCGCCGGAAAACTCGTGCGCGTAACGCGAGGCGTGTTCGCTGTTCAGTCCGACATATCCCAGCAGCTGCAAAATGCGCTCCTCCCGCTCCTTCTTGGAGGAATACAGGTGGTGCACATCCAGCGGTTCGCCCACGATGTCCGACACGGTCATGCGCGGGTTCAGCGAGGAGTACGGATCTTGGAACACCATCGTCGCCTTCGTGCGGAACTTCTGCAAGTCCGCTTTCGTTTTGACGGGCTTGCCATCGTAAATGATTTCGCCCGCCGTCGGCTTGTACAATTGGAGGATGGTGCGCCCAACGGTCGTCTTGCCGCAGCCGGATTCGCCCACCAGACCGAGCGTTTCGCCCTTGTTGATGGTGAAGGACACATCATCGACCGCCTTCAGCGGCTTGGTGCGGAAGAAGCCCATGTTGATGTCAAAGTATTCTTTCAGTCCTTTGACTTCCAGCAGCGGCTGGTGCATCTGCGCTTCAGACACAGGGCACTCCTCCTTCCTCCGTGATGCTGCCGTCCTCCACGCCCTTCTTGACGTTCATCCAGCAGGTTGCCATATGGTCGTCATTGATGAGCATCCGAACCGGCTTCTCTCTCAGGCAAATCTTCATCGCCGCCTCGCAGCGGGGCGCGAACGGGCAGCCTTTGGGCATGTTCAGCAGGTCAATCGGCGTACCGGTAATCGGCTCCAGGCGCTGTCCGTTGTTCTCCGCCGTCGGGATGGAGCGCATCAAGCCCTTTGTGTATTCGTGGCGCGGGTTGTAGAAGATTTCATCCGCCGTCCCCTGTTCGCAGATAGAACCGGCGTACATGACGATGACCTCGTCGCACATCTGGGCGACAACGCCCAAGTCGTGCGTAATCATGATAATCGCCATGCCCATCTTCTTCTGCAGGTCGCGCATCAAATCAAGAATCTGCGCCTGAATTGTCACGTCCAGCGCAGTCGTCGGCTCGTCGGCAATCAGGATGTCCGGCTCGCACGCCAGCGCCATGGCAATCATCACGCGCTGCCGCATACCGCCCGACAACTCGAACGGGTACTGCTTCATGCGCTTTTCCGGCTCGTTGACGTTGACCAGCTTCAGCATCTCCACCGCGCGTTCGCGCGCCTGATGGCGGTTGCGGTCGGTGTGCAGCAGAATTGCTTCCATCAGCTGCCGACCGATGGTGTAGGTCGGGTTCAGGGACGTCATCGGGTCCTGGAAGATAATCGAGATGCGGTTGCCGCGCACGGAGCGCAGCAGCTTCTCGTCCGCGCCGACCAGCTCCTGCCCGTCGAATTTCACGCTGCCGCTGACGATTTTGCCCGTCGGCGCAAGAATCTGCATGATGGAATACGCCGTGACGCTCTTGCCCGAACCGCTTTCGCCCACGATGCCCAGCACCTTGCCGTGGTCAAGGCGGAACGAAACGCCATCCACCGCCTTGACTTCGCCCGCGTCGGTGAAGAAGGATGTATGCAGGTCATTGACTTCCAGCAATGCCATTTTGTCCAGCTCCTTTCATCACGCATTCAGCTTCGGGTCAAATGCGTCGCGCAAGCCGTCGCCGAACAGGTTCAGGCTCAGCACGATGAGGCAGATGACCACGGCGGGGATAATCAGGCGATAGGTGTAGGAATAGATGCCGTTGAGCGCGTCAGAAGCCAGCGAACCCAGCGAGGGCATCGGCGCGTTGACGCCCAGACCCAGGAAGGACAGGAAGCTTTCGGTGAAAATCGCGTTCGGAATTTGCAGCGCAGTCGAAATAATCACGACGCTGATGCAGTTCGGCAAAAGGTGCTTGCGGATAATCCACTGCGCCTTCGCGCCCGTCGCCTGCGCCGACAGCACGTACTCCTGCTCGCGGAGGGACAGAATCTGACCGCGAATCAGGCGCGCCATGCCCACCCAATAGAGCAGACCAAAGACGATGAACATGCTGATGATGTTCGAGCCGATTTTCTCTAAGATGGTGCCTTCCACATGCAGCACCTGCCCCAGCACGACCGACAGCAGGATGATGACCAGCATGTCCGGCAATGAGTAGATAATATCGACGATTCGCATGATGAACAAGTCCACCCTGCCGCCGAAATATCCTGCGACTGCGCCAATCATCATGCCAATCACCAGCACGATGATGCTGGCGAAGAAGCCGACAGCAAGGGAAATTCGTGTCCCGTAGACGACGCGGATGAAGTAGTCGCGTCCGTGCGCGTCCGTGCCGAAGATGTGCGGGAAAACAGATTCCCCTTTGTCGATTTTCTTCAGTTCCGTCTTGCCGTACTGGAACGGCGCGAGGTTGTTGTAGCTGTTGTCCATCGGGCGACCCTTCGTCTGTCCCAGCATCTGGTCATACGAATACGGCCAGAACATCGGAATAATGATGGAGGACAGCGTAATCAGCACAATCAGAATCAGGCTGATGGTCGCGACCTTGTTTTTCAGCAGGCGCTTCACGCCATCGCGGAAAAAGGTCGAGGACGGCCGCATCCGGGAGATGACTTCCTTTTCCTCCGCCGTCGCGGGCATGAAGGAATCCACATCCAGATGCAGGCTAAAGGGCTTTTTCTTGTTCATCATCATGATGCAGCGGCCTCCTTATTCGTAATCAATGCGCGGATCAACCACCTTGTAGAGCAGGTCGCTGATCAGATTCATAATCACGATTAAAGAGGCGAGGAAAATGGTCGTCCCCATAATCATGGTGTAGTCGCGGTTGGTGATGCTGGATACGAACTGGCGGCCGATACCCGGCACGGCGAAAATCTGCTCGACGACCATCGAGCCGGTGACGATGAACGCCAGCATCGGGCCGAAATAGGTGATAACCGGAATCAGCGAGTTCTTCAGCGCGTGACCGAAGATAATTTTCTTGCCCGAAACGCCCTTGGCGCGCGCGGTGCGGATATAATCCTGCCCCAGCACGTCGAGCATGGAGGAGCGCGTCAGGCGCGTGATGTAGCTCATCGGGTAGAGCGCAAGGGTGATAATCGGGAGGATCAGCCCTTCGGCCGTCGCGCCGTTCGCGGGTACCCAGCCTAACTTGACTGAGAAGACTATCAGCAGGAATGACCCCATAATGAACGACGGCATAGACACGAACGCGGTCGTAATCACCATGATAATCTTATCCAGCACGGTGTTGCGCCGCAGCGCCGCCAGCGCGCCGAGGACGATGCCGGCAATCGCCGCGCTGAACGCCGCAATCAGACCAAGCTTCGCGGAGGTCTTCATCCCATCCAGAATAATGTCAATGACCTGACGGCCGCGCTGCTTCAGGCTCGGCCCGAAGTCCAGCTTCGTCACCACGTCGCGCAGATACGTCACATACTGTTCGCCCAGCGGCTTGTCCAGCCCGTACTTGGCCTCCAGCGCCGCCTGCGCTTCCGCGGAAATTGCCTTTTCACTTGCGAACGGTCCACCCGGAATCGAGTGCATCACGAAGAACGTCACCGTGATGACAATCCAGATGGTCAGCAGCGCCAGCAGCACGCGCTTGAGGATATAAAACAGCATCTTGGAATTCATCCGCTCCACCTTCCCGGCAGGGGCGCTGCCGCGTCTGCCTGCGTTTCTTGTTCATCGACACGCCAAACCAACCGGCTTCACCATGTCGATGCTTTATTATGCAACACTGTATGGAGAAAATCAAGTGTTTTGTTGCACAAACTGTGTTTTTTTTATGTTTTTCTCGTGTATTTTGAATATTTTCGTCCAAGTTGTTGCATTTATCAAGTTTTTCTGCAAGTCCCTGTTCATTTTTGCGCACAAAAAATGCAGGACGCTCATTCGTCCTGCATCATGGTAACGAAGTGAATTACTCCGCTGCCGCCAAGCTGCCGAAGATCTCCAGCGGCATGTTTTCCAGCGCGTCGCCCACTTCCTTGCTGGCAACCTGGAAGGTCACGGCGAGAACCGTCTCGTCGTCAAGGAAAGCATACAGCGCCAGCACGGTGTCGCCCGGCGTGTACATCAGGCAATAGTTTTCGTTGACATACAGCTCAGCGAGCATTCCTTCCGTCGCGCCCGCGTCCTGAATGCCTTGCAGCAGCGTTTCAAAGCTCATCGCGGACAGCTGCGCCGTAATGCTGACCGTCTGGTCGGCGTTGACGGCGAAGAGCAGGATGTTCTCGGCGTTTTCCGTGCCTGCGGGGACTTCCTGAACCGCCCAGTCCGCCGGAATCTGCATCGTCAGACCCGTTTCACCCAGCGCAACCGTCTGCGCCTCGAAGCTGACATTCATTTCAACTGCCGGCACTTCCGCTTCTTCCTCCGCGAACGCAAAGGCAGTGCAGCACATCATGAGCGCCATCAGGAGAGCAAGGAGTTTCTTCATATTTGTTTCCGTCCTTTCATTTCCAGCATGATTTGGCTGATTTCTTTCCATATTGAACAGCCACATCTGGTAACATTTATGATACCAAATGCAAGCCGCTTTTGCAATACGCTTTCGCGCAGGAAAACGGTTGATTCGCGCGGATTTGGGATTTCAGAATGAAGCAGCCGCCATTTTCATTCACGAAATGCGAGTGAAGTGACTTTTATTTACTTTTCAATTCTCACCAAAACAAACAGTTGATTCTTTCCGTAAAAGCGGACTTTGCTTCCCTCCTCCTTCACAAAAAACGGGGCACCGCGAGAGCCTTTCGCCCCCGCAGCACCCCGCCATCCGCGGATGCGCAATTCCGCATTGTCCCTTACTTCTTCGTCCAGTCCTGCTTTTCGCCGATGCCGTAGTTTGCCGGCAGCACGTCGTCATCAACCAGCACGAAGCCCAAATCCGCCGTGTAGGTCGTACTGGCGGAGGTCACCTGAACCGGGTTCGATTCGCCGTTTTCGCCCAGAATCGACGCAATCAGCGGAATATCCGTGCGCATACGCGTCGGCACAACTTCCGCCGGGTAGATGGGCTTGAGCGTGTACACGCCGGGATACAGGTTCTCGAAAGTGTAGTAACCGTACGCGTCGGTCGTCGTTTCCGCGACGAGCTGGTCGTTTCGCCACAGCTCGATGCGCATGTCGCCCAGACCGAGTTCGCCCGCGTCCTGCAGGCCGTTGCCGTTCAGGTCAAGCCAGCAGAAGTCGCCCAGCGTGCCCGGCTGCACCGCGCCAATATTCTGTTCCAGCTGATGCTGGCTCATGCGCAGGGCAATCAGGTCGCTCTCTCCCTCGCGGGCGGTGTAGGTCGTCATCACGCTGATGTTCTGCCCGTCCTTAAGGCGCGTGTCGTCCTTTTCTACGACGACGTAGCCGTTCGGGAGCGTCACACGCAGACGGTAGTTGCCCGGCATCAAGCCGTCAAAGCGGTAGATGCCGTCCTCGCCCGTCGTCGCGTTTTGCAGTTCGCTGCCCTTTTCGTCCAGCAGGATAACCTCCGCGCCGGACAGGGGCGCAATCTCGCCCGCGTTGTCGCACCAGACCATGCCGCCGATGCTTGTGTCAATCTTCAAGCCCAGCATCGGAGCAGTATAGTTGTTGTTTTCGCTAATTTCAATCTCGGTCATGACGAGCTGACTGCCCTCGGTGGTGAAGGTGCTGTCGCCCAGGCGCGCCGCCTGCGTGCCTTCCTTGAGGTCGTAGGCAAGGCTGTACACGCCGGGGGCAATGCCGTCGATGGCGAACCGCCCATCCGCATCGGTCTGCACCTGCGCAAACACCGCGCCGGTTTCATTCAGCAGGGTCAGCTTCTCGTTTTCCGGGGTGATTTCGCCCGCGTCCATGCGCCCGTTGTCATTCTCATCCACCCAAACCTGACCGGACATCTTCGACGGAATCACGCCGCCAAGCGCCTGATTCAGCCATTCCTCGCCCAGCCCGATTTCGATGTTCACCTGCTGCTCGTTCAGCCCGTGCATCAGCGGCAGGGTCACATTGCCGTCCAGCTTGGAGAGCACCATGCCCTCCGGGAAGCGCAGGGTCAACGTGTAAGCGTCCGGCCGCAGCCCGGTGAAGCTGTACGCGCCCGTCGCATCGGTGAGGACGGTCTGCTCCGTCAAATCCTCGCGGGAGGGGGTCAGAATCAGCGTCACGCCGGCAAGCGCCGCTTCGTTTGCATCCTGCGCGCCGTTGCCGTTGTGATCGGCAAACACCATGCCTTCAATGTCGCCCAAAGCCAGTGCGCCGCACAGGGGCGCGGTGACTTCTTCGCCCACGCCGATGGTAAAGGAATCCGTCGTGCCGTCGGAATCCGGCGCGATGGTGTTGCCGCCGTCCGCCAGGGGAGCAAACACGCCGTCGCCCGGCAGCTCGTAGCGCAGGCGGTACGTTCCGGGCAGCACCGCGTCAAACAGAAAGCTGCCATCCGCGCCGATGGTGCGGGTCGCCACGTCGCCGGTTTCGTCCATCAGGTGAACCACCGCGCCGAGCAAGCCGCCTTCATCCGCGTCGCGCAGGCCATTGTCGTTCTTGTCGGCAAACACCACGCCGGACACATGTCCGGGGGTAATCATGCCGATATCAAGACCCGTCAAATCCGCGCCCATTGTCAGCGCCACCGGTTCGCTTTCGCCCGCGCCGCCGGAGAGGTTGCGGAGGATATTGCCGTCGCCCGTGCGTGTGAACGCCAAGCCGCTGTTCGCGGTCGCACTCACGGTGTACTGCCCCGGCGCAAGGTCATCGAAGGTATACACGCCGCTGCGGTTCGTTTTCGCCGTGCGGGTATTTCCTTTTTCATCCGTCAGGGTGACGGTGAAGTTGTTGACCATCTTTTCCGCGTCCATCCGGCTGCCGGAGAAGTCGTCATCCAGATACACCGTGCCGGAGATGCTGCCGTAAGTAATCGCGCCGATGGCCATCGTCATCTCGCTGTCATTCTCCAGCACCACGTCGGAAATCGTGTACTCGCGGCGGTCAGTGCCGGGCGCGAACAGGTTGCCGTACTCGCCATCGCCCGCAATGGTGTACACATAGCCCTGCGGAATCGTCGCTTTGACGCGGAACGTGCTGCCGCGGATGTTGGCGAAGGTGAAGCGCCCGTTCTCGTCGGAGACGGTGTTCAGCAGCTCCTTGCCGATGGCCTGACGGTACAGGACGACCTTCACGCCTTCCAGCGTCTTTTCGCCCTCGTCGTACACGCCGTTGTTGTTTTCATCCAGGAAGCAGATGCCGTTGATGTCAGAGCCCTTCATCACGCCAAGGAGGACTTCCTCCAAGTCACCGCGTTCAAGAATCACCTGATCCGTTTCGGAGCGCTTGAATTCGCTGGTGATGATAGAGCGGCGATTACCGCCCGTCTGGCTATATCGCGCAAACACCAAGCCATCCGGCAGGCTGTATTCGACATTGTATGTGCCGTAGCGCATTTGACCGATGTAGAATTTGCCGTCCTCGCCGCTCTCGGTTTCGTACACCAAGCCGTTTTTCACGCCGACAGCGCGGATTTTGATGCCCGCTTGACCGGGTTCACCGTCCTGATACACGCCGTCGTCGTTTTCATCCAGCCACACAAGGCCCTGCAGCGCCGCCATCGTCATCACGCCGACGCCCACGTCGGTCACAGAACCGGCTTCGAGGGTCAGCGGCACGCTGCTTTGCACTTGTTCGGTCGTTTCATCCATGATGGACATGTTCGCGCTGACATTTTTGCCGTGCGCGCCATGCCCGAAGCCCGCGGGCAGCTCGCTGCGCAGGACGTACGTCCCCGCCGGGACAGCCAGCGACACTTCGCCGTTCTTGTCCGTTTCGCCGGATGCCACAACAACCTCCACGCCGTTGACTTCGGTGATGAGGCTCATCGTCGCGCCGGACACGCCTTCCTCGTACTTCCCGCGTGAACCGTTGTTATCATTGTCGCGGAAAGCGTGGATGGTCAGCGCCGCCGGATTCGCCGCCTTCGCGGTCACAGTCGCGGGTTCGTCGCTAATGACGAGCGCACCGTTGGCAAGGGTCACGCCCGCGTCATAGCGGACGACGTACGTCCCGTATTCGAGGAACTCCGCCTGCCAAGCGCCGTTTTCATCCGTCACCGCTTCCGCCGCGACTTCGCCCGCCTGATTGACCAGCTGCACCTGCACGCCGCTCATCGGCTGACCGTCCAGCCCCAGCACCACGCCGGAAGCGTCGCCGGTGGCATGGTTCGCCAGCGCCGGCAGCACAACGGTTTCGCCCGCACCGATTTCCACCAAAATGCTCGCCATCACGCCCGTATCGGTCGTGCTGAGCGTCCAGCCCTCGGTGTCATACAAGCCGCGCGGCAGGGTTGCCGTAATCTGATAAGTATCAGGATACAGGTTGTTCAGCGCAAACGCGCCGCTGACCGTCATCTGTTCGCTCATCCGCTGGCCGGAAATCGTCACTTCCGCCGGGGCAGACAGGTCGTCGATGCTGCCGGTCATGCCGCCGCTGAGCGTCAGATCCAGTTCATAACGGCTGGTCTGCATCGCCTGAATGTTCACCAGCCACTGTGCCTGACCCTTCTGCAGGTTTGGCCAGCCGTTCACGCCCGTCAGCAGCGTGCCTTCCGGCAGCGTCACCGTGACGGCGTATGTCCCGTGGAAGAGGTCGGCTTCCTCCACCGTCTCGCCATCGGTCAGGTAACCCGTGCGGGTCGTTTTGCCGTCCTCGCTGACAATCTGGTACGCCACTGCCGCGTTCACGCCGCGCATGAGCATCGTCAGCGTGCCGTCCACGGGTTCAGGGGTGGGGGTCGGCGTAGGCGTAGGCGTCGGGCTCGGCGTGGGCGTCGGGCTCGGGGTGGGGGTAGCCGTCGGGGTTGGTGTCGGCGCTTCCGTGGGTTTCTCCGTCGGTTCTTCCGTCGGATTCTCGGTCGGATTTTCGGTCGGCGCTTCCGTCGGCGCTAAGGTCGGGGTAGCCGTCGGGGTCGGCGTAGGTGTTGCCGTTGGCGTAGGCGTTGCCGTCGGGGTCGGCGTAGGTGTCGGGGTGGGCGTCGGCGTAGGCGTGGGTTCAGGCGTGGCGGTCGGCGCCATCGTCGGCGGCACATAATAATAGGAAGCGTTCACCTTCGTCACAGAATCCGCACCCGTGTAGCGCTCAATGTTGATAATCTTGTCGCGCCAGCTTTCAATGGCCAGCGAAGCCTTCGTCATTCGCAGGGTATACAGCCCCGTGTGAATCGCCGCCGGCAGGGCATAGTCGCCCCGGCTGTCGGTGTCGAAGGAGAGAATCGTCTCGCCGCGCTCGTTAATCAGGTCAAAAGAGGAGCTGCTCTCCGTGTGCACGGTGAACAGACCCGTGTCCGTCAGCACAGCAATGACCGCTTTGTTCAGCCGTCCATCGACAATCGACACGGTGTAGCTCGCCGCCATAACGGCATCCTCCGGCATTGTTTCCGCCACCGGGACAAGCTGCACATTGCCCGTGCCGGGGACGGAAATCGGGTCGCTGCCGAAGTCGGTCAGGCGAATCGTGCCGACCGCCGCCCCGTTCTGCATGACGGTAAAATCGCCCGTGAATTTCCGGGATTCATACGTTCCCGCGCTTGTGGCATACATGCCCAGAAAATCCACTTGCAGCATCGTCAGCTCCGATGCCGCAGCCGCGGGGAGCAGCATCAGCAGCATTCCCAGCGCGAGCAGGAGTGACAGAAATCGCTTGCCAAGCATCCTCATCTTGCCTGTTCCTCCATCTGAATCATCCGCAAGCCGTGCGGAGTAAAGTCACAGAATAATCCATGTACTATGGTAAAGCAATCCGCCCGACTTGTCAACCATTCCGCGCATATTTTTACAATTGGATTGCTTTTCTGGTCGAAAATCAGCATGTTCCGGCAATAGAAAAGAAGGCTGACTTTTTCAGTCAGCCTCCCATGCGGATACTATTTCCAAATGAGAATGCGCCGAGATGCACCGCAAATGATTCGTTCTGGCTAACGCAAACGCCAGCATGGGAAGGGCGCAAGCAGATGGCACAGGCGAATGCAGGAAATCGTATCAGTTGCTGCCGCCCATCAGCAGGGTCAGCATGCTCTCCGGCAGACTCATCAGCAGGGTCATGGGCAGGTTCTGCAGGTTGTTCATCACCTTGACGAACCACGTCTGGAACTCACTGTCCGTCATCGCGCCCAAATCCTGCGCCTTGCTCACGTCCAGCGCGTCCTTCGCGTCGCAGGTGCGGGTTTCCGCCGTGATGGTCACAACGTCCAGACCCATGAAGCGCACCAGCACATCCACCTTGCGGACGCCCTGTTCGCCGTCCATCGTCGTAGCGGTCGTCACCACAACGCCGAAGCCCTGCTCGACACCGTCCACCGTTTCCTTGATTTCCACATCAACAACGCTGCTGTCCGTGCCGATGCCCTTGCCGCTGACGTTGATTTCAACGGGGTCTTCGCCAGCATAGGCGGTCAGGTTCGCCGTGAAGTTCTCCAAGTCGCCTGCGAAGGTCAGCGTCGCCGCGGTATCTTCCGCGCTCTTGATGGTCACAAGCCACGTCGCCACGCCGTCCGCCGTGTTGCGGGTCATCGTGAAGGAGATCGGCAAGGGTTCTTCGCCGCCGTTGTTGATCTTCACCGAAGCCGTCATGCGAACCAGCTCGCCTGCTTCAGTCATCCAGTATTCATAAACGACGTCATCCGCGTAGAGATCTGCTCCATCAAGTTCTTTCAGCAGGTCGTCCCAGCTCGTGTCAGCAGCGGAAAAAAGCGCATCCATGTAGGCGCCGATGCTCGGAAAGCTGTGGATCATTTCCAGCAGGGCTTTCGTCATCTCGGCCAGCTTTTCCGGCGGAACGGTGACTTTGACGTAGCTCTTCGCCGCGTCGCAGTCGCCGGGCTGCTCTGTCACTTCTGCCATTTCTGCACCGGACAGTATTTCGTTCATCATGGTCATGAACGCCGTGGTGTCCGCCTGCGTCAGTTCTTCCATGAGCTGTTCTTCCGTCATGCTGCTCAGATTCGCCGCTGCTTCCATCAGGGCGGTGTATTCCGCATTGCCGCTCAGCTGTTCCTTCGATTCTTCAATCGCCTTGTCGATCTCCTCGTCGCTCTGACCGGACATCTTCATCGTCGCGCGGAGGGCTTTTTCCTTGATGGCTTCCACGTCCTTGCTGTTCACAGCAATCACGCCGCCCAGCAGCGCGCTGGACACATACATCAGCTGGTTTTCTTCCGCAGCAGTCGTCAGCGATGCCATACCCAGCACGCTCTTGCCGCTCAGGTTGAGGTCAAAGCCAGCTTCGTTGCCCTGCTGATAGCCGGTCAGGGACAGCGCCGCCAGCAGGTCGTTGATGGCGGCCATCGCGGTGTCATCCCCGCCCAGCGCCGCCACGAGGTCAGCGTTCAGGTCGTGGATGGTGATGGTGGTTTCCTGACGCGCGGCATTGTCCCACACGCTGTTTTCCGCCATCGAGGTCAGGGGCATCGCCAGCATCATGATGCTGAGCAGTACCGCAAGCAGTTTCTTCATGGGGTTTTCCTCCTTGTTATTTGGTTTCCCTTTTTCTTTATAGCGAACACTGCGGGGCAGTGATGCTTTCGGTTGACTTACTCTGCGTTATCGCGAATCAGCTGTGACACGCTGGTGGTGAACTGGCGCGTGCTGTCCGGCAAATTCATCATGAACCGCGGCAGAATCTGCCCGGTGGTGAACATCACGCCCGTCATGTACGCCTTGAAGCGCACACTGCTGATTTCGCCCAAGTCCAGCACGTCGCCGTCGGACAGCAGGGGGCGGGATTCGCACGGGCGTGTTTCGGCGGCAATCGTCAGGAAGTGCTCGCTATGCCACAACAGCCGCACAGCCACGTCCTGCCGTACTTCGCCATCCACCATCTGGGTGTCCATGCTGGCGCTCCAGCTAAGGCCCTTTTCTTCCCCGTCCACCGTGCGGTGCATTTCCAGCAGGACATTCGCTTCGTTCGTCAGCGACGAAATGGTGCAGCGGTACAGCCTCTGTTTGCCGTCATCCGACGCAATCAGCACCGCTATTCCGCCGTCGTCCTCCATCTTTATCTGAACGTTCTTGCCCTTGCCCGCTGTTTCCTGCCGCCAATCCAGCCGCACGTCGTCGCCCGTCGGATGGAAATTCACCGTGATTGCTGCGTTCAGCAGCGTATCCTGCGCCAGCGTCGGCGTATGGGTCGGCGCAACCTTGTAGCTGATCACCACCCGCAGCAGGCGCATCGACGAATCCACATACTGCGCCACCTGCGCATCTTCCACCAGCAGCGTCTGCTGACGCAGCCACGTCTGCAAGTCCGTATCCTCGACGGGCTGATCCTGCGCGAACGCCACCAGCTGCCGATACGTATTGAGCAAATCCACATACGCCTTGACGGCGGGCGTTTCTTCCACCGTATCCAGCAGAATGCACAGCACCTCCATCAGCTGCTCATTGCTGAGGGGGAAGTACAGAATGTTCTTCGCCGATTCGCATCCTTCGGGCGGATTCGAGACACTCTCCACCCGCGTAACCTTCAAAATCTTGTTCAAGCGCATAGCAGCCTGCTGCCAGTCCGTCTCGAACAAGCCATTGGCAACGTCCTCCGGCTGCATTTCGCCCGTTATCAGCGGATTTTTCGTGATTTTCGCCAGCAGTGCGCCCACGTTCTCGTACTCTTGCGCAATGGATTCGCTGACTTCCTTAGCAGGCAGCTCCACCCCTGCGTCCGCATACACGCTCTGCGACGCATTCCACTGATGGAGGATTTCCGCGATATGCCGCATATCCTCTTCGAGATTCAGGTGCAGTGTTCCGCCCAGCACATCACCGCTGATGTAGACATCCGCGCCGCGAGTCTGCACGCCGTAATCCACAATGGACTGGCCATTCAGAAACAGCTCACACGAGGTGAACCCCTGCCGATAGACCTCCACGCGCAGGGCGTCCAGCAAATCCCGATACGCGGTTTCCGCCGCTTCCTCCATTTCCGCCACGAGCGCCCGCCCGTTGAAATCGCGGAAGGTGATGGTCGTCAGCGTCGCTTGGGGCGCGTTTTCCTCCGCCAGTCCACACAGCGGCACCAGCATCGCCAGCGTCAGCAGAATCGCAAGCAGCTTCTTCATTCGTCAGCCTCCTTGACATTCGTTTGTGCGCTTTTCAGCATTCCATTACCATTATATCAAAAAAAACACCTGTTGCAAGCGAATATGCGCAAGTTTTACAATTCCATGCCTGAAAGATGCAAATTTGCGTCTGAAAGCGCAGCTTCGCGGAAAAATGCTTGATGCCGTCATGCAAAATTTCTGTGAATGGCGCAAAAGGCCGTTTTCCCCTCTTGTGAAGCGCGAAAAAATATGCTACAATAGACAGAGTATTCTGGATTACTGAAAGGAGCTAATTCGCATGGAATTTCTGACCAAGCTTTTGGGCATCGCCAGCGCCGTTGCGGAAACCACCACCGGTGCGGCCGACCCTGCCGCCGTCACCACGGATTCTGCCGCTGGCGGCATTGTCGGTATTCTCTTCAGCCTTCTGCCGCTGCTGCTGGTTTTCGTCCTGATGTACTTCATGATGATTCGCCCGGAGAAGAAGCGCCGCAAGAAGGAGCAGGACATGCTCGCGTCCCTGAAGAAGGGCGACCGCGTGTGCACCATCGGCGGCATCTACGCCACCATCGAGAGCATCAAGGACGACACCATCACCCTGAGTGTCGGCAAGGGCGACCAGACGATGGTTGTTGCGCGCTGGGCGATTCGCTCGGTGGAAGATGTGACCATCGAAAACGAGACCGAATCCCTGAACTAATCGCAAAATTCCCGGCTTCGTGCCGGGTTTTTTTGTGCCCGATTTTCCCGCCGCGCATATGCTGGGAGTGAACAGCTCACACGATGGGAGGAATCGCCATGAATCAGCGTCCGAATTGCTGCCGTCCCATGCCGCCGCAAGCGCCTTGTCCGTCCAGACCGCCTTGCCCGCCGAAACCCGGTTGCCCGGCTTGTCCGCCGACGCAGAAGGGCATTTTATTGCCGCGAATCCTCGCCAGCGGGCGGGAGTGGCAGCGCCGCGCGTGTGTGGCGCTGTGCGTCGGCGGTTTGCCGGAGGATGCAAACGGGCGACTGCGGCTCGTCGGCGTTACGGCGTGCGGTGACGCGGATTGGGAGATTGCGCCGTACCAAGAACCGCGCCCGTGCGGCTGCCGCGGATGCCGACCGTCTCGACCCGCGCCGTGCCTTCTGCGGGTGAATATTCCGATTGTTTGCCAAGTGCAGGCGGAGTGCGGGCAGGTTTTGCGCGGCGAAAGTGTGCTGACGACAGATGTTGCGCTGCCGATTCGCTGTGTGCAAGCGGAATGCTGGCGCAACCAGATGATGGTGCTGCCGTGTGTTCGGCTGATTGACGGCGGCGCGCCTGTGTGTGCGGATGACTGCCGTCCCCCTGTGTTTGATTGCACGATTGAGCTGCTCGTCGAAGCCTACATGACGCGATGGGAAGCGTGCGGCACCCCTGCGCCGACTTGTCCGGATTTACCGCTATTCCCCCCGCCGCCGTTCGGGTGACAAGGGCGTTGGAAGACCCAAGGGGCTTTGCCCCTTGACCCCAGCAGG
>OMEQ01000722.1_pt1 | contig 19176 bp, 19 predicted proteins | sample 1645451 | NCBI WGS metagenome assembly OMEQ01 (sample SAMEA103958142, study PRJEB25191) | human gut metagenome | biome: human-associated habitat [ENVO:00009003]; feature: intestine environment [ENVO:2100002]; material: feces | place: Germany | collected 2013/2015
AGCCAGTGGATTTGTTCGGCGGAAAAGCCCCTTTAGGGGATTTTTCGACGGTCTGTGATCTCCGGCAGCGCCGGGGATTTTTTTATAGGATATTTGTCGAAAGCACTTGAAAAAAGCTGCGCGATAGGATATAATAGAAATATCATGTAAAATGCTGATGAAATTCATCGCAGGAGGAAGAATTGTGGATAAGGAAATAGAAAAGCACATCAAGCGCGTGATATTTACGGAAGAAGAGATCCGTGAGCGCATAGCGCAGGTCGGCAGGGAAGTCAGCGAGAAATACGCCGGGAAGCCGCTCCTGCTTGTGAGCATACTCAACGGAGCCTTCGTATTCATGGCGGATTTCTGCCGCGCAGTGACGATTCCGTGCGAGATCGGATTCATGTGCGCGCGCAGCTATTACGACGGCACTGTATCCAGCGGTGAAGTAACTATCACGAAGGATATCAGCCAGGATATCAGCGGCTATCATGTGATAATCATTGAGGACATAATCGACACGGGCAGGACGCTGGCAGCGGTCGTTGAGAAGCTCCGTCAGCGCAATCCGCTTTCGCTGGAGGTCATCACGCTGCTGGACAAGCCTTCAAGGCGTGTGGTGGATTTCAAGGCGGATCAGTCGCTGTTCACGATCCCGGATTACTTCGTGATCGGGTACGGTCTGGACTGCGGCGAGAAATTCAGAAACCTCCCGTACATTGCGGAATATTCCGCGGATTAACAGAAGCCCGGCGCAATATTACGCCGGGCTTATTAAATTTTTCCGGGGAATTTTGATTTTTTTCAAAAAAACTATTGACAAATCGGGAATGAGATGATATAATATATAAGTGCTCAAGAGAGCGTAAGCGCCAGTAGCTCAGCTGGATAGAGTATCTGGCTACGAACCAGAGGGTCGGGGGTTCGAATCCCTCCTGGCGTGCCAACAGAAAAACCGCTTAACCGTTAGGGTTGAGCGGTTTTTCTTTTGCCGTAAGAATCCCCGTTCAGCGCATTTTTCTCTATTTGAGTGCGCCATTAGTGCGCCATAGAATTTATCCGTAGTATTCGTTATCCGTGCTCAGGCGCGGATTTTTTTCATTTCAGTCTCATTTTCACTTTACTCATTATTCTTCTTTTCTCCGGATCACAAAATTTGCAATACACTCTGCGGCAGCTTCGTCCGCCCTTGCCATTATGTGTCCGTACTTGTCGGTTGTGGTGCTGACTTTACTGTGTCCTAACCTTTTGCTAATGGTTATTGTATCAACACCGTTATAGTAGAGCAGGCTCACCATCGTGTGCCGGAACGCGTGTGGGTTGATATGTGGAAGTCCGTATTTTTTCGAGAACGTACCGCAGTAGTTGGTAAGACTTGACGGGTCCATAGGGGAGCCGTCCTCCTGTACGAATACAAACCCGGTATTTTTCCACAGACTGCCCCAGATTTGTGCTTGCTCATCGTACCATTCCTTGTATTTCTTCAGCAGAGCCATAGTTTCCTGCGGTAGCTTTATGTAGCGTTTGGACTGCTTTGTTTTCGGTGAGTCCTCGTAAATTCCGCAGTCACAGCTGTACAGAAGATTGTTGTCGATGTGAATTTGATTCTCGTCCCATTCGATTTTGTCCCATTTCAAACCGAGTATCTCTCCGCGCCTTGCTCCGGTTATCAGCAGAAGATGAACGGCTGTGCGCCACTTTATCGGCTCTTTTTCAAGGCATTCGCTGATTTTCAGTATTTCCTCGGCTTCAAAATAGTTTGCTTCTTTTTGCTCGACGCGCGGCGGAGTGGCACGTTCAGCAGGATTGTACTGCACCAGCATTTCCTTTTCCGCCTGATTGAATACAACGGATATGAAACGATGATGCTCCAGAATAGTTTTGTTTGACAGAGGTTTCTTGTTCTTTTCGATATTAAACAGAGTTTCTGTCTTGACACCCAATTCCCTTGAGATGGAATTAGCAATCCTTTCTGCTACAACTTCGCCGTGAACCGCCTTCGCGAGCGTATTTACTGAGATTTTAGCGTTCTTCGCGAAATCCGCAAAGGTAATACCCATCTGATTTAGTATTTCTCGCAGGTCTTTTTTGGCGACTGCCTTTCCGCCTTCACGTCTAAGTCCCTCTTTTCCGAGCCGACGGTAAAGGTCATTAAGCTGCTGAGGATGAATTTCGGTGATTTTCAGATGACCTATACCGGGATTAATGCGCTTAAGCAATCCGCGGTAAGAAAGAATGGTCGTGTGTTTTACACCGGTGCTTTCCTTTAATCGGATAACATAGTCCGCATACTCTGAAAAGGTAATTCCATGAGTGAGATTGAAGCCCATTTTGCATTGTTCTTCAAACTTGTTAGCGAATTTTTCGCATTCGGTTCGATTTTTCTTTTCAGACCATTCTGGATTAGCCTTGAAAGTAGTGCAGCTTGGTTTTATACGGTTGCCGAACCTGTCGTATCCGTGATACACTCTGATTCCGAAACTGATCAGTTCTCCTTTCTTGTTTCTTCTGGGGTGGATATCTGCCATATTAATTCCTCCTATTCGTCGTATATATCAAACCAATCACGCAGAAGCTGCTTGTAATACGCGATCATCATTTCAGCCAGCGGATTTCCCTCCTTTACCAATACCTTTGCTGGCATATTTTCAGGACTGTTTTGATTATGCGTGAGCTTTTCACGGTTGGATTTGATTTCATTTGTTATATAATCAACGACTTCCGCTTCAAAACTTTCGGTAAGAGCCTTGTCGTGTGAATCAGTATTAAGTATTCGTTCGATGAGTGCCATATAAGTTTTCCATGCACTGTATTCGCAAACGCTGTTATGCTCTGAAATGTCCGGCAGATTATAATTGGTGTCGTATTCTTTTACGCCGTATTTTTTTAGTTTTGCCGTTTCTTCAAGCTCATTGTATATTCTGTCATAGCAGAAAACGCCTGACAACGGCGACAGCATTGCCTGTAAAGCATGGTAACAAGAGTATCCTCCGATGTCTTCATTAGTGAATTGAATGCCGTAAATTCCGCTGCCGGCTTTGTCAGTAATCTTACCCAAATCATCTGCAAGACGTTTCCTTATGACAGAATTGAAATATCTGTAAGAAAACTTGTTCATAATAACTTCGTTAAGCATTTTGAACAGCTCGTCAGCGTTTTCATCTTCAAGAAACATTGACACGCTCACATACTTTTTTCCAAGTTCGCAGAGATTTTCAGCGGCTTTCTCTGTGATTCCGGCGGCTTCGCTCACAGAATGAAGCGACCTGTCGGTGCAGCGTACATCTGTTCTGCCTAGAAGGTAATCTGCGGAAACATTATAGTAATCTGCAAGCATATTCAGCTTTTCTATGTCGGGCATTCTCATGCCTTTTTCGTAGTATTCGAGACTTGCCCTGGTTATACCGAGATCATTTGCCACACGCTGCCGCGGGTATTCATCGCCCAGCTCTTCGCGCAGTTCCACCAATCTTTTTGAAAAAACATCTAACAGGTTCATACATATTCCTCCCTGATTTGCCAACTAAGCCTATAATGTGATAAAATAGAGAAATTTTATATTTCCCATGATTACTACTTTTGAGTTCAACAATTCCGCCGCCAAAAAAGAAAGCCGCCCGCGGTACGGCAATACCACGGACGGCATGAGAGAGCAGCCCAGTTACAAGTGCTTCATCTCACATTTTATTGTATCATACATTGGGTGAGATTGCAAGTACATTTTCATCAAAGGAGAATTATTATGTCTGACATTATTGCAGAAAGCAATTCCACCAAGAAGTATATTCCCCACATGGAGAATATCAAGAATACAGCTGAACTGTTGCATCTTCCTACAAACTTTATCAGAGAAAAGGTATTGACAGGGGAGATAGTTGCAGTCAGGGCAGGCAGACGCTACCTCGTAAATGTTGACAAACTAATAGAGTACCTCAATACGCACACCATTGATCCTGAGATAGAGCCCGACGAGGAGGCTGATAACTACGGAATACACCCTGTAAAAAGAAGCTGGTGACCGAATGGATCAGTCATTGGCTTATTGTCATATAGGCGCATCAGCGCCTATATGGAAGAGACCACAGCCGTTCGTTATAGACAAAGAATCTCTGCCGTCATTTCCTACCGATTGCCTACCAAGTGTAGTATGTGAATTTGTTAAGGCTGCCGCCATAGCCACCAGCACGGACGAAGCAATGGCGGCAACCGCCGTTTTATCAGCGTTTTCCGGTTGCATAGCGGGAGCTTACAGGGCTGTTGGAAAGCCAGGACATTCCGAGCCGCTGACATTATATACGCTCATTGTGGCAGAGCCTGGCGAACGAAAATCTCCTATAATGAGATATGTCCGGGACCCTTTGGACAGGTGTGTTTCTTTGTACAACGACAGGCGCAGGCAGGATTTTTACCGGAACAAGGAACAAAAACGAATACTCGTTGACGAAATTGAAAAGCTGCGGCGTACAGGCGGTTCTGCTGAAGATATAGCGGCAAAGCAGTGCCAGGTGGACCGAATAGAAGATACTGAAAAACTTGTTCTTTGTATTGATGATGTCACTCCAGAGGCGCTTTCGCGGCTGTTAAGCCAGAATCGCGCATTGATAATGCTGTCGGACGAAGCAGGAATGCTTAAGAATTTTGGCGGCAGATACTCAAACGGGATTCCTAATCTTGACTTGCTATTAAAGTGTTGGAGCGGGGAAACGTACCGAAAGGATTGCTGCAACGGTGAAGCAATCCTGTTGAAAGAGCCATATTTGTCCGTTTGTCTGTGCGCTCAGCCTTATATAGTGGAAAACCTCATGAGCAGTGAGTATTTCAGATCCAGCGGGCTCACTGCCAGGTTTCTTTATACTTTCCCGAAATCCTATGTCGGAATCCGCGAGTATGACACTCCCGATATCCCAGTACAAGTAAAGAGCGGGTATCATAGTATTGTTTTTTCGGCATTCAACAGCCGGGTGGTGTTCCGCAAGCGTAATGTTCCTCTATTTCTCAGCGAAGAGGGACGGCAGAAATTTATACACTACTATAATACTGAGATAGAGCCTAAACTCCGTGACAGGTTTGCGGAATGTCAGGACTGGGGCGGAAAGTACCACGGACTTATTCTTCGTTTATCCGGAATATTGCATTGCGTGAGTGAATTTTCAAAAGACAGAATGCCGGAAAACGAACGGATATCCGCTGAAACTCTCGGCAATGCTATAAGAATTGGAGAATACTATACCCGTCAGGCTGTTTTCGCTTATACGCAGAATGAATTTGATAAGTCCATAGCAGGGGCAGAATATGTGCTGCGTAAGCTGACAGCTAAGCAGATAAACGAGATCACTCCGCGTGAACTGCTGCATACCTGTCGAAAATTTAAAACCATGGAAGAATTACGAGTTTCAGTTGAGCTTCTTATTGAACACGGATATATAAAAGAAGACTCTCGGCGCGTTTCCGGACAGAAAATCAAGACTGTCTACCTTGTAAATCCGTGTTTGTTTGAAAATGACGTACCAAATGTACCAGAGCCATGATGAAAAGTGGTACAATCGGTACGCTGAATAAACTACAATATTTAGATCACCGTGATATTTTTGTATAATTTACATACAACCCGATAGTCTGTCATAGCTATTATGTCAGTTTTGTCGGGTTGCTTTTTGTATTGCGATTGCTGAAAAGAAATATGTTACGGTATGGTATATCCAGCCGATAATTGCGATAAATTACGGTGCAGGGAAGTGGGAAAGAATAAAGGGAATCAGGCGAATGTCCTATCTTACTATCACAATTATGGGCGCGGTATTTTCGCTGAGCGGAATAATGTTCCCACTTGGGATATGCGGAGTTTTTATGGAAGTCGGCGAGAATATTGAAGTGCTCGCACAAAATGCGATACGGACTTATTTCATAGCCTTTCTGCCAATGGGTATAAACCTGCTGAGTTCATATTATTTGCAGTCAGTTTTAAGCGCCAGAAAATCTCTGTTCATTTCGCTGCTGCGGAATATTATTCTGAGCAGCATTGCGATTCTGACGTTCCCTCTGATGTTTGACGGAAGCAGCTTGTGGTTTGCAATGCCGATCGTGGAAGTGGCTGTGCTGTTCGTCAGCGTTATTTTCCTGAAAACCACGAAATGCAGGACAGGCACTGATTGATTTTCCTTTTTTACCGAGAAAGTATGGTCATCTCTAAAAACAATGGAGCGATCTCATGATTGCTCCATTGTTAGTTATTTGGTCGAATATTCCATCGCCAGCGGAAGTTCTATTCTTCCTTATAATACGATTCAACCAGAGCGCAGTCCATTATAAGAACATAGAACACATTTCCGTAATATCGGCTTTTTACTATTCTGCCATGGTCGAAGACCGGGTGAAAACTTCCGTCTTTCTTGGCAAAATGGAATTTCACATAATCGTTGTTGCCATCGGCTTTCGAATTTATCTGCGCCCATATGCTGGCTTCCACTGCTTCCTGCTCGTCCGGCCGTATCAGATTCCGGAAACGATGACCGGAGTGGGCAAGGAAATCATCAAAATCGCTGCAACCTGCAAATTTGATAAGCTCCTGGTTTGCGAACAGGATACGGTCATTTTCCGGGTCTGCCATGTATATCAGAAATGCTCCCGGGAGATTCTTTGATATATCCTGAAGCGCGAATCCAAGGCGGCTTCTGTGCTGTATCTTGTACTTGTATTCCTCGCGATAGGCAATGCAGCTATGCTTTCCGTGAAGCTTTACTTCATAGAGCGCCATGTCCGCACAGCGTATAAGTTCAGATATATCATCGCAATTCTTTGGGAACTCTGCGTACCCGACTGAAATATAAAACTTGTGCTTTTCATTATTATGTGTGAAGTATCGCTGCTGTGTGGTGAATTTCTCGATTTTATCCATGGATTCTTCCGCAGTGGTACCGATAAGGATAATCGAGAATTCGTCGCCGCCGTTCCTGCATAAAACCGAATTCCCAGGGAAGCTGGCTTCAATACTCTGCGCGACCGTTTTCAGCGCTTCATCTCCGACCGCGTGTCCGTACATATCGTTGATGAATTTGAAGTCGTCGATATCCATCTGGATACCAACGCAGTTTACATTCGAATGTTCCTGCATGATCCTGTCCAGCTGTTCGTCAAAACCTTTCCTATTTAAAAGACCGGTAAGCGGGTCTGTTATGGACATTTCCTTTAAGTGTTTCCGGCGCTTTTCCATCACAAGCAGGGCACCCGTTAATCCCGTAAGAAGCATGACAACGCAAAGCCCGATGAATAATTCAAGGACCAGATGATTTCCTTTGTTCCATCCGGCTTTCGGCGCTAACGAAAGCTGAAATGAACAGCCGCCGAGTTCAAACTTGCATGTTGCCGGATCCTGCAAGGATTCCCCGGATTCTGAAATCACCTCATACTCAGTATCGAACGGGGAAATCGTCTTGGACAGACAATAATCATATCCAAAATCTGTGAGCGCCTGCACCGAATCCTCAAAAATATCCGGGACCCGGATGATCACTATCGTGAATCCCCAGAAAGAAGATCCTCCGCTTTCGTTTTCTAGATACACCGGATTACGGATCGCGATCCCGCTTCCACCCTGTTTCAGATCAAAGGGACCCTGCATTGTTACTATTTTATTATCCCTTCCATACCGGCATAGCTTACCTTTTTTTTCATCGTTGATAAGGTCGATTTTGCCCGCTTCGTTTTCGGCTTCCGGATAAATGTCTGTAACGACTCCCCCTGGTGCTATCTGTATGCTCTGAATATAGTCGGTCATAAGATTTTCGGAGACCTTCTGGAATTTTTTCACCTCTCCGTTTTCACTGATCACGATTTCTTTCAGCGCGTCTGTAATTGCTATCCCACGGTTCATATCATTTTGCAGGTGGTCTGTATATGTCGTGGCGTTTAACTCGGTTATTGTGCGTACCTTCTCCTGATTTGCCTTATATGAATTATATAAAATCATAGACAGAATAAGACATCCGAACAAAAAAACAAGTATAGGGACTATGTACGTTTTATTCTGTTTTTTATTTATTGGGCGCATTGTGTGTTATTCCTCCGGATATTTCGTTACAAAATAACTATATACCATAACGGGAAGGCTATGGTATACTGGTCAGATATGCACATACGTTCACCGATAAGGAACGTATGTGCAAGGCATTTTTGATTTATAATAAACGCTTTGCGTTTATTATAACACACAGGAACAGAAAAATCAATCGTTAATTCTGGATTTATGTACCTGAAACGTAAGTTGCCATAGCTTTCAGACTCTTAAAAGGTCACCTCTATGTGGAGCTGTGCGTAACAATATGGCTATTGAGTATAGCCATATTGATTGAAGCAGGAAAAATAGTCCAAAATCAAACATCAAAAAATAGCCCTGCCGCAGAGATAAAGTGCGGCGGCAAATGAAGGAGGTATTCTACTATGAGTGAGGTAAACGGCAAGACGCTCTCCATTTCCTTTCGGATAGACGAGGGGGTAATCGAACACCACAACCGAGTTTTCATTGCCAAGAATGTGGACGGCGAACGGGTGCAGGACAACATTACTTATTGCCGACAGGACATCAGAGAAAGGTATGATGAGCTTTTCGGGCAGGCTCTCGCCGAATACAATGCTCGGCAAACTCAATCCAGCCGCAGAATACCCGACTACTACGAACACCTAAAGAAATCCTCAAAGGGTAAGCCCTACTATGAGATTGTAGTTCAGTTCGGTGATATGGAAAGCTGCGGACAGGGTTCTGGCAAATGGGAAGAAGCAAAGCTGATGTTGGACGATTATATGCGTGGGTTTGAGAAGCGTAATCCTAACCTAAAGGTGTTCAACGCTATTATGCATCTTGATGAAGCCACCCCGCACCTACATATTGACTTTATCCCAATAGCCCATAAAGTCGAACGGGGTCTGTCCGTCAAGGTTTCGATGAAAGGGGCACTCAAAGATCAGGGCTTCACCTCGGCGAACAGATTGCAGAACGAATGGACGGCTTGGGAAGAACAGGAGCGTGGCGTTATGGTTGATATTCTCCACGCTCACGAACTGAGCCGTGATGTTAAGAACATTCGCCGTGAACACTTAACCGTTGACGAGTACAAACATCACGCTACACAGGTAGCCGAGATTAAAAAGGTAAACACTCACATAAACGAGCTGAAAAAGAAAAATCCCACCGACCTGACCGAGAGTGAAATTGAGCTTATCAAAAATCAGAACGATGTTATGCGTTCCGAAATACAGAAGCGTGACAAAGAAATATCTATGCTATCCCGCAAACTCGGTGCGCAGTTTGCTCCTTTTGAAATCTACTCCGAGGACAAACTGTAATTTGTGTCGGCTGAACTCTCAAAGGCAGGCATACCGTTTGTCGAGGAAGGAACAACTCTCCACATTCCCGACTATGCACAGAAAACCGCAACAGCGATTGCTGCTTCTTACCGACCAATCAAGTCCGAAGGCGTCCGTGAGAAAATCAAGCTGGACATTGACAGGCTGGTGTATTCGTGTGAGGGATTTGAGGATATGCTTGCGAAGCTGCAGGAGCGTGGTTATGAAATCAAGCGTGGGTGCAAACAGGAAGTTTGCACAGCTTGCCCAAAGGCGGCGCAAGGATGCGCCGCAACAGAGGCAAGCAGGAAGCACATAGCGGTTAAACCGCAGTTTGCTGAACGCTTTGTCCGGCTGAAAACTCTCGGTGAAGCCTACTTGCCGAAAAATCTTGAACAGCGTATCGCCGACAAGGATATGTTCACCAACGCCGTCCGTGCAAAGTGCAAGACCGCTAACACGGTTGAAAAGAAATTTCACGTTGCCATTATGGATGTGACAATCGAGATAAAGCAGTTCCGACTTATGCCGAGAAAGGACAGCGGCAAGCTCATCTATGCTTTTCAGAACGACGCTAACATCAACTATCTCTCCGAACAGCTTGCCACTATCGGGGAGTTTGGTTTCAGCTCACGGGAGCAGATATATAGAAAGGCAGACGAGCTAAAGCGGAGCATTGACGAGAAGAACGAAAAAGTCAAGGAACTTACAAATGAAATACCTACTCTTAAATACGATATAGCACAGCTCCATTACCTATTTGTTACCTCGTCGAGCAACTCAAAGCCTGACGCAATGACACAGGTCAAACTCGCCGCAGCACAGGAAATTGCTGGCAAGTACGGAGTTAAATCAGAGAGCGACATAGCAAATTTGGAGAAGCGGCTCAAACTTTTGCCGAACTACATCTCCTCAATAAAGAACGAGATTTCTGAGGAACAGCTAAAGCTGAAGCGTATGTCCGACCTTATTGCTGCTTACGAGAAAATCGTTGAGGGAAACTACATTGATAACCTAATATGCGCACAAAGAGAGCAGAAGCAAACAATAACGCCCGATAGTCCAAACCTAAAAAAAGCACAATGATAAAATAACCTCTCTAAAGCAGCGGATTTGGAGAGGTTATTTTCTGTTTTGAGAAAGCACCACAAAATACATGCTGCCAAGCGTTTCAATAAATTCATCATCTATTTCCCAAAACTTTTCAGAGCATATATGTATGTAAACGAGGCTAGCAATAGAAATAAAATGTGTCAAGCCGATTTGACTTAGCCACAGATTTACGTTCTCCCAAGCATTCTTACCGCTTACTTCCCTGCTCATCAGAATGCAAGCAAGAAAATCCGACATTGCGATTTTGGCGTCGAAATTGTCGGGGCGAATGAGTTCGGAAACATCCAACACGTCTTGTTCAATTTCAGAGAGCGAGGGGTAATATTCTACGCCTTGAACGTTCGTTGATAGATAAATAGCCACAAATTCTTTCCAAACAGCATATCCTGCATTGATAACCCCGTCAAGCAGGACGTTCTCCGTGTTGTTCTTACAATATCTGTCATAAAAGTCGCCCGTGGGTATCTCATTATGAGTACACCAAATATGCGACAATTCATGAAGGACGATTGAAAATAGTTCGCCCTGATCGCCCGAAAAATCTCTCTTTATCATAATGCCGTCAAAATCTTTCCCCGTAAAAGCAGAAGCAAGAGCGTTCTTTAACTCATTATCTTCTGTAAGCCTATCGGGAAAATATTCCTCACAAAATCCTTCATACTGCGCGTCTGCGTCAGAATTATCATAGTACGCAAGTTTGACGTTATCGGTGGTGTATGTGGTTTTCATCTTACGATTAAAATGCTCAAAAGCCGCATCAACGATTTTTTCTATTTCCTGTGCCGTCATAGCCGCTCCTTTATACCGAATTAAGATGTATTTTTGTTATTGTTTATTATATAACTTATCCAGCATAAAAGCAATAATGTTTTAGGAAATATTAGAAAATCTGCTTAACGAAACGTTTTGAAATTATAAATATTATAAAGATTGACTATTTCGGCAATAGTGAATTATTGCAGAAAAAGAGAACATAAATAAAGAGCATTAAAGTATTCAATGACGTAACACATATAATTGTGTGAATTACGCATTATAGTAGGGAAAATTTCTCGCCTAAATCATATAGGGCAGTCTAAGACTTTATTTGCACGAGATACTTTGGTTTTTCATTGTATCTATAATAGCAACAACAGCTTTATTCTCTTCATCGCTTTGTCCTCTTGTGTCCAAAAGAACAAACTTGTTTTCCGTTTTCTTGCCAAGCATGTAATCTGTGCTACAAATACAAATATCAGACATTGCAATAAGAATTTCAAGACTTGGAGATTTTTCTCCACTTTCATATCCTGAGAGATATTTTTTTTCTTTTTGCAATGGTTACTTGAGAAGATCCATATTTTTCTTGCAAAAGTTTCAATCGTTCGTCTAAGCCGTTTATCATTCTTAACACTCCACTACATAATTTTAACGTATATATGTTCACTATTAGAAAAATACCATTTCTCTTGCCATTCCTCTAATAGTGTTTACACCTATTGCAAAATATAATGTACATGAATAAAAAATGAACACACAAAACCTCCTTGTATTTCAATAGAAGAAGTGTTATAATTTATACAACCGGAATGGAGGGAACGCAAATGATCGAAGCTGCGCTTGCTGTGCTTGAGAATGACAAACAAAGGAATGAACTTGCTACATTTTACGAACAATATAAAAATCGCTTTTTCAGCATAGCATACTCAAAGCTACATAATTCTGAAGAAGCTGAGGACGCTGTACAGGAAGCTTTCCTGCGAGTAGCGAATAATCCAAACAAATTTTTTGAAATGTCAGATCAGGAACGGGTGCGTTTTGTTGACGGTATTGTTAGACATGTTTCAGTAGATAATTTTAATAGGAACCATAAAATCAATGCTGTTTCGATTGATGATATTGACGATAATATAATGAGCGATACGATTTCTCCAGAAGAAAAATACATTACAGACGCTTCTGCGGACGAACTTGTACGGTTTGTTCTTGCTCTTCCCGAAAGCCAACGACAAGCGCTTTTTATGTATATTCATGAAAAGCTGACCTACTCTGAAATATCCAAAATTCTTGGCATTTCAGAGAATTTGGCTCGAAAAAGAGTTTCAAATGCAAGAAAAGCAATCAAGGATTTTGCGGAAAGGAATAAAAAATGAACGAAATAACATTGGACGAAATTTTAGTCGCGGCGCATGACGTCGAGTTTGCACAGTATGAAAATGTCCCCGAACACATTTTTTCCCGGAAGAACAATCGTACAATGAAGCGAATTTTCAAGGCTTATGAAAAGCAAACCGCATTTTTACATAGCGATATTATGCACAATAGAAGCGTAGTATCACATTTCAGGTGGAACAGAAAAACGGTTTTTATTATGTTAATGTTGATTTTCCTGGCTGTTTTAGTGGGCTGCTCAGCAATCGTATACTTTCTCGGTGGTTTCAAGACGGATGTCTATATTGACAATACACAGCTTTTCCCAATCACCCTCACGGACTGCCCGCAGAAGATTGAGGAAGTATATTATTTATCCGAACTTCCAAGCGATTTTGAATTACTGGAGGAAAGCATAAGCGATACCAGTGTATATACTTCATATATCAACAGCACAGCAGGAAAAACTATTACTTTTCATCAATCAATAAAAACAGCTTTTGAACCACACTTTAATACCGAGTATTCTGACCTTGAAGAAATTTCAATAGTCGAGCATAAAGGAATAGGTCTTGAGGGTAAGATAGACTACATAACTGCTTGGGATAACGGAGATTATATCTTGGAAATATGGGCTGATTTGCCCAAATCGGAAGTAATAAACTTGGCGAAAAGTGCCAAAGTTTTAGAAAAATGAAATTTCTTGTTCACAAAAAGCTATAAAATTCGATTTGCATTATGGAGGGATAAATCCTCAAAAAATGCTGAAAGGAGGGAATTCCGATGTGTCTAAAAAAAATCTTGTCGGTGCTTATGGTGACGGTTTGCTTGTGTACATGTCTTTGTTTTACGGCTTATGCGGAAGAAAACAATCTGTACATATCCGATGAAATTGTCCCTGCTTATGAGATAGCACAAAACCCGAGTTCTGTTTTGACCATACGTGGAACAAGTGCGACGTGTGAAAGCAGTGCAAAAGGTGATGACTGCGTAAGCATAACTGTTACGCATACTCTGCAAAAGTACAGTGGATGGTTTTGGATATGGGATAATGTCGAAAATACGACGAATGAAAAGACCGTAAATACAAACACGATTATGCTGTCAACCACCAAGGGCGGACTTGAAAGCGGAACTTACCGATTAGAATCCACTTTTACGCTTACAAGCTCGTCTGGCAACGTTGAAACCATAACCATTTACAGCACGGAAAAGAAGGTCAAAATTTAACGCAACTTTAGCAAAGAATATTAAGCGGTGTCACAAGAAAGGAGTTCGATAAGGAGATAGTAATATGAATTTATTAACCTTAAATCCTATATCTTCATGCAATCTAAGCTGTGAACATTGTCCCAATAAAGAATGGACATATCCCATTGATGATACCGAACATAATCGGCTTAATAATGAAATTATATTTCAATGGATGGCAAAGTATACCAACCCTTATGAATGGTTTCTGGAAATAAGCGGCGGTGAGCCTGGGTTATATCCAGGCATATCCGAATTGGTTCAAGAGCTATCAAGATTAGGCTATTATGGAATAATAAGGACGAATGGCACAATGCCTATACCGAAAACAGACACATTCATTCGTCTTGCGGGGTGGCACAAACAAATTAGGCTATCCACACCTCCGAAAAATTGTGATGTTATGCTTATCACCAAAAATCCCAAAGATTGTTGGCAAGATAAAGCCAAATACTGCCAAAGCAACAATATTCTGTATAAATGTATAGAGTACAAGCGTTTCGGCGATGCGGATTTTATTGACGATGCCGACTCCAGTCGGTATGAAAGCAAAACCAACACTTTCTTTACGCATTGGACGATAGTAGGCTCTTCGGGCGTACAAGGCTATTGCTATGCAAGTTGGGGTGAAGACAAGGATAATATCTGCAATATGTCCCCTCCATTGATGAAGGATATGACACAGAGCTGTCCAACCTGTGCTGGTACTCTTGGAATTTTAGACTTTATGGATGATTCGCTGAGACAAAAGCTGGCGGTTAGAAGAGACCGCTATGTATATCACAATAGCGTCAGCGAAAAATAAATTACAGGAGGAATACATATGACAAACTTACAGTATAAGGACGCGGTTTTAAAGGCGTTGGAATCGTTGGATAATTCAACGAACTCCGTAGACGAGGTACGGAAAATATTAAGCGGTTGTGATGTGGATTTTCCGTATGGCGAGTGCGAGGGCGTATTTAACGCGCTTTCGGACAACACTTTCGCTCAGTGGAGTGAGTGCTCGCCGGATAACGCTATAAAATTTGCCAATGACGGGATACCTACCGTTGGTATCTGCAAGGAAAAGGTTATGGTTATCATACCCGATGGCGAAGACACTGCCAAAAGCGGGATTGTTCGCGCCGCAAACAGCTTAACGGCGGACGAGCGTGAAAAATATCATTTTTTTTCAAACACGAACGTTCGCGCGGTAAACGGCTGGACTTCAGAGGTTCCTAAAAATCAAACTACAGATGGTTTTGGGGGATGGTATTACCGCGCGTGTTGGGCTAAAGGAGTAGCAGGACGCGTGCCGAGATTTGTTCAAATGAATTGGGGTCCGTGTCTTACTTATGCGATAATGTCGGGGAGTTATAATTTAGACCATAGTACAGAAAATGTAAACACATTTTTTAATAACCGTTATACAAACGGTTATGAGAACACAAACGGTGCATTATGGGAAAGTTTCGCCGATGCTATTGTTTTTAACCGAGCAACAATGAAAGAAGAACTGGATGCAGAGAGACCTGTTGTGGTATCCGGAAATAATAACAGCGGCACAAGGCATTTCGCTTTGGTCGTTTCGTATACCGGCAATGGTACTCGTAATAGTGACTTTACCGTGATTGACCCTTGGCATGACGCGCCATTTCCCACAACATATGATGAATTCGTGACTCGTTTTCCCAATGACGCAACAATTTCTTATTATTCAACGGGTAAAAAAGTTGATCGTCCCATGCTTATTTTTAAGTGATTTGGACAATCGTTTGATTTTTTATACTTAAGGCAACAACGTGCTGCCTTTGTTTGCTTGCACATTTTCTGTCAGATTGTATAAATTCTCCTTGAAATATGACAGTATTTCTGCGTCGAATTTATACAATCTGGCTGCGCAATCAAACGGCAATATTTTCGCGATATCGTCTTAAGCTACATACTTTTCAAAGGGGAAACCAATATGAAGAAATTAATCGCAAGCTGTGTTGCTTTAGCCATGCTCTTATCTTTTTCCGGCTGTGAAATAAAACAATCGGCAGAAAGCATTCCGAATTCTTCGGGAGAAACCACATCAGAGGCAAGCACCGATACAATCCCCGAAACAATCGCTCCTGACGGTATAGATGAAAGTACGGAAATCGATGGCGTAATGAGTTATGAAAAAAACATTGAAACAGAAAGCGAAAAAAAACCGATCAACCTCAAAGACACCGTATACGAGCTTATCGGAGCATACGCTGACGGCGAAAACAAAATTCGGGTCGATATATCCGGCTGGCAGGTATCCGAGAACTATGACCTGTTCAGACAATACTTTTTCGGCGAATGGAATGCTCCCGACGGCTCTTTCATTATTGACGATTCTGAAAACTTCTTTGGAATGCAGCAGCACATTTATTATTTCAAAGAATTTTATCAATTGAATGAAACGGTGCTGGCTTTCTCAATGGGCAGCAACGCTGAGGGATTGATTTTCTGGCTGGAAACCGATGAGCCTGACATAATGTATATGATGGGACTTGAATGGTCCGGGTGGCTTTTAGTCGATGACCCAAGCTTTGAGTATACCATTGTCAAAACGGACGCTTCAGCGAACGATCCAACCAGCGGCTTCTTAAGCATTTTTAAGCTTCGCGAAATGGCGCGTGATCACGGGATTGATTTTGATTTGCTTACAAATATTGATTATGGATTTATAGATGGTAAGCATTTTCACCACACCGTGACATATGATTTCTATCCCGTGTATCTTGTTTCCGAAGCCGATGATAAAATCGTGCTCAGAACGTCTATCGGGAACATCGGCTATACCGATCTGAAACCAATTGAGGTTATCTGCACATTTGAAAAAACAGACGGCGAATGGACTCGGACGTTGGATTTTGCCAATACGTCAACACTGCAATAGGAGCGCAAGTCTATAATAGAACAGGCAATCAAAAAATTGCGGCATCATAGAGGGATGGAATGGCAGCACAAGATATATGGCTCTGGTTGTGGCATGTAAGCTGTGGCGGTAATGCTTCTCAATATGTTGTTGATCCGTATCACAGTACCGCATTCCCATCAAAACTTTCAGATTTCTTTGCAACATATTCTGCAACTAAGAAAATTGGCACCTTTAATGATTAGGTGTAACATTAGGTGAATCATAATTAAAAAAAGGTTTACCCTACAATTTAACATGGCAAGCCGCATCAAAAGTGTGTTGAGTGAACAATGAGGAATTAGTTTCCCCATTGTTCACAATAATATCTCATGCTGATCCAAAGGCACGGAATAACTTGCAGCTTTTAATTACATTTGAGGTGGTTTATGAAAAAAATAATAGCAACCGTTATGACGGTCTTTCTTTTGTTCTCAGTTGTTGCTTGCGAAAACGTTTCCGATGAAAGTTATTTACAGACAGAACATCCTACGGCAGAAAGCAGCATTACCGCTGCGGCAGAAGAAACAATCCAAGCCATCCCGGCCGGCGCCGAGGAACCTGCACTGTCGCTTCTGAGTTGTCGTGCAGACGAGGATGGAACTTATTGCATAGACCAAACCACATGGAAGTCATCAGACGATTATGAGCTGTTTCGGAAATACTTTTTTGGCACGTGGGAAGGCAGCTTCCGCTTTCCCGAATATCCCGAACAGAAGCGTCTTGTTATTGACGACACTGAGAAATCGTTTGTCATGACTGAAACGGGTATTCGAATGCTTGGATTTTACGAAGCGGGAGTTCACACATTAGCTTTTATGATTGGAAGCGACAGCGGTAGCGCAATAATTTGGATAACCCCCGACGAGCCAGATACGATTTACATGACATGGGGTGGAATGACCTCGCCGCTGTGGTCACGGAATGAAAGTGGAGAATATTCGGCTGCGCCTGTTGTGTATACACTGAAAAAAACCAATGAGCCTCTCAACGAACCGGATGGTAATTTCCTGAGTATATTCAGGCTTCGTGAAATGGCGCGGGAATACGGGATCGATACTGATTTTCTTGTCAACATAGAATATGAAAGCGATGGGACGACACTTTATCACAATGATTGGTACCAGCTTTACCCTATGTACCTTGTTTCCGAAGCCGTGGATAAAATCGTAATCAGAACATCAGTCGGCAATGTTGGCGATATCGATCTAAAACCAGTCGATGTAATATGCACATTTGAAAAGGCAGAGGGTGAATGGAACAGGAGTGTTGAGTTATTTTGACACCTTTTTTATTCAAATCGGCTTGTTTGTTTTCCGATAGTATGCATTAGGTCATCAATTCAAACAGTCCTCAGCAGACAACCGCTGAGGACTGTTTGATATGTAGTGCACTGACGCTACAACTTAGCAAATACTACTCTATTCTAAATTAAATATCCAATATGCGGGTAAAATATAATCCGAATTACGGCTAATCACTATAACAAGCCTATGTTTGCCCTGTTATAATATTAAGTAACAGGGGGTGATATTCTTGAGCGTGAGGGCAAATAGGCTGCGTGAATTGCGAAAGAAGATGGGAAAATCGCAGGAGATTGTCGGCGGTCTGCTTAACATCTCACAATCAAGAATGAGCGACTATGAGAACGGAATATGCGCTATTCCGTCCGATGTTCTGATACTGTTTGCCGATTACTACAAAGTGACAACCGACTATATCCTTGGATTGTCCGACAATTCGTCCTATGTTCAATGTACTGACATCACCCATGACGAGTATTCCAGAATTATGGCGTTCAGAAATCTCTCAATTGACCAAAAAGCGCTTTCTGAAGCCATGTTTAAAGCGGCTTGTACGGTCATAAAATAAAGCATCCGCCTTCTTGATTGCACCTACATAGACTTTTCGCAAAATATTTCATTTTATGAAAATTAAAACACATTTCCCTTTACGAAGAGGATTTTCTTGTTTTTCTGACGTGATTTTTGACGGCAAATAACTTTTTAAGCTACCACGAACACGGACGAGAGCAATTTCATAAATTCCGCTTTTCTCTCCATAGAGCTATGAACATAGCGATTAAGTGTGATTTCTACGCTGCTGTGACCTAAAATCTCTGAAAGAGTTTTAACGTCAAATCCTAGCGCAATACAAGTCGTAGCAAACCCATGCCTAAGTGAATGGAATGATACATTGGGTAAGTTGAGGTCGCTTAAAATGTGCTTGAAACGATATTGCATTGTTCGCGGCTCAATGATTGCTCTTGTTCCTGAAAGAATGTAATAGTCATTATTTCCTTTAAGGTTCCTCAAAATAGGAATAATAAAATCGGGAAGTGGAATTTTCCGAACAGACGAATTGCTTTTTGGTAATGTTATTATCAATTTGGGAGGCTGAATGCCGAACCGTGTAAATGCCAATAATACCCACAGAAAGTGAGGTAT
>OMEQ01000724.1_pt1 | contig 19157 bp, 9 predicted proteins | sample 1645451 | NCBI WGS metagenome assembly OMEQ01 (sample SAMEA103958142, study PRJEB25191) | human gut metagenome | biome: human-associated habitat [ENVO:00009003]; feature: intestine environment [ENVO:2100002]; material: feces | place: Germany | collected 2013/2015
ATCAAGCAGAATAAGAAAGCGGACAACCTGTTCTGGGGGATGGGGTACTGGACAAGGAGCAATGCTGAATTCTGTATCCTGGCAACCAGAGGTTCACCGAAACGGCAGTCTGCCGGAGTCCATCAGGTGATTGTATCCCACATCGAGGAACACAGCAAAAAGCCGCAGGAAGCAAGGGAGAGGATCGTGCAGCTGATGGGGGATGTTCCCCGCATTGAGCTGTTTGCGAGGCAGAAGACGCCCGGATGGGATGTCTGGGGGAATGAAGTCGAATCCGATATTGAAATGGAGAGCAGAAAGGAAGAGTGAGATGAAGTTAGTAGTAGCAGAAAAGCCGTCTGTTGCGATGGCTCTGGCGAAGGTGGTCGGAGCCAGAGAACGAAAGGACGGATATGTGGAGGGAAAGGAGTATCTGGTGTCGTGGTGCGTTGGGCATCTGATAGCATTTTGTGATGCATCGGAATATGGTGAACGTTACAAAAAATGGAGATATGAAGACCTTCCGATTATACCGGAAGAATGGAAAAGGAAAGTCCTTGACGGGACAAAGAAGCAGTTCCAGATTTTAAAGAAACTGATGAACAGCAAAGAAGTGGATGAGGTGATCTGTGCCACAGATGCCGGAAGGGAAGGGGAACTGATCTTCCGTCTGGTCTATGAGCAGGCAGGATGCAAAAAGCCGGTCAAAAGGCTCTGGATCTCTTCCATGGAAGAACGTGCAATTAAAGAAGGGTTTGCATCGTTGAAAGACGGTTCGTGTTATGAAGACCTTTATCAGTCAGCCTTATGCAGGGCAAAAGCAGACTGGCTGGTTGGGATCAATGCGAGCCGTCTTTTTTCCGTCCTTTATAACCAGAACCTGAAAGTGGGCAGGGTGCAGACTCCGACCCTTGCCATGATCGTGGACAGGAACCAGAGGGTGAAGGAGTTTGTAAAAGAAAAATACTATGTAGCCCACTTAACATTCGGGGAGTTTGATGCTGTTTCCGGTCATTTCCAGAAGAAAGAGGAAGCAGACAAGGTGGCTTCGGACTGTAAGGAACGCATGTGTCAGGTGGAGAAAGAAGATATCCAGACAAAGACGGTCAGACCTCCGAAACTGTATGACCTGACGTCGCTCCAGAGGGATGCCAACCGAATCTTTGGTTATACGGCACAGCAGACGCTGGACGCAGTGCAGGAGATGTATGAAAAGAAGCTGGTGACGTATCCCAGGACAGACAGCCAGTATCTGACGGATGAGATGGGGGACAGTACCAGAAAGCTCATTCAGGTGCTGTTATCCAGGATGCCTTTCGCAGAGGGGATTGAGTATGAACCGGAGGTCTCCAAAGTACTGAACTCCAAAAAGGTTTCAGACCATCATGCAATTATCCCCACTTCGGAAGTGGAGAAAGCAGATCTTCAGAAGCTGAAAGAAAAGGAGAGGAACATCCTGTATCTGATCAGTGCCAGAGTACTCACTGCAACAGCAGATTCCTATATTTATGAGACCCATAAGTGCCAGCTGACCTGCAACTTCCATACGTTTTATTTCAATGCAAGGAAGACAAAACAGGAAGGGTTCCAGGCGATAGAGAAGAAACTGAAACAGTTTCTTGGTGTCAGGGAACCGGAGCAGGAAGCAGAGTTTGACCTTTACCTTGGAAAGAATATCGGTCCGTGCAGCACTTCTGTTTCAGAAAACTTTACCCAGCCTCCCCGCCAGTATACAGAAGACACTCTTCTTGCGGCGATGGAGAGGGCAGGCAATGAAGAACTGACAGAGGATACGGAAAAGAAAGGTCTGGGAACACCGGCAACGAGAGCCGGGATCATTGAAAAACTCATCCAGTCCGGCTTTGTAAAACGGGAAAAGAAGAATCTGGTGCCGACAGATGCGGGGAATGTCCTGGTCACAGTCCTTCCGGATGAGATTAAGTCCCCGAAGATGACAGCAGAGTGGGAGATGGCATTAAACCATATCGCACAGGGGACAGAGACGGCAGAGCATTTCCTGCGTGGAATTACAGATATGCTGGGAGAACTGATTTCCCGTTACCATTCGATTTCAGAGGAGGAGAGCAGCCGTTTTCCGGGAACAGCAAGGGGAGAAGTGATTGGGAAATGTCCGGTCTGCGGCAGTGATGTGCGGGAAGGTAAGAAGAATTATTACTGTACCGGGCAGGAATGCCGCTTTTCTTTGTGGAAGGATGACCATTTCCTTGCAAGCCAGGGGAAGAAGATGGACAAAGCAACGGCAAAAAAATTCCTGAAGAAAGGCAAAGTCAATTACAAAGACCTGGTATCGAAAAGAACCGGGAAAAGTTATGAAGCTACTGTAGAAATGGTAGCTGATGGTGAGGGAAAAGCACAGTTTAACCTGCATTTTCCCAAGCGGTAGTTAGGAACCAGGCAGCCAGAAGGCTGTCTGTTTTCATATAAAAATGAAAGAGAGGACATGATCTATGAGAAGAACAGGACATTTAAGGAGACTCGTATCCGGATTTCTGGCAGGGATGACGCTGTTATCCACAGTGTTATCGCCCATGACAGCCTATGCGGCAGAACCCAAAGCGGAAGAAAAGCCGCCCCTTTATGAAGAGGTCAAAGATCTGCTGGACGAAGATGAGGTGGTAAAAGCCAAAGATTATGAAATTACTGTTGGCAGTGAATTTGATGTCGCCTGTGATTTTACCGGGCTGGAGATCAAAGATGACAAAAAAGTGAAAGTCACTTTTGAGGAAGCTAAGAATGGAGAGGGGAAGGATTTTGCTTTAGACCACGCAGACAGCTATAAAGCCGTCTACTATGTGGAGCCGGTCAATGAGGCACATCCAAAGTACCAGATCAGCAGAAATCTGATCGTTAAAGAGGCGGAAACAGAAGTGCAGGCTGCTTCAGAAGGAGGCGGTGAAGATGCCGGTTCCGGCGGTACAGAGGAAGCGGCAGATGACGGGGAGGCAGACTCGCAGACATTATCTGTAGAGGAGAATGAAACCGCAGAAACGGAAACTTCTGTGGAAACGGAAACCGTTACTGAGACGGAAACAGAAACAGTAGAAAGCTCTGAAGTTCTTCCGGAAGAGGACCTGGATGCAGCATTGGAAGAAAGCGAAGATCAGGAAACCGTTGATCCGGAGACTGGGCTTTCCGTATCTGATGTACTGGAACAAGGCGAAGAACAGGGAATTGATATGCTGAGCCTGGAAGAAGGCGAAACGGTACAGTTTCAGGCACAGGCACTGTTTGCAAGCGCCAGATCCACGACTTCCGTCAGTGTAACCAGAGGGGCATATTACTATTATGCAGATTATGGTCTGGGTTCTTACCTGACCGCACCTTATACCGTAAAGTTTGGTGATGTTACTGCAACTGCCTATTGCGTACAGCCGTCCAAGCCGGGACCGGGGGATGGAACTTATACGATCACAAAACTTAGTGACGGAAAGACACTGGCTAAAGTCTGCTATTACGGTACAAAAGCCAGCGGGGATGAAGGATTTTTCGCAGAGAAGCATCCGGATTTTTCTACTGGAAAGCGTTTTATCATTACCCATCTGGCGGCTGCTTATGCAAATGGAAGCAGTGATGCCTTTTCCGGAACCAACTCCACCGGACAGGCACTGGCCATGGAACTCTATAACTACTGTGTGAGCCAGCCGGAGATCCCGGATGTGGCAATGTCATTTTCCAATGCGAAGGTAAAAGCCTATATTGACGGCAATTCCCAGAGAACGGAGGAGATCACTTTTAAGGCAGATGTGCTTCAGACGATTACGATGAAGCTTCCATCCGGCGTGAAATTCCACAACGTTTCAACCGGAAAGACCAGTGCGGCAGGGGCAAGCGTAGAAGTGTCCGGCGGCACAAAGTTTTATCTTTCCGCACCTCTGACACAGGCGGAAGATGTCAGCGGCTCCTGGTCAGTCACCATGAAAGGAAGCATTACCAAGGATTATTCCGCTTATAAGATCACCACAGGATCATCCACACAGGACCTGGCACTGGTATTTGGAGAAGGTGTCACAGATGAGAAGTATGTGGATTTCAGTGTGGAATGGGTCAAGATGGCAAAGATTGAGATCGTGAAAAAGGATGCCGGAAGCAATGCGAAGGTAGCCGGTGCGGTCTATGGCATTTACAGTGATGAAGCAGGAAAAAACCTGATCGCAAAGATGCCTGCAACCGATGCCAATGGCGCATCCAGTATCACGATTGAAAAGACACAGAATACCGTGTACTTGAAAGAGATTTCCGTACCGAACGGATATGTGCTGGATACCAAAGCCTATGGGATCAACCTGATCATCGGCGGGACCACAAAGAAAGATGTGACTGACAAGGAACAGTTTGCAGACCTGACCGTTTACAAGGAAGGGGAAGTGCTGACCGGTGCTTCTGTCACAGATTCCGGTGTGGTGTTCCAGTACACAAAACAGAGATTGAAAGGCGCTGTGTATAACGTGTATGCCGGAGCGGATATTAAAGCGGCAGATGGAAGAGTTATTTTCCAGAAGGGTGCCCTGGTAAAAGAGGGGCTGACCACAGGTGAGGATGGCAGTGCAACCCTTAAGAACCTGCATCTTGGCACTTACGTTGTAACAGAAACGAAAGCCCCGGCAGATTATGTGTGCAAAGGGGAATCCAAAACCGTCACTTTAAGCTATGCAGGGCAGAACGTGGAAGTGGCAGTAGGAAATGTGACCTTTGCCAATGACCGCCAGAAAGCAAGCGTATCTGTGCTGAAACAGGACGATACCACAAAGAACCCGCTGTCCGGAGGAATCTATGGGCTGTATGCGGCGGAGGATATCGCTGGCGTATCTGGGAATGTTGTGGTAAGAAAAGATACCCTGATTGAAAAAGCAACAACCGGAAACGATGGAAACGCTGTATATCAGGCAGACCTGCCGATCAACCACAGCTATTATGTGAAAGAGCTGCAGGCACCTGTAAACTACTTCCGAAACAGTGAGGATGTATTCTCTTTCAGATTTCAATACACCAACGATAAACAGGCATCCGTCTCATTTACCCATACGTTTGAGAATGAACGTGTTAATGCAACGATCCATCTGGTCAAGAAAGATAAGGAGACCGGAAGGGAATCACAGGGGGATGCAGCCTTTGAAGGTGCTGTTTACGGAGTGTATGCAAGGGAAAACATCATCCATCCGGATGGAAAAACCGGCATCCTTTATAAAGCAGGAAGCCAGGTGGCAACCATGACAGTTGATAAAAAGGGTGATGCTTCTGTAGAAGATCTGTACCTTGGAAAATACTATGTGAAAGAGATCACACCGCCGACCGGATATCTGATCGACGAGGGTGAGTATGACCTGGAATGCAGTTATGAGGGAGACCTTGTAAAGACCGTGGAGCGCAGTACGGAATCTTCGGAACAGGTCATGAAACAGCCGTTCCAGGTAATTAAAGCGGCGAACAATGGAAAGACAGACGCAGACCTGTTAAAAGGTGCCGGATTTACTGCTTATTTAAAGAGCAGCTTAAAGACCAATCCGGACGGCAGCTACGATTTTGCATCTGCCAAGCCGGTAGTGCTGACCGCAGATGGAAAAACAGAGATGTTTACCGATGCCAAAGGATATGCCTGCAGCATCCCGCTTCCGTATGGTACTTACCTTGTGAAGGAAACAACAACACCGCACAATTATAAGCCAGTGGATGACTTTATTGTTACCATCAGTGAAAACCATCCGGATGAACCGCAGATCTGGCGGATCCTTTTGGATGATGAATTTAAAGCAAAGTTAAAGATCGTGAAGAAAGACGATGAAACAAAGAGACCGGTACTGGTGGCAGGTACAGAATTTAAGATTTATGACCTGGATCATAAGAAATATGTGGAACAGGTTACTACTTACCCGATCACTGTTACCCACAAATCCTATTTCACAGACAGTCAGGGTTATCTGATCCTTCCGAACAATTTGAGCATCGGACATTACCGGATCGAGGAAGTGACAGCCCCGGATGGCTATACCTTAAACCAGAATTATGTGGAAATCGCAGTGGATTCCAATACTGCATACCAGATGGATTCTGTCAGCGGGGATGTGGTGATTGAAGTAGATTACGAAAACCATCCGGTCAAAGGAAAGCTGGCTGTTTACAAAAAAGGTGAGATGCTTGCTGGATTTAACAAGGATTTCATTTACGAAGAGCAGTTCCTGAAAGATGCCGTCTTTGGAGTGTATGCGGCGGAGGATATTTACTCCCCGGATTATCAGAAAGACGCAGATGGGAACCGGATTGTAGTCTATGCAAAGGATACACTGGTGACTACGATCACAACCGGTGAGGATGGAATGGCAGTAGCTGAAAACCTTCCGCTTGGTGCTTACCGAGTGGTAGAAAAAACAGCCCCGGAAGGTTTTGTGTTAAATCCGGAGGCTGCAGAAGTTGTCTTTGTCTATGAAGGTCAGGATACCCCAGTGGTAGAGCAGGAAGTGACCGTCGGTGATGAGAGACAGAAGGTAGCGGTTACGGTTGAAAAACAGGATGCGGAAAATGGAGCTGTTGTGGCAGGTGCAGTATTTGGTATCTACAACAAAGAAGATATTACCGCAGACGGCAAAGTAATCGTTGAGGCAGACACCCTCCTTCAGGAAATGACTTCGGATGAGAAGGGACAGGCGGGCTGTACACTGGATCTTCCGCTTGGAAGCTACTATGTGAAAGAACTGAAAGCCCCGGCAGGATTTGTTTCCTCCAATGAAGTCCTGGACTTTGATGCGTCCTATCAGGGACAGGATGTGGAAACAGTTGTTTTGAAAGCCGTAAAGGAAAACCAGCCGACCACAGTGGAGATCACAAAATCTGACATTACCACTGGAACAGAACTGGATGGCGCAAGCCTGAAAGTGCTGGATAAGGACGGGAATGTTGTGGATGAATGGACTTCTGTTAAGGATGCCCCGCATGTGATCAAACGTCTGGTGGCAGGTGAGACTTACACACTCCGGGAAGAATTTGCACCGTATGGATACCTGAAAGCAACGGATATCACGTTTACTGTTGAGGATAACGGCGATGTCCAGAAGGTTGAAATGAAGGATGAAGTGCCGACCGGGCTTCTGATCATCAACAAAAAGGGTGAATTCCTGGATAAAGTAACGCTTCTGGATAACGCAAAAGGCACTGTGGAGCATCTGTTTGAGTATATCACCGGAAGCCTTACCGAAGTTACCTTTAACGTTTATGCTGCAGAAGATATCAAAGCGGCTGATGGTGTCAGCGAAGACTACTTCAAAGCCGATGAACTGGTGGGAACCATTACCACAGATACCAATGGTATTGCACAGCTTGGGGATCTCCCGGTTGGAAAATACTATGTGAAAGAGGCAGAAACTGCCCATGGTTATGTGCTGGATGGGGAGCCTAAGTTTGTGGATTTAAGTTACCGTGATCAGGATACCCCGGTGGTAACGTATGATGAAGCATGGCAGAATAACCGCCAGAAAGTCAAAGTGACCGTCCTGAAAAAGGAAAAAGACGCCGAACGAGTTCTGGCGGGCGGTATCTTCGGATTGTTTACAAGGGAGGATATCAAAAATGTGGGCGGTGATGTCCTGATGGAAGCAGATACGCTCATTGAGCTTAAGACCACGGATGAAAACGGTCAAATCACCTTTATGGCAGACCTGCCGGTAGACGGCAACTATTATGTGAAGGAGCTGTATGCCCCTGATGGTTTTGTGACCACCAATGAGGAACAGGATTTCACCTTTGAATATGCCGGTGCGGACCAGGCAGAGGTAAGCTATGATTTTACCTTTGAAAATGAGGCAACAACCGTGGAATTGACAAAATCCGACCTGACAACAGGGGATGAACTCCCGGGTGCCCACCTGAAAGTGACCGATGAGGACGGCAATGTGGTGGATGAATGGGTATCCACAGAAGAAGCCCATGTGATCAAAGAACTGGTAGTCGGCAAAACCTACACCATGACAGAAACCAAACCTGCAGATGGATATGTAACCGCAGAAAGCATCGAATTTACTATCGAGAATACTGCAGAAATCCAGAAGCATGAGATGAAGGACGATGTGACAAAGGTTCAGATCAGCAAGACAGATATCACCGGAGACCAGGAGATCCCGGGTGCGAAGCTTACGATCCTGGATGAAAATGACCAGGTAGTGGAAAGCTGGACTTCCACAGAGGAGCCGCATTATGTGGAGAAGCTGCCGATTGGCAGATACACACTCAGGGAAGAACAGGCACCGAAAGGATTTATCCTGACAGCCGATGTCTCCTTTGAAGTGAAAGATACCGGCGAGATCCAGACGGTTGTTATGAAGGATGATACCGCAAAAGGTAAAGTGATCTTGAATAAAACAGATAAGGAAACCGGAGAGCCGTTAAAAGGCGTGGAATTTGAACTCCGTGACAGCAAAGGGAAGGTGATGGAGACCTTAAAGACGGATGCTGCCGGTCATGCGGAAAGCAGCCTTTATGAGATCGCAGATTACAAAGACGGTAAATATGCCGGTGAGAAGAAATATTATCTGGTGGAAACCAAGACACTGGATGGATATACACTGGATAAGACCGAGCATGAGGTGGTATTTGCCTACAAAGATGACAGCACACCGATTGTGGAAGTGACCTTTGACCTGACAAATGACAAGCCGGAAGTGCCACAGACAACGGAAGGCACACCGGGAACACCGTCAGCAGGTAATCCGAAGACCGGGGATGAGACGAATCTCTGGCTTCCGGTGGTACTGCTGGCAGTATCTGTAAGCGGCATTGCCGGACTTCTGGCAGCCAGAAGAAAGAGAAAAAGAAAATAGCAACCTTATATGAGCAGGGAGCCTTAATTTGAGGCTCCCTTTTATCATAGCAAAATCAAGAAAGGACAGGTAAAGAATATGAAGAAAACAATGAACACAGTGCAGGCTGGGAGAGAAATGCAGGAGAGATCATTCAAGAGAATGATGGCATACCAGAAAAAAGCAGAGCAGGCAGTCAATAAAAAGAGAATGAACCAGCACATGATCAGAAGGGGGTAATTGCGTATGATGAACAGAAAAGATTTTTTTGAATATGTGAAGGACAATGTGAAGGACTATCTTCCGGAAAAATATGCGGATGCCAATATCCATCTGCAGGAAGTAGTAAAGAAAAACGGGCTGACACTGACGGCGGTGGTCATTCCCGCAAAGGACACCAATATCACACCGAATGTATATCTGGATTCCTTTTACCAGGAATACCGGAACGGGAAAAGCCCGGATGCCTGCGTAGGGGATGTGGCAGACCTTTGGATTGAACAAATGGATACGGATCTGAACGTTGATGTGAATGGCATGATGGATTATGCGAATGTCAAGGACAATCTGCAGATCAGGATGTGCGACCCGGAAAAGAACAGGGAATGGCTGGAAGATAAAGCTGTGACCATGCATGGGGATTTCGCAGCTTATTATACGGTCAACCTGTCGGAAAATAAAGACGGCATTGCTTCCGTTTCCGTGACCAAAGCACTTTTGGAGACATGGAAGATAGATGTCCAGACTCTCCATCAGGATGCGATGGCATCAGATAAGAACAGAGGACCGGCTTTATACGCAATAAATGATCTGATGGAGTCCTCGATTATGGGAGAAAAACCTCAGAACCTGTTGAACGGAGACAGGAGGGCAGAGGAATTTTTCATGCCCATGTTTTGCCTGACGAACGAAACGAAAATGAATGCGGCGTCCCTGATCCTGCATGAGGATATCCGTAAACAGATCGGGGAGTTTATGAAGGGCGATTTTTATATCCTGCCTTCCTCCATCCATGAAACACTTCTGTTGCCGGATAATGGGGATTTCGATGTGAAAGCCCTGAATGCCATGGTAAAAGAAGTCAATGCAACAGAAGTAGCACTGGAAGATATTCTTTCAGATAAAGTGCAGTTCTGTGATGGCAGAACAGCCGTGATGGAAAATGCGGAGAAACGGGAAGCACGTCTGGAAAAAGAAAAAGCGGCTGCGGTAGAAAAGCCTGCAGAGAAAACCGGGCTTCATGGAAAGCTGGAAAAGGCGAAGGAAGAGATGAAAGCCGGGGATGTTCTGGGAAAGCCACAGGGTAAAATGAGAGATACAGCTATGGTAATGTAACAATAATAAGCAGAGTTATAAGGGGACTTCCATTGTGGAGGTTCCCTTATATGAAGGAGGATGTATATGTCAGAGTGGTGCTTATATGGTGATGATAAAAGAGAAAAATTTGAAAGACAGTTAGAACCGGATAGCCTTGAAGGCGAGTTAATCCGGTATAAGGAAGTTTTGGGTGAAGAATTTGGTATCAAAGAATTTCTGACTATTCAGGATTTAAGAGTAAAGGCATTGATAGCGGAGGCAATCAACAATGTACCGGAATTTTTACTGGATCAGATTGGAAAAGCCAGGAACAGTTATGAGTTTCCTTCCCTTGTAACGGAACTTGGACGTATTGCAGATGTTATGGAAGAGGTTGTGGAGGGAGAAGGGGAATGAGCAGCAAAATGAAAGAGGAAGAAAGAAAAAGATTATCCGGACATATCCGGAAATGCCTGGAGTCACAAAAAGACCAGGAGTTTATTCTTCAAATTCCCTTAAAGAGAGGAGCATCGGAAAGTGAGAAGAAAATACGGAATTGACCAGGTATCGGTTCGTCTTGTAAAAGAAGCACCGATCCTGAGTGAGGAAGAGATCTCTACACCGGAAGATGCGATCCGGGTATTGGGAGATACCTTTAAAGACTACGACCGGGAAGTGGTAGGAGTGGTCCATCTTCGGAGTGATAATGTTCCCATTAACATGACTATCATCAGTATGGGGACACTGAACCAGTCACTGGTGCATCCGAGGGAAGTATTAAAGGCGGCGTTCTTATCGAATGCCGCTTCTATCCTTCTGTTCCACAACCATCCAAGTGGCAGCCTGAACCCATCGAAGGAGGACATTGCACTCACGGGCAGAATGCAGCAGCTTTGTATGCTGGCTGGGATCCCTGTGATCGATCATGTCATTCTCGGCAACGACCAGTCCTATTTTTCTTTCAGGGAAAAAAAGATTCTTCCTATGGAGCAGATTCAATACTCTGTGGATTTGAATGATATCAATCTGAAAGTGGCGGAAAAGGAAGCAGAGAATTATGGATATGAGAAACCACATAAAAAATCAATCAAGGAATCCTTAGAGGAAAACCGGAAAAAGATCGCATCTGGCCAGAAAACATCCGGTGTGAAGAAAAACCGGGAAACGACGATAGAATGAGAGGAGGATGAATGGGTATGGCAAATAAATTATATGCAATGGAACAGCTGACGGAAGAAGTCGCAAAGGACATCGCAGCAAAGCCGGAAGAGTGGATGCGTTTTCTGGATACCGCATCCCGGTTATATAAATACACCTTTGATGAACAGCTTCTGATCTTTGCCCAGAGACCGGAAGCAACGGCAGTGGCATCCATGGAGGTGTAGAATAAGCGGATGTACCGATGGATCAGGAAAGGCTCGAAAGGAATTGCCCTGATTGATTATACATCCAGCCCGAAAAACCGCCTGCGGTATGTGTTTGATATTTCGGATACTTATAAGGTGAGGAATCTGGGGAAAGATCCGGCTTTGTGGGTGCTGCCACAGGATGACCGTGCCTTTGCGGCAGATTATCTGCAGAGAGCGTATGGATTGGACGAAGGAGATGACGGGCTTGCCGGAACCCTGCATCAGGCAGCACAGGAAAGTGTGCGGGAGTGGCTTCCGGATGCGTTTGATGAACTGAAACTGGATGTGCAGGGGACATTTCTGGAAGAACTGGATGAACAGAACCAGGAAGTGGAGTTCCGGAACCTTATGACCGACAGTGTATGGTATGTCCTTTTAAAACGTTGCGGGATAGATACGGAAGAGTACCTGTCTGCGGACAGCCTGCGGCACATCACGGATTTTAATGACCTCCGTGTGCTTGGGCACCTTGGCACAGCGGTTAATGAGATCTGCCGACCGATTCTGATGCAGCTTGGACGGTATGTCCTTATGGATCTGGAAAATGACAGGAAAACGGTTGCAAAAGAATCGGAAGTGGTCTATAATGAATTTAACACGTTAATTCGTGAAAGCAAAGAAATTACACCAGAACAAGAGATAGAAGAAAACAAGGAGGAAACAGAGCATGAGAGAGATCACTTACAGCAGGAACGGGGATTATCTGATCCCGGATATCAAACTGGAGGAGACCAGGGGAACCATCGGGAAATACGGGATGATGCGGAAGGAATATCTGAGGAACCACAAGAAAGCCAGGTTCAGCATACTGGCACTGCAGAACAGGCTGGACAGCCATCTGATGGAAGTGGACAGCGAAGCCAGACAGAAAGTGGAAGACCTGACCATGCAGCTTCTGGAGAAAGATCCGGCACCGGAGAAATCAGCCGACAGCATGGCTTGGACACGTCACATGAACCGGATCCGGGCGCAGGCAGAGGAACTGGTGGTTCAGGAGATTATATACAATTAAGCCTGTTCCCCACAGAGGAAGAACAGTTTGGAGAGATCAGGAAAGCGGCAGCTGCACTCACACAGCCAGCCGCTTTTTTTGTTTCGGATGAGATCGTGGATGATGTGCTTCGTACCGGAAGCGGACGGAAGAATACATTATTCCACATCACTGCAAAGCTTGTGGAAGGAATTGACCATGAGGAACTGAGAAGTTTTCTCATCCAGGAATATGGTACCGGAGGGAAAGGGTTTGAGTTTTCCGGCCAGAAATTCAGTATCTGGTATGACGGGGACGGGATGCGATTCCGACGTGGGGAATCCGCAAGACGCAATTATGACCGTATGCTTACGTGGGAAGAAGCGGCAAACCGCATTCAGGATATGTATGATGCGGGGACTTATGTCTCCAACGTGATTATGCTAAATTCCATTAAAGTGGAATGTGACGAACTTTCCAGCCAGCTGGCACTCCATTTCCGGGATACCGGGGCTATCAGGGGAATATACAGCCATACAGAAACGACCGAAAGGTTCCGTGCAGGTCTGGATGACCGGGAGCAGACAAGGGAGTATTACCAGATGCTTGTGGAACTGGAACGGGATATGGAACGTCATCCGGAAAACTATATGAGGTACCAGATCCGGAATAATCCGATATATAAGCAGAGGGTCTATGACCTTGGAAGGACGCTCGATTGGAGTCGGCAGGAAGAAACCGTAACACCGCCGGAAATGGCTTTTATTACGCAGGATGAGATTGACTCTGTTTTACGAAGAGGTGGAAATGTAGCTGGCGGAAGGAACCGTATCTATGAGTTTTTCATGGAACACCACGATGAAAAAGAAGCAGCCGACTTCTTAAAGCATGAGTATGGAGACGGAGGATGCACACCGGGCATCCAGGGAAGCGATCTTTCCGATGAGTGGCATGATGCAAAAGGAATCCGTTTGAGCAAAGGGCAGATTTCCAACCCAAGCCTGAGAACACTTGTCAAGTGGAAACAGGCAGCTTCCAGGACAAGGCAGCTGATCCGGATGGATGATTTTTTGTCACCGGAAGAACTGGAAAAGTATGAAGAACGGCAGGAAGCCCAGCGGCTTGCTGATATGGAGGAAGTAAAGCAGTCACTGGAAACGGAGGAGGTTCCGGAAGAAATTGAGGAAGTTCCTGCGGAAGAAAATGTGGAAGATAAGGCGGAAGAAAGCGGGCTGCCATTAAAGGCAGAAGACGTGCAGAACCTGGTATTAGTAAACCGCCAGTATTCCTCTGTGAGCAGGACAACGGAGTATGACTTTTCCTGTGAGATACGTGGAGAGCAGGATATCCTGCATTACACGGTGGAATACCATGATGACGGGGAAGGGCTTACCATCCATACGGAAAAAGATGATATCTGGGAGCGGATGTCCGAACCGGAACTGGAACGGCTGGAGATGGTACTGGAACGGGAAGCCCTTTATTTTCAATACCATGAGGATATTGAAAATGCAGCAAACCTGGAAGAACTCCGGGAGGTCAGCTACAGTATCATGGAAAATGAATCCATCTATTTCCGGCAAATATCGGAACGTGTCTGGAATGAGTATGGGGAAAGGGAACGTGCATTATCTGCGGAGATACCGGCAGTCAATTTTCATATCACGGATGACCAGCTGGGCTATGGAACGGCAAAGGAAAAATTCAGAGCCAATGTGATGGCAATCCGGGTTCTGAAAAAATGTGAAAGCGAGAACCGTTATGCAACACCAGAGGAGCAGGAAATCCTGTCAAACTATGTAGGGTGGGGAGGCTTGCCGGATGCCTTTGATGAAAGCAAAGCCTCCTGGAGTGACGAGTATCAGGAACTGAAAGATCTGCTTACCAGGGAAGAATATGCGGCGGCAAGGGAATCCACGTTGAATGCCCATTATACACAGCCTGTTATCATCGAGAGCATGTACCAGGTGCTTCAGAATCTGGGATTTGAAAAGGGAAACATCCTGGAACCGTCCATGGGCGTAGGAAACTTTTTTGGAATGCTTCCGGACAAGTTACAGCAGTCCCGGCTTTATGGAGTGGAACTAGACAGCATCAGCGGAAGGATCGCAAAACTGCTTTATCCGAACGCTGATATCCAGATCAAAGGATTTGAAAAGACCGATTATCCCAATGACTTCTTCGATGTGGCAATCGGAAATGTCCCTTTTGGTTCCTATAAAGTGAATGACCGGCAGTATGACAAGTATCATTTTATGATCCCCGATTATTTCCTTGCAAAGACCATTGACCAGTTACGACCGGGTGGCGTGGCTGCACTGATCACAACCAAGGGAACCATGGATAAAGCATCGCCGGAGGTAAGAAAGTATCTTGCAGAGAGGGCAGAGCTTCTCGGTGCGATCCGTCTTCCGAACAATGCCTTTAAAGCAAATGCGGGAACCGAAGTCAGTGCAGACATCCTGTTTTTCCAGAAAAGGGAGAGCATTTCCATGGAAGAGCCGGAATGGGTTACTCTTGGAGAGGATAAGAATGGTATTACCATAAACCAGTATTTTATTACCCACCCGGAAATGGTACTTGGAACGATGGCAGAGGTGTCCGGACCATATGGCATGGAGACTGCCTGCCTTCCGCTGGAAGCGGCAGACCTTACGGAACAGCTGGAAGATGCCGCAGCGAAAATCCATGGAACGATGGTTCCGACAGTAACAGCAGAAACAGAACTGGATGAGATCATGGAAAGCATACCTGCGGATCCGGCTGTCCGGAACTACAGTTTTACTGTGGTGGATGACCAGATCTATTACCGGGTAAATTCCCTGATGAATCCGGTGAAGCTGCCGACAGCCACGGTGGAACGTGTGAAAGGTATGGTTGAGATCCGTGAGGTAGTCCGGGACTTGATCGCCCTGCAGATGGAGGAAACTGCAACAGAGGAGGAGATACAGGAGCTTCAGGTTAAACTGAATCAGGTCTATGATGCCTACACGGAAAAATATGGGGTCATCGGAAGCAATGCGAACAAACGGGCATTCTCCGATGACTCTTCTTATTGTCTGCTTTGTTCGTTAGAGGATCTTAATGAAGATGGTACGTTGAAACGGAAAGCGGATATGTTCACCAAGCGGACGATTAAGAAAGCAGTAGCTGTGACCAGTGTGGAAACTGCGGCGGAAGCCCTGACGATTTCCCTGAATGAGAAAGCCAGGGTTGATCTTCCCTATATGGCAGGGTTGACAGGTAAGACGGAAGAGAAAGTTACAGAGGAACTGACAGGTGTAATCTTTCGGGATCCTGTCAATGGACAGTGGGAGACTGCAGATGAATATTTATCCGGTAATGTCCGGGAGAAACTGATAACGGCAAGAATTTTTGCGGAAAACCACCCGGAATTTACCAGCAATGTAAATGCCCTTAAGCAAGTGCAGCCGGTGGATCTGGATGCATCAGAGATTGAAGTCCGGATCGGAGCCACATGGATCGCCCCGGAAATATACCGGGATTTTATGGTTGAGTTGTTTGATACACCGGGGTATCAGGTCGGAACGATAATTGACATCCGGTATTCTGAAGCCAGTGGAGTATGGAATATCAGCGGTAAAAATGCGGACAGTGACCGAAATGTACTGACTACGGCAACGTATGGTACGAGCCGGATTAATGCCTATAAGATCTTGGAAGAAACCCTGAATTTAAAAGATGTCCGGATCTATGATACAAAGCTGGATGCAGAAGGAAATGAAATCCGTGTGTTGAATAAAAAAGAAACCATGCTGGCAACCCAGAAACAGGATGCGATCAAGGAAGCATTTAAGGACTGGATTTTCAGAGACCAGGAACGGAGGGAGAAGCTGTGCCGGATTTATAATGACCGTTTCAATTCCATCCGTCCCAGGGAATACGACGGCAGCCATCTGACTTTTCCGGGAATGAATCCGGAAATAGAGCTTCGCCCGCATCAGAAAAATGCGGTTGCCCATCAGCTTTATGGGGATAATGTCCTGCTTGCCCATGTAGTGGGAAGCGGAAAGACCTATGAGATGGTAGCCGCAGCTATGGAGAGCAAACGGCTTGGCATTGCCCAGAAAAGTCTATTTGTGGTTCCCAATCACTTAACGGAGCAGTGGGGAGCCGAGTTCCTGCAGCTCTATCCGGGAGCCAATATCCTTGTGGCAACAAAGAAAGATTTTGAACCGGCAAACCGTAAAAAGTTCTGTGCCAGAATCGCAATGGGTAATTATGATGCTGTGATCATCGGGCATTCCCAGTTTGAGAGGATCCCTTTATCGGAAGAACGCCAGAAGATGGCCATTGAAAAGCAGATCGAAGAACTGGAAGCAGGGATTCAGCAGGCAAGGCTTGAGGTTGGTGGCAGCCGTTTTACGGTAAAACAGCTGGAAAAGACAAAGAAAAGTCTCAGGAGGCGTCTGGAAAAGCTGGAAAACAAAGAGAAAAAGGATGATGTGGTAACGTTTGAAGAACTGGGAGTAGACCGTCTGTATGTGGATGAAGCCCATTATTACAAAAATGCATTCCTTTACACAAAAATGAGGAATGTGGCAGGCATTGCCCAGAATGAAGCACAGAAATCGGCAGATATGTTCAACAAATGCCAGTATCTGGATGAGATCACCGGCGGGAAAGGCATTACATTTGCAACGGGCACACCGGTCAGCAACAGCATGACGGAGCTTTATACCATGCAGCGTTACCTGCAGTACGGGAAACTGAACCGGATGGGGCTGGGCCATTTTGATTCCTGGGCATCTACTTTTGGTGAAGTTGTGACCAGTATCGAACTGGCTCCGGAAGGTACCGGATACCGAGCAAAATCCAGATTTGCCAGATTTTACAATATCCCCGAACTTATGAGTATGTTTAAGGAGATTGCCGATATTAAGACGGCAGACCAGTTGGAACTGCCAGTACCGGAAGCAGAGTATGAGACCGTGGTGTTAAAGCCGACAGAATATCAGAAAGACATTGTTGCAAGTCTTGGAGAGCGGGCAGAAGTGATCCGAAATGGTATTGTGGATTCCTCCGTCGATAACATGCTTAAGGTGACGAATGACGGAAGAAAGCTGGCGTTGGATCAGCGCCTTGTGAATCCAATGCTCCCGGATGATGGGGAAAGTAAAATTTGTGCCTGTGTGGAGAAAAGCTTTGCCATCTGGAAGGAGACGGTATCAAAAAGGTCTGCCCAGATCATTTTTTGTGACCTTAGCACACCAAAGGGGGATGGCACTTTTAACGTCTATGATGATCTGAAAAAGAAACTCATGGCCAAGGGAGTGCCGGAGGCGGAAATCGCATTTATTTATGCTGCCAATACAGAGGTAAAGAAAACGGAGCTGTTCAGTAAAGTAAAATCCGGGCAGGTCCGTTTTTTGCTAGGTTCCACTGCTAAGATGGGCGCTGGGACCAACGTTCAGGACCGGCTGATTGCCCTGCACCATCTGGACGTGGGCTGGAAACCCTCCGATTTGGAACAAAGGGAGGGCCGTATCATTCGCCAGGGCAACATGAATCAGAAAGTGCATATCTATCGGTATGTGACGGAAGGAACCTTTGACAGCTTTATGTGGCAGCTGATCGAAAGCAAGCAGAAATTCATCTCCCAGATTATGACAAGCAAATCTCCGGTACGAAGCTGTGAGGATGTGGATGATACGGCATTGTCCTATGCGGAAGTAAAAGCCCTGGCAACGGGGAATCCGGCGATTAAGGAGAAAATGTCACTGGATATAGAAGTCTCAAAGTTAAAACTGCTGAAAGCCAATTTTGTGAGCAACCATTACCGTTTGGAAGATGATATTGCAAAGAATTATCCACAGCAGATCGCAAAGCTGAAGGAAAGTATCGAAGGATTAAGGGCGGATCTGGAAAAGTATCAGGCAAATAAGATCACGGATCCGGAGAAATTTGTGATGGAAGTCGGTGGGACAGTATTCTCTGAGAAAAAAGAAGCGGGAGCAGCCCTTCTTGCCGTCTGTCAGTCCATGAAACAGGCAGATGCCATGATCAATGTCGGACAGTATCAGGGATTTTCAATTCGCTTAAAGTTTGATTCCTGGAACAAGGAATTTATCCTTTTCCTGAAAAATGAAAATGTATATCGTGTCAGCCTTGGTTCCGATGAAAACGGTAATATCATCAGGATCAATAACGCATTGGAAGCAATCCCGCAAAAGCTGGCGGAAGCAGAGCGTAAGCTGGAGACGGTACAGGGGCAGCTGAAAAATGCGATGGAAGAGGTGAAAAAACCATTCCCGAAAGAGGAAGAACTGAACCAGAAACTGGAGCGTCTGTCGGAACTGAATGCATTGCTGAACATGGACGAAAAGGAAACTGTGATGGAGGGGGAAGAAGAGCAGGACGAGGAAAAAGAGGAACACCAGTCCCTTCATGACAGAATTACTGCCATCAAGCAGAACAGCCAGAAACAGGAGGGAAAAGAGCCGACAATGAGAACTACAGAAGCGTGTATCGGGTAATCTTTTGATATACAAGACAGGTTATAAGGTGTAAAAAGGGGGGATAGGGTTATGCCCCTTGAAATAAACAAATCGAAGTTGTAGAGATGATGGGAAGATTGTTATTTTCATATGCATAGAATTGCTACAAAACTAATGCATCATTTTCCAAAGAGGCTGAACATCTCCTTCTGCTAGTTTGCTGGGATACCGAAAACATTAA
>OMEQ01000752.1_pt1 | contig 18587 bp, 16 predicted proteins | sample 1645451 | NCBI WGS metagenome assembly OMEQ01 (sample SAMEA103958142, study PRJEB25191) | human gut metagenome | biome: human-associated habitat [ENVO:00009003]; feature: intestine environment [ENVO:2100002]; material: feces | place: Germany | collected 2013/2015
ATGCGGATTCTGTCGGGAGCACCCTTTCTGCTGCGGATTCCCGGACGGTTTCTCTGTCCTCCCCGGAGTGAATCTCCGTGATGTGGACATTGGTGGAATCTCCCACCAGTGCGGATTCCGCCGGGAGCACTGCGCCCTGAACCTGCTGCTCAGACCCAGGAAAAACCGCCAAATCCAAATGCTGCTCCACAGTGTAATATCCGGAATTAATCTCAGCCGGACTCCCCTGTCTGCCCGCTTCGGAAGAATGTCGGCGCAGTATATCAATAGTCCGGGTCACGCTACCGGAATCTCTGATATCTCCCCCGGGTGAGGGTTCAATGGCTGATTTGCCGGGCTGTTCTTTTATAAGGCGGCTGATGATACGCACTGCGGTTGCCGCCGTTATGTTTACCTGTCCGGGAAGCGCCTTTTCAGCTGTCGGAGCGCCGATAATGTCCTGTTCATTCCCGAATATACTCCGGAATATCTCCGCGCGGCTGACCCTGGAAAGACGGCTCAGCTGCGCCAAGATGCTGCGCTCCTCCGTGGTCTGCACAAGCCTGTCGGCTGATTCATTACGGAATTTCCGAAGTGGGTCGGAATCAGTTTCAGTCCTGCCACCGGTGACTTCCGCAGATCTCACGGCGTCGTAGATCCGGCGCAGCACGGAGTTTTCGAGAATCGAAACGGAACTAACTTCACCCGGCTCTGCCGTATTCTCCGACAGGGCATACAGGATTTCGGCAACGCTGTACTCCTGCCCAAGATTCTGCACTACCCGTCCGGGTACTGCCGCCGATTCACGCACGGATTCGCGCTCCGCCGGAATTATCCTGCCGGGTATCTGCCCGGCGTCCGGTGCGGCATTCTCCAGACCGTACCTGCTGATCTCGCTCAGCAGTACTCTTCCGATCTCCTCACGGGTGCGACCGCTGTCCACCAGGGAAAGCACTCGCTGCGCCGCGTCATGCTGGGAGCGGTATCCCATCTCGCTTGCCGCCTCAAGGATCCGCCTGCGCTGAGTTTCCGTGAATACGGCGGCGGCGCCGACAGACGCTATTTCCTGAGCTGCGGTGCTCTCTGGGTACTCCTCGGACAGCACCGAGGCAATACGCTGGAATATCACCTGCTGCTGCGATGTGAGGACTGCGCCTCCGCCAGTGGAACCGAGCAGCACAGCCAACGCACGGCACACCGTCTGAAGGGGGATACCTCCGGATTCCTTCTCGAACACAAGCCGGAATATCCTGCTGACTTCCTCGGTGTACCGGCTGTTTTCGCGGATCATGTCGAATACCCGGCGGACTGCGGCGCTCCTCCCGTTAGTATATTCAATCGCGGCACGACGGATATTTTCCGGGAACACAAATCCGGGCTGATATCTTTCAATCAGCCTGTCAGTATGATTTTGCATGCAGACCCGGAATACAAGCTGAGCCGTGAAATTATTCACCGTGACGCGTGTTCGGCTTACGGCAGCCGGCTGCGGCTGATCAAACAGGTATACAAGTCCAAGGCGCTTCCACAGCGATTCTATCCTGGGGTCGGCGCGGCGTTGGGTTTCCTCGGCAAAATCCGATGAGGGGACATAGGGGACGCACAGCGGTTTGATTCCACGGAGCACATTTATCGGCGCTACAGCGCTGATATCCCTGGCTGCGGTCATATTCTCCATCAGGCGTCCCTCCTCTCGTTTTTACATTACCGGGATTATCTCCCCGTGAGCCAGCTCAATGGACGTCAGCGAAACGCGGCCGCTCATGGCGTCCAGTTCACCGTAATCCACCTTCACCGGCATAGTGTCAAGCACAGTCCATATCTTTACCGGGGTCCTGGAATTATCCAGCATGGTGATCACCATAGGGTACTTCATGAACGACCCGGCACGCACAGTTTCAAACCACAGCGCCAGCGGCTCCATGGGCATCGTTCCCCTTCTAAGGACAATCCGCTCGTACCGTAATCCCTTTACCAGGAATGCCGGGAAGAACGTACCTCCCTCGGTGTATTCCTCATATTCAAGCTCGGCGTTAAGTCCGGATACGGATGCGAAATTCCCATTCACCTCAACAGGAGGGATATAAACCATGAAATTTCCACCAGTATATTTTTCCATGTGCTTCCTCCTATTTCTCAAATAAGTTCTTCTTTTCCTTCTGTCCGCTCAGTTTCTTGTTGATCTGCGAAACCTCGCTGCACCACCTGCGGCGCTCTCGGTGCTCAAGGTTCATCAGCTCCTCATGCCCCCAGTGGAGGTAGTATCCCAGAAACGTCATTTCTTCATAGAGCTTGTCTTCGGGATATAATGACAGCTCTACTTTTCTAAAAAATCCAGCGGCAGGTCGAATTCCTTGTTACAGTGCGGACATACAACCTTATAGGCCGGGACGTCCTGCATGTTTATACGCTGATAGAGATCCTGGAGAAATGCCATGTCTATCGTGAACAGGTTCTCTATAACGCGGTTGTTTATTGCCTGGAGAGTGCCCAGTTTTGTCACCACCCTAGACAGGAGTATCACCGTGAGATATCCCGGATTCTGCTGAACCCTTGGGTCCCTCAGCGGCATTATTTCATCAGCGGCTGTCGCCAGACGCATGACTCCGTGCCTGTGCACTTCGCCGTTCTGATCAACATATCCTCTGGGAAGTTCGAATTCAAATTCAGTCTGAAAACTCATGTTATCACCAATCTGCATTTTATACTTTGCCATGCTGCTCTAAAAAACCAGTATTCGCCATCGGCTCATCGGAAGCCCCGAAGAACCGACGGCGGTACTGCATTAAGTCCCTGCGGACGGATTACATCAAAGAGATCAGTTCTCGGACGGCGTTGCGGAATCCATTGAACCGCCGTCTATTCTGTTCACGCCCTCGTGGCAAATCTCAAGAGTTTCGATCGCCACCTCGCCGCCTAAACCGTTGAGGTCGGGAGCTGTGTAATGCGTGGGCCATGCGTTGATTATCTCCCAGCTGGGGCCCTCTGCTCCGGTATCGTCCAGGAGCTTTATCGTGATGGTCTTGCGCTCGATTCCGGTAGGTCCTGACGTGTTGTCGGAAGCAACCGTGTGGAGCCACTCCATCATCTCCATGGAGCCAACCACGCCCCACTTGAGCGTGATATTTCCATACTTTGTAAGTCCGGCAAGCTTTCTCGGCGTGGTGCGGACTTCGTTGCCCTCCCTGTATTCGATAACGTCAACAGAGATGTCTGCGCCAGATACTTCGCTGAATCCTGCGGCTTCAGTGCCGTTAAACTCTACCTTGTATCTGAAATTCTTGAACGGATATCTAATTTCCGGCATGTACTCTCATTCCTTTCCTGTAAAAATCAACCGTTGCTCTCACTGGTGTACTGACCGATTCTGAATACAACGAACTCAGCCGGCTTCACGGGAGCCACGCCGATAACGCAGATCAGTCTGCCGTTGTCGATATCGTCCTGGGTCATGGTGTTCCTGCCGATATCAACGAAGAACGCCTCAGAGGGCGATGTGCCGGCAAGCGCGCCGCTTCTCCAGGTGCTTGCGAGGAACATCTCAACAGTCCTCTTTACCCTGCCCCAGAGCGCTTCGGTGTTAGGCTCGAATACCACCCAGTTGGTGTTCGCACGGATAGATTCCTCAAGGTAGATGAACAGGCGGCGTACATTGACGTACTTCCATGTTGCATTGGAGGAAGCGGTCCTTGCGCCCCATACCCTGATACCTCTGCCCGGGAAGGAACGGATAAGGTTGATTCCCTTTGGATTCAGCAGATCCTGCTCAGCGGTGTTGTAGCTGCTTGCAAGCCCTGTGCAGGAGCGTACCACCTCGTTGGCAGGCGCCTTATGTACGCCGACCGTGTTATCGGTACGCGCATAAATACCGACAACGGAGCCGGAGGGAGGCGCGATGATATTCTTCTTTGAAAGCGGATCAAAAATCTGTATCCAGGGGTGATAAAACGCTGCGTAGCTGGAATCGAACATGTCGCGGTATTCCAGCAGCTCGTCTGTCTTTTTTCTGTCCCTGGGCATATCAAGAACTGCAAAGCGGCTCTTCATGTTCTCGCAGTGTGCGATAAGGGACATCTGCACTTCGGGGATAGTTACTCCGGGCACGGACATAATGCTCACGTCGGAATTCTCAATGAACGCCTGGATTCCGGTGCGCTTGCCGGGACCGCCGTCTGTGCCGATGTAATCCGACGCTGTAACGGAATCCACGGTGCCGTCAGTACCGCCGGACAGCTGAAGGATTATAGCGTCGCCCTTGCCGCCTACCGCCTCAAACGGAGCAGCAATACCTGCTACAGGAGCGGTTGCGGATTCTTTCTTCTCCTTGTCCTTGCTCTCTGGAGCGGGCTTCGCTGCCGGTCTTGCAATGACCTCAACGGACACAAGCTCGCTTCTGGACATTCTGGAACAGATATAATCAGCGGACTCGGTGTTCAGGGAAACAAAGAGGTAATCCTCCTTGACATCGCCGTACTTTACGGACACGTCGATCTCGCTGGACTTGATGAACTTCGTGGGAACGAGATTCTTGTCGATGATGGACGGATTAACGGGATTCTCGAAGGAAATTGTCTTTTCCTCGATAGCGGTGATCTTGTTGTAAACGGAGGACTTGCCGTCCGCAAACTCAACCACGTCGCCGATGTTGAAGCCGTCCACGCTTCTTACTGTGGCGCTGTTGCCGTCCACCTCATAGACCTGGGTCTTGACCCGGGAAACGGGGGATACATTGACCTTTATGCGGTTGCCCCACTCGCCGGGATTCCTTGCAGTGAAGCTCAGGACGGAGTCGCTCCGGGTGGAAGCACACTTTGCGTCCGCAGGGCATACTCTCATGACAAAGGCACGGGAGCCACCGTTAATGAAAAAGTGCTCTACCGCATAGGGCAGGAAGCGCTTGTCACCATACCTGGTTTCGGAAAGGTATCCGCCGAAAATGCGCACATAATCGCTGAAGCTGGTGACCAGCTGCGGTTTGCCGATCACGCCGCCCTTCTCTGCAAGACCGATAAAGCCTGCTGTGCTTGTGCCGATGCCTTCCATCGGAACTGCGCCCGACTCGTACTCCTCAACATAAACACCGGGGGATAAATACTCTGGCATAACTTGTTTCTGATCTTCCCAGCGTGTTCAGGCTGCATGAAGATCAGTGCCTCCTCTCAAAATAATTTTGCGAAGTCCTGCGGAGCAGTTCTTCATTTATAGCAATCCTGACGGATCAGCTAACTCAATCTGCGCCAAACACAAGGTCGGCGTACTGTTTCAGGTCGTCCCGGAGCACGACCGTGTTGTTCTTGCGCTGCTCGTTGACTATTCCGGTGAGCAGATGCCGCATTCCTATTGGCTTATCCTCGGACGCCGCCAGGAATGCCGCATGGATAATGCAGTTCTTGATATTGCCGCCTGCCATCTTGAAGTTCCCGGCAAGAAAATCCCAGTCGATCTCATCAAGCGGCGCCCGCGCGTCCAGCATTTTCCGCCAGAGGAGCTTCCTGGTCGGCGCGTCCGGAAACGGGAAACTGATCACAAAGCTTATCCGCCTCATGAACGCTTCGTCGATGTTCTGTAGCAGATTCGTCGCCATCAGCACGACTCCGTCGTATTCCTCCATCTGCTGGAGAAGGTAAGCGGTTTCGATATTAGCGTGGCGGTCGTGGGAATCCTTCACCTCGGAACGCTTCCCGAACAGCGCGTCGGTTTCGTCAAAGAAAAGCACGCAGTTTGCGTTCTTCGCTTCGGTAAACACTCGCCGGAGATTCTTTTCCGTTTCACCAATGTACTTGCTGACAACCTGCGACAGCTGCACCTTGAAAAGCTGCATGTGCAGCTGATTCGTGATGACCTGTGCAGCCATGGTTTTTCCCGTGCCCGGAGGTCCGGAAAACAGCACGGAAAGTCCCCTGCCGTATGCGGCTTTCTTTGAGAATCCCCACTCGGTATAGACCTTATGGCGGTATCTGACATGCATACAGGCGCTTTTCAGAAGCCGTATCTCAGATTCCGGAAGCACAAGATCCTCCCAGCTGTACGCCGGCTTTATTGGTGAAGCAAGCGTATTAAGTCCGACCACGACCTGGGCGTAGCAGCATTCGTGCAGCAGTTCCGGAGAAATACCGCCGCCGCTGGCGGCAGCAAGCTCGCAGGCTCTGTCCACGGCTCCCCGTATCTGCCCGATGTTGAACCGGAACTTCGCCGCCATCTCCGCCGGAGAAATCTCCCCGGTGAGCGTGATCCCTTTCAGGAAATGCTCCCAGAGTATCAGCCGCTGATCCTCGTCCGTTTCTGGAAGTTCCAGCGTAAGCAGGATCGTTCCCTCTCCGGGGATTCCGCTCTGCCAGCGCTGCTCCGTCGTGATAAAGATATGCGGTCCGAACTGTCTGCCGCTGTCTGAAAGCTCCGCTGACAATTCCGCCAGCTTCGCACGGCAGTCCTCCTCAAGCAGCTGCCCGAAATCCGTTATGCATATTGCAGCGCCCCTCGGAACAGCCTCGCAGACCGCTCTGCGGAACACCGCTGCGGCACTCTGCGCTGCCGCGATTTCCGCAGCAGGAAGGAACAATATGTTCTCGCCGCACATTTTAGCTGCGTGCTTTACCAGGGTCCTCCTGCCGCTGCCGCGCTCTCCGCACATGCAGATGACTGCGGCTTTCCCATCAATGGAGCGCCCCATAGCGCAGACCGCCTTTTCCAACAGGTCGGACATGATCAGCACCGGGGGTAAATCATCTGCCGCACGGAAGAATTCATGATCCGCTCCGCCGCCGGTCAGGAATCCGACCACCGGCTCTGATAGCTTCAGCTGCATTGTGCACAGGCTGCCGGCTGACGGCTCGCAAATATATTTCATCAGCGTATTATGCGCCGAGAAATAGCGGTAATATCCGGATACAAGGCTACCCGGCTCCCCCCACAGCCTTATCATAGTATCAGCGGTGGGGCGCTTTTTCGAGATGTCGTCCTGGAGATAGGCAAATAGCTTCTCATAGCGCCGATTTATCTCGCAGCACAGCAGAGTAAGCATTGTAAGGAATTCAAATCTGTCCTTCCCAAACGCGACCTCCATGTTGAAAACCAGAAATCCGCAGCTTTCCGGAGTTGCCATGACCCTGCCGAAAAAGAAATTCCTCATCATGGCTATCTCTTCACGCTCTTCATCCGTCAGACCCGGAAAAATCCGGGAATCCGAAGTTTTCAGCAAATTCTTCTCGAATTCCTCCCGGGTAACGACTACCCCAAGCATACTTTGAATGTTGCTGTCGGGGCTTACCCAGAAGTGATATTTATAATGGTAATATATATGTAGATCAAGGATTTCCGCAAAGCACCCCAGGAGTTCAGCCTGGCTTGCAAAGCGCTTCCCTGCTTCGGAATAGTCTATCATTCAACGACCTCCGCTGCTGAAAAGATTTTGTTCCAGCAGCTGCAAACTGTATTTCCCGAACTGTGCAACAGCGCCATCACAGCCTCGCCTGCACTCAACGGGTCAGTGATCTCCGCTGTGAACCGCAGGACAACATGTCCGTTTTCGGTAAACAGGCATCCGTTTCGCAGCCTGCCGTTCAGAGAATCCAACTCCGTGAGTATCGCACGACCCGTCCTCCAGGGGAACTGCGCGCAGCACACTATATTGTTTCCTGCCGCAAAAAGCATACACCTCCATACCCTGGAGCCGCTGCTCAATGTCATCTGGAATGCGCCGTTCTCCTCTTTAAATCTTACGCCGTGAAGCGCCAGTTCATTCCTGATAACACTGGAATAATCCACGGGAAAACCTCCTGTCAGCCAATTGTTGAAAGCGGCGTGATCGCAATAGCACTGCCAGAGAATCCCGATATCTCCCCTAGATCTGCGTCGGCGCCATCTGGAACGAAATCGTTTTCCGGCGACGCTTCAGAGAAATCCGGGCTCTGCCGGAATATGTCAGTTTCCGAAGCCTGGGATTTCAATAAGCCTAGCAAAAGTTGGTTTCCGCCCGAAAGCAGCTTTTCAGCGGAATCCAGCCCGACTGCTATTCCCAGCGATTTCTCAACTGCGGAAACCGCAGCAGCCGCTATCTCAGGAACCGCCGCTGCCGTCCGGATTTCCGCCGGTTTTCTCTCCGGTTCCCGTTCCTGCTTCACCGTCTGCGCCGCTGAGCGCGTCTGTTCCTGGATTTTCCTCACCTCTCAGACCCGAAAAGAAGTCCGCCACTGCCGCGGCAACGCTCTCCGCAAGGGAATCTCCCCTGCCGTCCTCCGGCGGATCGTCCTGCGAAAGCACCGAAACCTCATCTGCGGCGGATTCAGTGAATCCATCGGAGCTGAACAGCTTTTCCGCCTCGGCAACATTCGATGATATCCGGTTCAGAACCGTCAGGAATTCACGCTGCTGCTGGATTTTCCGCTGCAATACGGCGCCCTGCTTTGCAAGCGCGGAACGCAGGAATTTAGCGATCGCTGCGCTGTCCGGCGAACTTTCGCCTTCAAGCTCCCGTATCCGATTCCGGTACTGCGCCATCAGCGCTTTATCTCTTTCCGTGTCAAGAAACGGCATCGTCTGCCGGAGTGTTCCTATCCTGCGCATCTCAAGCGGATCGCAGACGCACTGTCCGCTGTCCTCAACAAGACTCCTGAACAGGTCGAGGATCCTTGTAGAACCCCTCATCGTATCTGTCACGATACCGACTACGGAGCTTACATCACGGTTGAAAGTAACATCAGAGGACATATTAGGCACCGGCATCCTGATCCGGGATTCGCCCAGCAGCTTCTTCTGACGTTCTCCAAAAGGCATAGGTTTCCCTATCGCCCGTGCCAGGCAGACTGTAAACATCTGCTTTCCCTGCCCTGCCATCACTGACGCGGCTAGTTTTCCGCCCCGGAACGCGTATTCCGAAAAGCGGTCCGTGAAATTCCCATCACGGAGTTCCGACGCGGAGTGCACATATTCCGGGGAATCGTGCTGTTTCCTGAGTTCTTCCGCACCCGGCTGTTTGGTGATATTCCGACATTCTTCGCAATCGTCAGTTCTTTTTTCCGTGACTTCTGACATCTTTGCGGCGTTCTGCTTTCCCAGCGCGTCAAAGCGTTCCGTGAAACACGACGCTATCTGGAATACCGGATCGACGCTCCGTAAGGGTGCGCCTGTTGCTGTCCCGGCAGCGGAACCGAGCAGCGTCCTTCTGGCGGAACTCGTCGTTTCAGCCGCTTCATCTGCCGCTTTCCTCCGCTTGGTGATATATTCCATACAGACCTCACAAATTTCATTGTGGATATTTCACAATTATTCGCAGAATGCCTATCTGTAACTTGTTGGTATTATAGCAGGAAAAAATAGTAATTTCAATACATTTTTATGAAAAGCCATCATTTAGTAACCAAAACCATAATTTCGCAGTTAATAGCTATTTAATTCCTTTTTTCAGTCATAATTATACATTAACCGTGTGCTTTTCCACTACTTGACATTTTTCGCCTGAAATGATATAATCACTTCAGATGAAACACAATGTAAAAACCTGGTAGTACAGAATTCGCCGAACGCGAGGAGAATTAACGGACCACCCGGTGTACTGTACACATTATTTATTCAGGCAAGTATATTAGTGGCGACCATTAATATACAGGAAAGGTACATATTTTATGACCAGCAAAGAAGCCATAATGATCCAGAACAAAACACAGAAGATCATAGAATCCTTATGGCAGTGCGATTTCTCCCCCCTGCTGAAACACATAGCCGAGGACATCACACTGATTGATCCGGGCAGGCATATTCTGATCCAGGGGCGCGAGAAAATCCTGGCGCTTCTTCCGCAGATCTCGGAAGATATAAGTCAATCCACAGTTCGGCGGCACACTTTTATGATTGCCCAGAACTGCGGAAATGCGTGCACAATTATAGGACAGTACGAACTGGACGACGGACGTTCCATCAGATCACAGAGCTGCGTATGCGTGTGGGAATCCACCCAGGACAGCAAACTTACGCTCAAACACATCGGTATAAGCAAACCCGATGATATCGCGCTGCCGGAACCTCCTGCCGCCAGGAACATCACGCCGGACAGACGCTCTCCGCGAATCGTCATCACAGACCGGAACGACTGCACGAGGTTCCTCTATCCGCAGAGTATCCTCTTTGCCACATCAGACGGAAGAAACACGATAATCCGCTGCAGCGGTGACACGATCAATGCGAGGATGAATATCACGGAATTCATTGCGAAATCCGGAAACGGCTTTCTACCCGTACACAGATGTTATGTTGTGAATGTGGAACACATTGCACTTATCAAACCCTACTGCGTTATCCTCTCCGATGGAAGCGAGATACCCGTTCCGGTCAAGCGGTACAGCGAGATCAAACGAAGGATAACCGAAATGATGAATTCCCTATGAGCCGAGTAAAAAAAGTCTGCACAATGATGCAGGCTTTTTTTTAGATATGGTTGATTTTTCGGTTGGATGATGATATAATTAAGGCAGCATATTTTTTCAGGAAAGGATATAGCTATGAGAAAATCAATCAGAAACGTCATTGCGGCTATTTTATGCTCCGCTATGCTGTGCAGCTGCTCCGGGAAGGGCAACTCCGAAGCAGTGACGGGAAGTCAGACTGTGGAAGCAGACTCCTCCACAGCAGTGGTTCCCGGCGGCGGAATTACAGCGGAGGAGCAGTCCCAGACGGAATCCACCAGCGCGGCAACTGTTTCCGGCAGCACGGAGAGCGCACCGCCTGAGGAGGTGAATACCGACTCCCAGGAGCCTGAGGAATCCCCTGCGGAAAGCACCTCCGGAAGCTCCATCGCAAACTCCGGAACGCCGGCGGATACCACCTCCGCCACAACAAAGGCTGCCACCACGGCGACCTCCAAGCCGACAACAGCCAGCAAGTTCTCGCTGGACTGGAAGCTCAGCTCCACTTGGGAGGAGGGCGGAAAGAAATGCGGCGGATACGAGGTGACTCTCACCAACGATTCCGGCAGCGCCGTGAGCAGCTGGACCGTTGAAATCACGGTTCCCAGCGGATTTGAGATCACCTCCGGCTGGAATGGAAAATACACCGTCAGCGGAACTAAACTAACAGTAAAGAACGAAAGCTACAACGGCGAGATAGTAAACGGCGGCACAGCCGGATTCGGATTCAACTACAGCTCCCCCACGGAGTTCAAGCCCGGTAAGGCTACCGTGAACGGAAGCAGCGCCGGAACCGGGTCAGGCTCTGGCTCCGGGAACAACAGTACTCCGGAATCGACCACGGCAGCGAGCGTGGTCACTTTACCTCCGGCGCCGGAGGATCCAAAGGGAAGCACTCCGGTCGCAACGCACGGGCAGCTCTCCGTCAAGGGAACTCAGCTGGTGGACAAGAACGGCAACGGCTATCAGCTGCGCGGAATGAGCACACACGGCATAACCTGGTTTCCGGATTTCATCAACGAGAATTCCTTCAGGACCCTGCGCGATGACTGGAACACCAACGTGGTGCGCCTGGCGATGTACGTCGATGAATGGGGCAACGGTCAGTGCTATATGAAGAACAAGGACGGAAGCCGTCAGCTGCTTGAGAAAGGCGTTGACATATGTATAAAACTCGGAATGTACGTCATTATCGACTGGCATGTGCTCAATCCCGGAGACCCCACGGCATACACGGACGAAGCGATAAGTTTCTTTAACGACATATCAAAGAAATACGCGGACTACCCCAACATAATTTACGAGATAGTCAACGAGCCGAACGGAAACGCCACCTGGGGCGGAGTTATCAAGCCATATGCGGAAAAGGTCATTCCTGTTATCCGGAAGAACGACAAGGACGCCGTGATAATCGTCGGAACCCCCACCTGGAGTCAGGATATCGACCAGGCTCTGGCGGATCCGCTGGACTTCGACAATGTTATGTACGCACTGCACTTCTATGCCGCCACTCACACCGACTGGCTCAGGGAGCGCACTGAAAAATGCGTTGCCGGCGGACTCCCGATATTCGTATCGGAATTCGGCTGCTGCGACGCCTCCGGCAACGGCGGAAACGACTTTGGTCAGACGGAGAAGTGGCTTAAACTTCTGGACAAGTACGGAATCAGCTACTGCAACTGGAATCTCGCGAACAAGAACGAATCCTCGTCGTGTTTCAGGGAATCCGCAAAGGCGGACGGAAACTGGAGCGACAGCGACTACTCAGAGGGCGGCGCGTGGATACGCAAATGGTTCAGGAACCACTGACAAATTGACAATAAGAAAATCCCATCGGATTCCGGTGGGATTTTCCATACACAAATGCCCCCACCGATTGGTGGGGGCAAGTTTATTCAGTTGATCAGAAATCAACGTCAGTGTCGTAGTAGCAGCACTTAAGCAGCTTCTCCATCTCCTCGGGAGAGGGCTGACGAGGGTTGGAACCTGTACAAGCGTCTGCAATAGCATTGACAGCAATGTCGTGCAGTCTTTCCAGGAACACGTTCTCGGGAACGAAGCCCTGCTCAGTGGGATAGCTGTCTGCGCCGTAGTTCTTAATGCAGTGCGGGATCTTCAGCTCATCGTTCATGCCGCGGAGGTACTTGATCAGCAGATCAACCTTCTCGTCGTCGCTGGAGCCGCCCAGGTGCATATAGTCAGCGATAACACCGTAGCGAGCCTTAGCAGTCGGATCCTTGGCATTGAACTTGATTACCTTGGGCAGGTACATTGCGTTTGCTGCGCCGTGGATAATATGAGCGCCGTAATCCTGGAAGATTGCGCCGGTCTTGTGAGCCATGGAGTGAACGATACCCAGCAGAGCGTTGGAGAACGCCATACCAGCCAGGCACTGTGCGTTGTGCATCTTAGCACGCGCAGCCATGTCACCATTGTAGGACTTGACCAGGTTAGCCTGGATCATCTCGATCGCATGAATAGCAAGCGCGTCGGTGTAGTCGCAGTTTGCGGTGGATACATAAGCCTCAATAGCGTGAGTCATAGCGTCCATACCTGTGTGTGCAACCAGCTTCTGCGGCATAGTTTCAGCCAGGTCGGAATCAACGATTGCAACATCAGGAGTAATCTCGAAGTCAGCGATCGGGTACTTGATGCCCTTCTGATAATCGGTGATGATGGAGAACGCGGTCACTTCCGTTGCGGTGCCGGAAGTAGAGGAAATGGCGCAGAAGTGTGCCTTCTGGCGCAGTTTCGGCAGGCCGAAGACCTTGCACATATCCTCAAACGTAACGTCCGGGTATTCATATTTGATCCACATAGCTTTTGCGGCATCGATCGGAGAGCCGCCGCCCATCGCGATGATCCAATCCGGCTGGAACTCGATCATCTTCTGCGCACCCTTCATAACGGTCTCAACAGACGGGTCAGACTCAATGCCTTCAATCAGCTCGACCTCCATGCCGGCTTCCTTCAGATAGCCGACTGCACGGTCCAAAAAGCCGAAACGCTTCATGGAGCCGCCGCCTACACAAACAACAGCCTTCTTGCCTTCAAAATGCTTCAGTTCTTCCAAAGCACCCTTGCCATGATACAAATCGCGGGGAAGTGTAAATCTTGCCATAAGTCTATCGCCCTTTCTATGTGAAGCAATTTATCGCAAAGCTCGGTGGTTTGCACCACCTAACTTCTTTTTACGACTGTATTGTATATCAAAATTTTTGATTTGTTAAGTGCTAAATTCGCATATTGATATTTCTATATCGATATACATGCACTAAAAATGAACGGAGTGTTAGGGAACTATTTTGTTGTGTTTCACAGAGAGTTTGATAATAAAATGTCACGCAGAAGAAATACACATTCTGCGCGACATTTTTAATTTGCTTATGAAATTTGTTTCACGGTGCGTATACTATATAAAAATACGGTATTGTCCTCGCGCGGATTCGGCACGAGCTCCGCTGTGAAGATTGCCTGCGGTTCCGCCTCGTTCTCGTCGCGGATGAGCGCTGCCGTCACGGTGTACACATCTCCGCTTTTCACACAGTTTTGTATGTCCACGGAAAAGCCGCCGCCGCTTATAGGCCGCGCATAGGTGTCGCTGTTCGCATCGTACGAAATCTCACCCGAAAGCGAGTCGGGAATATCCGGCAGGTCTTCATTTGCGGCGCTTTCGAATAGTCCGCTCACAATTTCTTCCATCACCCCGCGAGAGAGCACCAGCGCGCTGCCGGTCGTCTCTGCGCTGTAAAACGTCATGCCGCAGTTGTCCACCGCAAAGGCCGTGGTCTGCCAAAAGTAAACGGGATCATTCGCGTCAAACGCCATGCCGTTCATCTGCGCCAGAATGTGTGCTTCCAAAAGCGGCGCCATCGCTTCAATCTCCGCAGTAATCTCTGCGTTTTCGCTTACCTCGTTGCTTTCCGGTGCGGGAGATGCGGTGGATTTTACCGTCGGCTCGGCGGTAGGCGCTGCCGTTGCGGTCGCTTCGGGGGAAGGCGTCGGCGTTTCCGCTACGTGCTCTGAAGCCGCCGCGCTGCTCACACTTTGTGTGTTTTCCGCTGTGCCGCAGGCGGCCGCAGAGAGCGCAAGCGCCGCAGAAAGCACGGAAGCTAAAATCGTTTTTCTAAGCTGCATGTGCTTTTTCACTCCTTTCAGCCGTTTTTTTAAGTATAAGACACTTTTAGCACAAAACTGTGAACGCCGTTTGAATTTCGTGCATTGTGCAAAAATTTTTCATTTCCGTGAACATTTCGGAAATACGCTTTACAAATCGGGGTCTGTCATGTAAAATAAGTATAAGTATAAATCTGTGCATTTGCAAATTGAAAAAATTTGCGGGTGTGCGTCATAGGATATGGAATACTAAAGAATCGAGGATGAACGTATGAATTTGAAGTACAAAAGAGTTCTTTTAAAGCTCAGCGGCGAATCGCTTTCCGGCAAGATCGGTCACGGCATCGATTTTGACACCGTTGTCAAGATCTGCGAGCCCATCAAGAAGATCGTGGATATGGGCTGCGAGGTCGCCATCGTTGTGGGCGGCGGCAACTTCTGGCGCGGCAGAAGCAGCGGCAGCATGGACCGTACCCGTGCAGACCACATGGGCATGCTGGCTACGGTCATCAATGCGCTCGGCGTGGCGGACGGCCTTGAGCAGGTCGGCCTTGATGTGCGCGTACAGACAGCCATCGCCATGCAGGAGGTCGCAGAGCCGTACATCCGCAACCGTGCGGTGCGTCACCTTGAAAAAGGCCGCGTTGTCGTGTTTGGCTGCGGCACGGGTAACCCGTACTTCTCCACCGATACCGGCGCAGCGCTGCGCGGTGCAGAAATCGACGCCGAAGTCATCTTAAAGGCGACCATGGTCGACGGCGTTTACGACAGTGACCCGAAGAAGAACCCGAACGCAAAGAAGTACGATCATCTCACGTATATGGAAATCCTCAATCAGAACCTGCAGGTCATGGATATGACGGCCGCTTCCTTCTGTAACGACCGCGGCATCCCGTTCCTTGTGTTCAGCATTGAGGACCCGGAGAACATCGTCCGCGCCGTCTGCGGCGAAAACGTCGGCACGGTCATCACGAAGGACTAAAGCTTTTTAGGGGAGAAGCCTTGTGCGCCCTGATAAAGAGCACACAAAACGTATAATGAAATAACAGATAGGAGAATATACTTATGAAGGAAGTATTGGCAAAAGCAGAAAGCAAAATGGGCAAAACCATCGCGAGACTCGAAAGCGACTACGCCGCCATCCGCGCAGGCCGCGCAAACCCGGCTGTGCTCGATAAGGTCATGGTCGATTACTACGGCGCACCCACGCCGGTCAACCAGCTTGCAGCCGTTTCCGTTGCGGAGGCACGCGTGCTGACCATTCAGCCGCGCCATTGAGCGCGCCATCCAGACCTCGGACATCGGCATCAACCCGCAGTCCGACGGCAAGACCATCCGCCTCATTTTCCCGCCGCTCACCGAAGAGAAGCGTAAGGATATCGTGAAGGACGTCAGCCACATGGCAGAAGAAGCAAAAATCGCCCTGCGTTCCATCCGCCGCGACGCTATGGAAAAGCTGAAGGCGATGAAGAAAGACGGCGAACTGACCGAGGACGACCTGAAGCAGGCGGAAAAGAAAACGCAGGAGCTGACGGATAAGTACGTAAAGCAGGCAGACGAACGCTCTGCCGCAAAGCAGAAGGAAGTTCTCACCCTGTAAGCAAAAGGAAGGCTCCGAAATGGCATTTGGAAGTAAAGAAAACAAAACGCCCGTGCAGGTGCCGGCACATATCGGCATCATCATGGACGGCAACGGTCGTTGGGCTAAAAAGCGTGGTCTGCCGCGTACGGCGGGCCACACGGCGGGCGCGCAGAATTTCCGCACCATCACGCGGTATGCATCGTCTATCGGCGTAAAATATCTTACGCTCTACGCGTTTTCCACGGAAAACTGGAGCCGCCCCGCAGAGGAAGTCTCTGCGCTGATGAAGCTTTTCCACCAGTACCTCGAGGAAGCGCTGCGCGACTTCATGAATGAGAATATCCGGGTGCGCTTTATCGGCGATATTTCCGCTTTTGCGCCCGACTTACAGGCGCTCATTCATCGCGTGGAGGAAGCGAGCAGTGTGAAGACCGGCATGGTGCTGAACCTTGCCATGAACTACGGCGGCCGCGCAGAGATTACCCGCGCGGCACGCATTTTGGCAGAGCGCGTCAAAAACGGCGAGCTTTCGCCCGAGGACATCACGGAGGAAACGCTTTCCGGCGCTATGTACACCGCCGGCCAGCCTGACCCGGATCTCATCATCCGTCCAAGCGGCGAAGAGCGCATCTCAAACTTCCTTTTGTGGCAGAGCGCCTATACCGAATTTGAATATTTTGATATTCTCTGGCCGGATTTCAAGCCGAAGCACTTGGACGAAGCCATTGAAAAGTTCAACAGCAGACAACGCCGTTTCGGCGGTGTATGATTTTTTGCAGTGCGGGCGGCACATGCCGCCCTGTACCGCGTTTCTATTACATTCCGAACGGTGAAAGGAAACCATAGGTATATGAAGGACAGAGTTTTATCCGGTGTCACGCTGGTCGCATTTTTCATGGCAATCGTCGTGTTCAACCGCTCTTTTCCGCTGGCACTCAATATTGCCATTGCGTTTATCTCCGCGCTCGCTGTTTTTGAAGTCATCAAGGCGCTGGAACTTTCCGACCGCTGGTATATCACGGTTCCCAGCATGACAGCTGCCGTGCTGGTGCAGTTCTGTGAATTTCAGCAGGCAAATATCTTTATTTATTCCGCGTTCACGGCGTGCATTTTTTGCGCGCTGCTGCGCCACCACCGCGAGATCACTTTTAAAGAAATGGCCGTTGTGTACAGCATGGTCGTTTTGATCCCGCTCGCGCTGCAGACCATCGTTCTGGTGCGCACGTTGAGCGACCAGCACGGCATGTTCTACGCGCTCGTGTGCGTATTCTCCGCATGGATTCCGGACGCAGGCGCGTTTTTCGCCGGCAAGCTCTTCGGTAAGCACAAGCTGTGCCCGGAGATCAGCCCCAAAAAGACTGTGGAGGGTCTCATCGGCGGCGTGTTGTCCAGCGTCATCATTTTGCAGCTCGTGGGTCTCATTTTCACCTACGGCATTTACGGCGGCGAACGTCAGGCAAACTGGCTCTCGCTCTTAATCATCGGCTTTTTCGGCGCGTTTGTGTCCGTGCTCGGCGACCTCAGCTTTTCGCTCATTAAAAGAAGCTGCCACATCAAAGATTTCGGCAGCGTCATTCCGGGCCACGGCGGCATTTTGGACCGTTTCGACAGCGTGATTTTCACCGCACCGTTTGTCTACATGGTAACGATGCTGCTGCCGATCGTGTCGTAAGAAAGGATGGGTCTGCATGAAAAAGTTAGCTTTGCTCGGCTCTACCGGGTCCATCGGCACACAGGCGCTCGACGTTGTGCGCTGTATACAAAAGGAAGGGGAGCACGCCGTTAAAGTGGAGGCGCTCGCTGCCTATTCCAATATTCGGCTTCTGGAAGAGCAGATCCGGGAATTTAAACCGCAAGCAGTTGCGGTTTTTGATTTGGAAGCTGCTTCTAAGCTCCGCGCCGCCGTCCGCGACCTCAATGTGAAGGTGTACAGCGGCATGGAGGGCCTTTGTGCCCTGACGGAGCTGGAAAGCGTTGATATCGTTTTAAACTCCGTCGTGGGCATGGTGGGCCTCAAGCCGACCTTAACGGCACTCGAAGCCAAAAAGCAGATGGCGCTTGCGAATAAGGAAACGCTCGTCGCAGGCGGTTCACTCGTCATGAAGACCGCAAAGGAAAACGGCATCGAAATTCTGCCCGTAGACAGCGAGCATTCTGCCATTTTCCAGTGTTTGCAGGGGATGTACAAAAAGTGCGACTTAAATAAAATCATCTTAACGGCGTCCGGCGGTCCGTTCTTCGGCAAAAAAGCCGGGGAGCTTCAGCATATCCGCCCCGCAGACGCCTTAAAGCACCCGAACTGGGACATGGGCGCGAAGGTCACCATAGACAGCTCCACGCTCATGAATAAGGGGCTTGAATTCATCGAAGCCAAGTGGCTTTTCGATATGGAGCCGGACGACATCGACGTCGTTGTGCACCGCGAAAGCATCGTGCACTCGCTCATTGAGTATAAGGACCACTCCGTCATCGCGCAGCTCGGCGTGCCGGATATGCGCATTCCTATCCAGTAT
>OMEQ01000755.1_pt1 | contig 18478 bp, 20 predicted proteins | sample 1645451 | NCBI WGS metagenome assembly OMEQ01 (sample SAMEA103958142, study PRJEB25191) | human gut metagenome | biome: human-associated habitat [ENVO:00009003]; feature: intestine environment [ENVO:2100002]; material: feces | place: Germany | collected 2013/2015
TGGGGGAGACGACGGTGGGGAAATCGCCGTCAATGACCATCTGCTTCGGCTCGCAGTAGAGGTGCTTGATGCCGAGCCTTGTGAGCGCCTCGGGCACCAGCTTGTAGCCGCAGCCGTGGAACGGCGTGTAGACGAGACCGAAGTCGTCCGCGACCTTTTTCACGGTCTCATAGTCGTTGACCATGCCCATGACGTTCGCCATGAAGCGGCGGTCGCAGTCCTCGCCGAGCAGCTCGATCCTGCCCTCGGCCAAAGCCTGCTCGTAGTCCATCGACCGGACGCCTGTGAAAATGTCGATCCGCGTCAGCTCGTCGGCAATGGCCGCGGCGTGCTGCGGCGGCAGCTGCGCGCCGTCCGCCCAGTAGACCTTGTAGCCGTTGTACTCCTTGGGGTTGTGGCTGGCGGTGACGTTCACGCCCGCCTGACAGCCGTACTCGCGCACGGCAAAGGAAAGCTCAGGCGTGGGGCGCAGGGACTCAAAGAGCCGCACATGGATGCCGTTGGCTGCCATGACGCAGGCGGTCTCGCGGGCAAATTCGGCGGAGTGGTTGCGGCAGTCCATACACACGGCGATGCCCTTTTGCATCGCCTCCGTACCCTCGGCGCGGATGACGTTGGCAAAGCCCTGCGTCGCCCAGCGGATGACGTGGCGGTTCATGTTGTGCAGGCCCGTGTACATCGTGCCGCGCAGGCCTGCGGTGCCGAACTCGAGCGGGCCGTAGAAGCGAGCCTTGATCTCCTTGTCGTTGCCCTCGAGCGCCCTGAGCTCAGCGCGCTCGTCCTCGCTCAGCGCGGGGGAGGCGAGCCACTTTTCATATTCTTTGCGATAATCCATTATGATTCCTCCTCATTCCGGGTTGATTCCTCCACGGGCGCGAGAAGATTCTTCGCGTCCTCGAGCATGCTTTCGGGTACATACAGTCCGACGCCGCCGCTCGGCGTGCCAAACAGGACCTTGCCGAGCGTGCCGTCCTTTTCGTCGTACTTCTTCATCACGGGGATGCCGTAGGCGCGCAGCATTTCAACGGTCATGCCCGCGGCGTTGTCCTCCTCGGTCGAGTCGGCAAGAAAGGTGGGTTTTTCGGGCGTGCCGTCCGGCCCCTTGGGCCAGCGGTCGACGAGGTCGTGCTTTTCACGGCCCCAGCTCAGCTTGGGAAAGGACATGGGAATTCCTCCTTACTTATGATAGCGCGTGCCTGTGTCGATCTGGTACGCGCGGTAGAGCTGCTCGAGCAGCATTACCCGCGCCAGATGGTGCGGGAAGGTCATGGGCGACATGGAAAGGCGCAGGTCGGCGCGCTGCTTCACGCGCGGGTGCAGGCCGAAGCTGCCGCCGATGAGAAACGTCAGCTGCGAGGCGCCCGCGGAGGCGAGCTGCGCCAGCTTTTTCGAGAGGGCTTCGCTGCTCAGCTCCGTGCCCTCGATGCACAGGGCGATGACCGCGCCGCCCTTGGGGAGCTTTTCCTCGATGAGCGCGGCCTCCCTGGCGAGCGCCTGCTCGATCTCGGCGGGGGCAGGCGACTCGGGGAGCTTCTGCTCCGGCAGCTCCACGATCTCCAGCTTGCAGTGGCGTTGGAGACGTTTTTGATACTCCGCGACGGCTGCCGCGTAGAATGCTTCCTTCAGTTTGCCGACGCAAAGGACGGTGACCTTCTGCATAGATGTACCTCGCTCATGGTATCGCGCGGCGCGACGCCGAGCCGCACGGAAAGTCCCGCGGACTGCAGCGCGCGGGCGACGGCGTACTCTGCCAGCTCGGGCGTGTTGTTCTCCTTGGAAAGGTGCGCGAGCAGGATGTCGCGCGTGCCGCTTTGCACGGCAAGCCGCGCAAATTCCGCCGCCGCGTCGTTGGACAGATGCCCCCCGTCGCCGAGGATGCGGCGCTTGAGGAAATAGGGGTAGGGGCCGTATTGCAGCGTTTCCACGTCGTGATTGGCTTCGAGCAGGAGCGTATCCACGCCTGCGAGCGATTCGCGCGCCGCGTCGGTGACGAAGCCGGTGTCGGTCAGGATGCCGAGCGAGCCGTCGGGAGCGTCGACGCGGTAGCCGACGGGATCCACGGCGTCGTGCGAGGTGGAGAACGAGCGCACGGTGCAGCCCGCGAATTCAAGCGTGTCGCCCGCGGTGAAGGCGACGACGGGACAGGTGAGGATATGGGATACGCCGCGCGTGACATAGACCGGGGCAGCGCTTTTTTTGCTGAGTGTGGCGAGGCCGCCGACGTGGTCGGCGTGCTCGTGCGTGATGAATACGGCGGTCAGGTCGCCGAGCGTCCGCCCCAGCGCGCGGAGGGACTGCTCGATGCGGCGGCAGGAGATGCCCGCGTCGATGAGCAGCAGCGTGTCGCCCGCGCACACGAGCGAGCAGTTGCCGCTCGAACCGCTGGCAAGCGTGTAAAATTCCATGGGAAACGGTCCTTTATCTGATCTACTCCCAAGAATACCACAGCGCAGGGGAATAGTCAAAAGAAAAAGTAGTGCAAGTTGCACATATCCTGCGTAAAGACGCCGCAAATTTTTTACATATTAATTCTTAACAACTTCTTTACAACAACATCGTTTTTCGGTATACTAAAAATAACAAAACGGAATGAGCTGTTGACTAAATTTTGGAAAGGGGGCGGGGCCATTATGATGGAACCACAGGATAAGTACCGGGAAGTCGAATCCGCGCTGGAGAAATTCTGGGGCGAAGAGGATCTGCTGGTCGGCAAAGGAAAGAGTACGCCTGCGCAGATCGCGCTGCGTTTCCGCAATGCGATGGTCCTGCTGGCGGCGATATTGTTCCTGCTGTCCTTTGCCTCCAACCGCTACCCGATCCTCCGCGCGGTGGGCTATCTCTTCGGCGCCATCGCCTACATTTGCGAGATCATGGTGTTGACGGACTGCTTCAAGGTCAAGATCCCGCACAACGAGCTGTTCATGCCCTACTGCTTCGGCCCGCTCTACCTCATTATGGGCGTGGGCTATCTGGTGGGCTGAGACGATCTGCCGACAAAAAAGCACCGACGAAGGTCGGTGCTTTTCCTTTTGCGGTTCAGCCGATCTGGCGGATGGGCGGCTCGTCGTTCTCCTCCACGCAGTCGATCTTCGCGCCGAGGGCGCGCAGCTTGCCGATGATGTCCTCATACCCGCGCTCGATATACTGCACGTTTGTGATCTCGCTCACGCCGTCCGCAGCGAGCGCGGCGATGAGCATGGCGGCTCCCGCGCGCAGATCGTAGGCTTGAATGTTGGCGGGGGTGAGCTTTTCCACGCCCTCGACGATGGCGGTGCGGCCCTCGACGCGGATCTGCGCGCCCATGCGCGTGAGCTCGCCGACGTAGCGGTAGCGGCTGTCCCACACGCCCTCGGTGACGGTGCTGGTGCCGCTCGCCAGCGCGAGCACGGTGGTGATCTGCGGCTGCATATCCGTCGGGAAGCCGGGGTAGGGCAGCGTTTTGACGTTGGCGTGGCGCAGCTCGCCGCTGCGGCGGACGATCAGATCGTCGTCCTGCTCTTCGACCTCCACGCCCATCTCCTGCAGCTTTGCGGTGATGCAGTCCATGTGCTTGGGGATGATGCCGCGCACGCGGATCTGTCCGCCCGTGGCGGCAACGGCCGCCATGTAGGTGCCCGCCTCGATCTGGTCGGGGATGATGGCGTAGGCACCGCCGTGCAGCCGCTCCACGCCCGCGACGCGGATGGTGTCGGTGCCGGCGCCCTTGACGTCCGCGCCCATGGAGTTGAGGAAGTTGGCGAGATCGACGATGTGCGGCTCCTTCGCCGCGTTTTCGATGACGGTCGTGCCGTCTGCCAGAGCCGCGGCCATCATGATGTTCATGGTCGCGCCGACGGAGACCACGTCGAGATAGATGTTCGCGCCCCTCATGCGCCCGCCCTCGGCGGCGGCGCAGATATAGTCGCCCTCGCGCACGGTCGCGCCCATGGCGGCAAAGCCCTTGACGTGCTGGTCGATGGGGCGGGTACCGCCGAAGTTGCAGCCGCCGGGCATGGAGACCTCGGCCTCGCCGAAGCGGCCGAGCAGTGCGCCGATGAGATAGTAGCTCGCGCGCAGCTTGTGCGCCAGCTCCTGCGGGGCGCGGGTGGTGACGATGTGGCGGCAGTCAAGCTCCACGTCGCTGCGGTTGAGCACGCGGACCTTCGCACCGAGCTGCTCGAGGATCTTCAGCAGCACGGTCACGTCGCTGATCTGGGGGATATTCTCGATGCGGCACACGCCGTCCACCAGAAGGGCGGCGGGCAGGATAGCAACAGCGGCGTTTTTCGCGCCGCTGATATGGACTTCGCCGAAGAGCGGGGAGCCGCCCTGAACGATATACTTGGTCATGAGGACACCTCATTGCTTCAATATTTCACAGGAAGAAAAGCGGCCGTGCGGCGCGGGCGCGATGCGCTCCGGATGCCATACGCCGATAGTATTCACATAATACAGCTACAGTATACCAGAAAATCCGGAAAAAGCAATCCCTTTTCTTTTTGATTTATCTTGCAGAACAAACGCATTTTTATGCCGAAACGCGGGAGACCTCGCCGGAAATGATGTTGACATAATAACTGTAAACGTCGGTGTCCACGCGCAGCACGGGAACGAGCTGGAGAGGCGCGGAGGTCGTGCTCTGCACCAGGTAGCCTGCGGAGAGCCAGGTGATCCCGGTGCACACCGCGCCGGAGGCGTTGCGGTAGTCGAGAAAGCGGACCAGGGCGGTCACGGCGTCGAGCGCCGTTTCGCCGCTCTCGCTCGTGTCAATGGGCGGGAGGAAGGTGCCGGTGACCGTGGTGAGGGTGCTGCCGGAGAAGGTGAAGATGAGCGAGGCGTTGCAGACCTCCAGCTCGCCGACAAAGCGCGAGGCGGTGACGACCGTGCGCGCGCCGTCGCTGAGGACATCAAAGGTGCGGTAGCCGAGGGGGACGCAGAGGTCGGCGCAGAATTCCGCGGGATCGTCCACCGCGCGGCTGACGGCGGCCTCCAGCGCGCCGCCGGAGCGGATGAGGCAGGAGCCGCTGTTGAGTCCGTCGGAGCTGTAGTAGCGGTAGATGCCGCCGCCGGAGTCGATGGAGGTGACGGAGCCGATGATGCCCTCGGCAAGCGCCTGCTCGGCAGCGAGGTCGCGCGCGGGCTGAACGCTCAGCACCGTGTCGGGCAGACCGTCGAGCAGCGCGCTGTCGAAGGCGATGCCGTCGGCGCTAAGGAGCGCGGTGAGCTGCGCGACGGAGCGCTCGTGGGCGGCGTTCTCCTCCGCGCGGCGGGAGAAGAGGAGGACGAGCAGAAAGGCGTTGGCGAGCAGCAGGATGAGAATGACGATGTTTTTGAGCCGTGCAGTATTCATGGGCGTCCTCCTTTCCGAAAGAGATCAGTCGGCGATCCAGCTCGCGCCGACGCTGTCGCCGTAGGAGTCAATGTAGGCGACGGTCAGCTCGCAGCCGGGGTAGCGCTGCGCGATGGCGCGCGAGAGCGCGAGCGGCAGCAGCAGGGAATCGCGCTCGGTGAGCGTGTAGCGCCGCAGGCGCAGGGAGAAGGCGGTGATGCTCTGCCCCTCGATGCGGACCTCGGCGGCGTGGGAGCCGTCGGCGAAGCGGATGGGCGTGCCGCCGGCCATATAGTCGAAGAAAACGGTCGCGCCGTTGTCGTCATCGGACTCGATGCCGCTGAGGAAAAGCGCGGCATCGCCGATGCGGCCCTGTGTGAGCGCGCCGATCAGACCGCGTGCGGCGGCACAGAGCTCGGCGCGGGAGATGTGCGCGGCGTCCGCCGCGGCGACGGCAAAGAGGGTGCCGTCCTCCGCCGCTCCGCCGCTGTAGGAGAGCGTACCGTCCGTGTGAAGGTAGAGCTTGCGCTGGCCCTCGATGACGACCTCCGTGCCGGAGGATTCGACGTAGCGGTCCTTGGTGTGAGGGTTGAACTCGGCGCGGCGCAGCAGCTCCTCCGAGGGATAGTCGCTCAGGGCGTTCGCGGCGGAAAGCTCACGGCGCGCGCTCACGCTGTCGAATACGAGCGTGTAGGGCGAAAGAGAGGCGTATTCCTCGCCGAGTGAGCGGGCAAAGTCGGCGTTGCCGCCGTCCTGCGATTCCAGATATTCCTTGACCGACGCGGCGCTCACCGCGGTCGAAAAGCGGTAGACGCCCTGCCTCGTGTCCTGCAGGTACAGCGTGGCGGTGTCCTCGCCGCCGAGGCTCAGAAGGCAGCGGCGCACATCGAGCTGCCGCGCGGTGGGGGACTGCACGCCCAGCCGCGCCGAGAGGACCTCAAGTGGCAGGTCGCAGGCGAAGGCGAAGTAAAGACCGGAGCCGTCCAGCGCCGAGAGGAAGGTGTTCTCAGAAACGGACGAGATGCCGCGGGCCGAACCGATGGCCTCGCCGAGAAACGAGCCGACGGTCTCAAAGACGTCGTCCGCGGTCGTCAGCGCGTCCAGCCCACTGCGGATGAAGTCGTTGCTCTGCACGATGCGCACCGGCACCGCGAGCGCGGCGAGGGAGTCCGGCTCCTCCGCGGCGGAGGTCTGCCGGTCGGTGAACCAGCCGCGCACGGTCGAGGCGATCGTCGTATCGCCCGCGTCGCCGAACAGCGGCGTCTGCACGAGCAGAAAAAGGAAGGAGAGCGAGAGCACGGCGATGGCGAGGTTTTGCAGCCGGTCGAGGAGCTTGGCTTTCTTATCCATTGCCGCCCTCCTGCGCGCCGCCCACCTCGCTCTGGCGGATGGGCAGCTCGAGCCGCACGGTCGTGCCGGGGCCCTCGCGGTCCACGAGGGAGAGGGTGCCGTTATGGCGCTGGACGATCTCGGTGGCGATGGACAGGCCGAGACCCGTGCCGCCGGATTCGCGCGAGCGCGCCTTATCGACGCGGTAGAAGCGCTCGAAGATGCGGCTGCGGTCGGCCTTCGGGATGCCGATGCCGTCGTCCGCGACCTCCATCCAGACCCTCTCGCCCACGGTGCCGGCGGTGACGCGGATGTGGCCGCCGTCGGGCGTGTACTTCACGGCGTTGCCGAGCACGTTGAGCATGACCTGCTCGATGCGCCCGCGGTCGCCCATGATCATGGGGAGGTCATGGTAGTCGTGCGTCAGCTCGTGGCCGTGGCGGCGCGCCTCCAGCTCGATGGAGCGCAGCACGGAGTCGATGGCCGCGCCGAAGTCGAAGCGCGCCATGTTCATCTCGCTTCGTCCGCTGTCGAGCCGCGAGAGCGTGAGCAGGTCCTGCACGATGTGGGTCATGCGGTCGGACTCGTTGATGACGATGTCGAGGAAGCTGTTTTCCAGCTCGCGCGGCAGCTCGTCGCCCGCGTCGCGGATGGTCTCGGCGTAGGAGCGGATATTCGTGAGCGGGGTGCGCAGCTCGTGGGAGACGTTCGCCACGAACTCGCGGCGGCGCTCCTCGGCCTTGCGCTGCTGCGTGACGTCATGGAGCACGACGAGCACGCCGCCGCGCTCTTCATCGGAAAAGGGCGCGAAGTACAGCTCGACCGTGCGCTCGCCGACCGTCAGCTCGGAGGCGACAAAGTCGCTGCGCTGCATGGCCATCACCTTTTCAAAGGGGCACAGCGGCTCGAAGAGGTCGGCGTAGACGCACTCGTCCGCGCTGCGCTCCAAAAGCTCGCTCGCGGCGGGATTGCAGTGGATAAGGAGGCTGTCGTGGTCAAAGGCCACCACGCCGTCGGTCATGTGGAGAAAGAGCGTGTCGAGCTTGTTGCGCTCGTCCTCCACCGCCTCGAGCGTGGAGTGCAGCACGCTTGCCATGTCGTTGAACGTGGTGGTGAGAATACCGATCTCGTCGGTGGAGTCGACCTCGAGCTTTTCGCTGAAGTCGCCGCTTGCCACGCGCTCGGCGCCCTCGGTCAGCTTTTCGATGGGGTTGATCATCGTTTTGCTCAGCAGGAAGCTCAGCAGCACGGAGATCAGAAGACCCACGAGCAGCGCCTGCAGAATGATGATGAGCAGCTCGCTGTTGAGGCTGGAGACCGTGCTGCGGTTGTCGCGGATGTAGATGATATAACTGTTGTCGCCGCCGGAGATGGGGATGGCAACGTCCATGTAGCCGGCCGCGATGTCGCTCTCGTCGCCGACCTGTCCGTTGCGGGCGGTGAGGAGATTCGCGGTCTGCTCGAGCTTTTCGCCGCCGAGCTCGTCGCTCGCGGCGAGGCATTCGCCGCTCGCGGCGTCGAGAATGTAGTAGTTGCGGCTGCGCGAGTCGATGCCGAGCGTACCGGAATAGGTCTCGAGCATGGACTGCATGACCGCCACGCCGCCCTCCTGCGCGGCCTCGGCGCGCAGGGAGTTGACGAAGTCGGCGTTGCTCTCGCCGAAGGTCTCGCCCATCTGTGAGTAGAAGTTGTCAATGTAGAAGTTGGTCACGCTGGTCATCAGGAACGCGCCCACCACCGCCATGAGCGAGGTGATGAGCAGCAGCATGATGAGCACTAATTTCATGTGCAGCGAGCGGAACACGGCAAAGCCTCCCTTCTGTCCGGATGGGGAAGATCACAGCGTGGAATAATAGTAGCCCACGCCGCGGCGGGTGAGGATGTAGCGCGGCGAGGCGGGATCGTCCTCGATCTTCTCGCGCAGGCGGCGGACGGTGACGTCTACCGTGCGCACATCGTCGCCGACGTAGCCGTAGTTCCATACCTGCTCCATCAGATCGACGCGGGAAAAGACCTTGTCGGGGTGGCTGGCGAGGAAGGTCAAAAGCTCGTACTCACGCTGCGTCAGCTCGATGGGGCGGCCGCTTTTGTAGACCTGAAAATTCTCGGTGTTGATCGTCAGCGCGCCGCCCGCGCTCATGCCGCTCTCGGCGGCTGCGCCGGAGACCATCGCCGTGCGGCGGATGTTCGCCTTCACGCGGGCCATCAGCTCGCGCATGGAAAAGGGCTTGGTGATGTAGTCGTCCGCGCCGATCTCCAGGCCGAGGATCTTGTCCTCCTCCTCCTCGCGGGCGGTGAGAATGATGACAGGCACATTGTCGCCCTCGGCGCGCAGAGCGCGGCAGACGTCAAAGCCCATCATCTTCGGCATCATCACGTCGAGCAGGATGAGGTCGGGCTTTTTCTCGCGCGCGAGCGCGAGACCTGCCTCGCCGTCGTAGGCCTCGAGCGTGGCGTAGCCCTCGCGCTGGAGGTTGAAGCGGACGATGTCTACGATGTTCATCTCGTCCTCGACGATGAGGACGGTTTTTTTCGGCTCCATGCTCATTTCTCCTCCTTTTTGCGTGTGCGCAGGGCGTAGACCTTCAGCACGCCCGCGACCGTCTTGCCGTCGCGGAGGTCGCCGGAGAGGCAGCGGTCGAGCAGCGCATCGAAGGGGACGCGCTCGAAGTTGATGAACTCGTCCTCATCCGGGTGCTGGGAGCCGAAGGTCAGGCCCGTGGCCATGTAAAGGTGCAGTACCTCCGTGAAGCCGCCGGGGGAGGCGAGGATCTCGCCGAGGGGGGTGAGCGTCTCGCAGCTCGCGCCCGTTTCCTCGCTCAGCTCGCGCCGCGCGGCGGCGGCGGGGTCCTCCCCGCGCTCGAGCTTGCCGGCGGGGATCTCCTCGAGCACGGTCTGGAACGCGTAGCGGTACTGCTTCACGGTCAGCACGTTGTCGTTCTCGTCGATGGCGACGACGGCGACGCCGCCGGGATGGTCGATCACCTCGCGCGTGGTGAGATGGCCGTTGGGCAGACGCACGGTGTCCACGCGCAGGTCAACGATGCGTCCGTGGAAAATTTCCTGACGGCTGACAAAGGTTTCTTTTAATTCCATGGATATCACTCCTTAATCCTCATGAAGCACCAGATAGTCGGTGTAAACAGCGCTTACTCCGCTTTGCAGCAGGGCTTCGGCCGTTTCTCTGTCGTTTACTGTATGGACATAGCAGCGCACGCCGCTGTTCTCCGCGATGACGGCGTAGGACGGCCGCCACAGCCAGCTCCACATGGTCACGCCTTCGATGCCGTTTTTCCGGCAGAAGGTCAGCCGCTCGCGGAGGGCCTCCTCGGTGCCGTTGAAGCCCTCGGCGTAGAACGTATAGATGTAATGCGGGAAATGCCCGAGATGATCGACCACACGGAACATCAGCGGGCTATAGACCTGAATGACCATACGGTCAAAGAGATACGAGAGCCCCAGCTCGTGCGCGTCGTTCAGCATGGCGGTGAACTGCGCGGTCACGACCTCGGCGTCCGTAAATTTGGTGTCGGTGACGATACAGATATCCGGATACTCCTCCATCAGGAGCAGCAGGTCGCGGAAGCTCATGGGCGTGTACCTTTCCAGAAGGGGCGCGGCGAGAAACGCATCGCGCGTGGGGATCGACAGCTCGCTGATCCCCTCCTGCCAGCCGCCGCGCCAGTCGTGCCGCAGGACGACCTGCCCGTCGCTCGTCATGCGCAGATCGACCTCGAATACCCGCGCCCCGCGCGCGTAGTAGCGATCGAAGCCTTCGCGGCAGTTGAGCACGGAGGTCCCGCTCAACTGGCCGAGTCCGTGCATGACGGTGCGGGAGGAGGCCAGGATCTCCTCCGCGCTCAGCTCGCCCGCGGGCCGGGCCTTCTCTTCGGTGACCGGCGGAGCGGCCGGGGCGGTCAGCACGGAAAGGCAGGCAAAGCTTATCAGAAGCAGCGTCAGCGCACGCAGCAGCGGCACGCTGACGCGGATATGGACAAAACCGCCGATGACGGATCACCTCTTAAAACAGGTAAAAAACCATCTTATATTACACCATAAAGCACCGAGAATTTCAACAGAGAAATCAAAATTATTACATTTTGATTACAGCCCTTGTACGTCGGGCAGAATCATGGTATACTGAAATCCGCTTTGAAGGAGAGGGGGCACTGTGCTGTGGAGAAAAAGGGAATCAAGATCGCGGCGCAGAACCGCAAGGCCTATCACGACTACTTCGTGGAGGACCGTCTCGAGGCCGGTATCGAACTGAAGGGGACGGAGGTCAAGTCCATCCGCGCCGGAACGCTCAACCTCAAGGACAGCTACTGCGTCGTAAAAAACGGTGAGGCCATGGTCTACTCCATGCACATCTCGCCCTACGACAAGGGCAACATCTTCAACCACGATCCCGACCGCCCCAAGAGGCTGCTGCTGCACAAGCGTGAGATCAACAAGCTCCACGCGCTCGTCAAGCAGGACGGCTACGCCCTCATCCCGCTCTCGGTCTATTTCAAGGACGCGCGCGTGAAGGTCGAGCTGGGCGTGTGCAAGGGCAAGAAGAACTACGACAAGCGTGAGGCATCCGCGCAGCGCGACGCGAAGCGCGAGATCGACCGCCACATGAAAAACTACCGATAAAAACGGAGAAGCGAAGCGATGAACGAAGAGAGAAAAAACGGCCGCTTTGACCCCGCCGATTTTATTCCGGCGGACGCGCAGCCGAAGGCTGCCGTGTCCTGCGAGCTCGAGGAGCCGCCGCGCGGCAGCGCCCTGACCGGCATCCTCGGCGCGCTGTTCGGCGCGCTCGTGGGCGCGGTCCCCTGGTTCCTGACGAGCACCTTTGCCGACTTCTTCGTCGGCTGGCTGGGCTTCCTGGTGGGCGTCGCAGCCTGCTGGGGCTACCGCCTGTTCAAGGGCCGCCGCTCCACACGCTTTGCCATGGCGACGGTGATCGTCTGCTCGCTCCTCGCGCTCTTTGCCGCGGAGATCGCCTCGTGGATGTACGTCCTCTGCTCCGATCCCGAATGGCAGGCGGACGCTGCGTGGTACGGCATCCCGGTCGCGCAGTTGGCGTGGGAATCCATTCTCATGCCGGAGAACTGGGGCATCATGGCACCGTCCATGCTCATGGGCATGGTCATCGGCGTGCTGGGCGTGGTGTGCGTGAAGCAGAAGGTCCTCGCCTACACCGACCCGGAGCGCGCGGCGCAGATGGCCGCGCACACCGCGCAGAACGGGCTGGCTTCCTCTGCCGCGCAGACGGCGCAGGCGAACGCCGCGGCGGGCTTTGCCGTGCCGCAGAGCTTCACCGTGCGGGATAAGAAGTGGGTCAGGGTGACGGTGCGTATCGTGGGTGTGCTGATCGCCGTTTTCTTTACCGCCCTGCTTGCCGGTGTGATCGGCAGCTCGATCGACGAGCCAGAGGGCTGGTCGCTTGCCGAGACGGTGGGCTTTTCCGCTTTCGCGCTCGTTTTTGCGGTGTTCGGCGTGTTCCTAATCTTTCTTGTCCGGCGCAGGCTGGTGGTCGAGGGCGGCGTGTTCAGCTACCTGCCGACCTTCGGCAGGTCCCGCGCCTTCCGCCTGGCGGACATTGCGGGCATGACCATCGGGACGAACGGCCGCAGGCTGGTCGGACAGGATGGCCGGACGCTTGCCCGCTTTGAGGACAATCAGGAAAACAGCGCCATCCTATTGCAGTATCTCAGCGAGCACGGCGTCGGCCTGCTCGTGAAATAAAAAACCGAACGCGCCGCGGCGCGAGACAAGGAGAACGAATATGTCCCATCCCATTGTGACCATCGAGATGGAGAGCGGTGCGGTGATGACCGGTGAGCTCTATCCCGAGCTGGCCCCCAACACCGTCAACAACTTCATCGAGCTGGCAAACTCCGGCTTTTACGACGGCCTTATTTTCCACCGCGTCATCCCCGGCTTCATGATCCAGGGCGGCTGCCCGCAGGGCAACGGCATGGGCGGCCCGGGCTATGAGATCGACGGCGAATTTTCCGCTAACGGTCACAAGAACGACCTCAAGCATACGCTGGGCGTGCTCTCGATGGCGCGCACGATGGCGCCCAACAGCGCCGGCAGCCAGTTCTTCATCATGGTCGCGGACGCGCCGCACCTCGACGGGCAGTATGCCGCGTTCGGCAAGATCACGGACAACGCGCAGGCCGCGGTGGACATCTCCCGCGTCAACCGTGATATGTTCACGGATAAGCCGAAGAAGCCGCAGACCATCAAGTCCATTCGCGTGGACACGCAGGGCGTGGAGTATCCCGCGCCGGAGAAGCACTAAGACATTTTTCATTTGCTTTCGCAGACCTAAAGAAGCAAGCATTCCGTTCGCGGTGTGAAGGGAACGCCGTTCACACCGCTCACACGGGGGCGTACCGGTTTCGACGGGGGTGTGGAGGCAGGATAAGCGGGTGGAGGCGCCTGGCCTCCATAAAACGGGCAACTTATAAATTAAAGAACAACAACACTGTTGCTGTCGCTGCCTAATTAAGGCAGCCGTCTGAACCGGAGCGGCCGCGGGCCGGGGAAGGCGTCGTGAACGCGGCGTCCGTGAGGCGTGAAAGAGTTGACACGCCCACGCATCATGACTCTACTGAAACGTAAGGTCTGTCAGGTGTCCTTACGCGGAGGGAATGCTTAGATCCTGACTGCGCCCGGAGAAAGTCCTGTTCAAGCGCTTTCGGACGCGGGTTCGACTCCCGCCGCCTCCACCAAAAAATAAGGCCATCTGCCTTTGGCAGATGGCCTTATTTTTGGGCTTCGCCCGCGCGGCGCGCGGGAACGAATTTACTCAATGGCGTGCAGGAAGTCCTCCCAGGCGTTGTCCACGGCGTTACCCATGTGCTGCATGGTGCGGCCCACGCAGGTCTTCATGGACCTTTGCCGGGGTGAGACAGCCATGCCCACCGCTGCGCCGAGCACCATGCCGGCGCCGATACCGCACCAGAACGCGGTATTTTCCATTTCACTCACACTCCTTTTCGCACAGCGACAGTATGCCCCGTGCGCGGCAAAAAAGTCGGAAAGCGCATTGCTAAAATCCGCCATTGCCGTTATAATATTCTTAAAATCAGACAAAAAGCGAGGAAGTCTCATGACCACCATCTATTTGATCCGGCACGCCGAGGCGGACGGCAATCTCTACCGCCGCGCGCACGGCTGGTACGACAGCGTGATCACCGACCGCGGCTACCGCCAGATCGCCGCGCTTGCAAAGCGCTTTGCCTCAACACACTTTGACGCGGTGTATTCGAGCGACCGCCGCCGCACGATGACGACGGCGCTTTCCGTTTACAAAACGCACGGCCTGCCGCTTGTGACCACGCCGCGCGTGCGTGAGATCGGCATCGGCGTGTGGGAGGATCATCCGTGGGCGGAGCTGGAGCGCACGGACGGTGAACAGCTGGAGCGCTTCAATACGGACGCCGCGCACTGGCACGTTGCGGGCGGCGAGCATCTGCCCGACGTGCGCGAGCGCATGATCGGCGCGCTGCGCGAGATCGCCGAGGCGCACCCGAACGGAACGGCCGCCGTTTTTTCGCACGGCATGGCCATCCGACTGACGGTCGGCACGCTGCAGGGACTTTCGCTTCACGAGATCGACGGCACGGGCCACGCGGAGAATACTGCGGTGAGCTGTCTTGAATACGAGGACGGCGCGTTCCGCGTGGCGTACCGCGACGACGCGAGCCATCTGGAGAACGGGCTGCAGACGCTCAAGCGGCAGGCGTGGCTGAAGAACGCGCGCGGCTTCGAGGGCGGCATCTACTATGTGCCCTCCGGCGCAGAGGGACATTTTGATGTCTGCCGCGCGGGAGAGACCGTCGGCGCGGTGAGCGTGGACAAGTGCGAGAACGGCCTCGCGGTCATCGGCGAATTCTGGCTGGAGAACGATGTGCAGGGGCTTGGCTTCGGGCAGCAGCTCGTCGGGCAGGCGCTTTCCTACGCCCGCGCGCACGGGTGCGAGCGGCTTTCGACCGGACACATCGCCAAGGGCAACGCGCTCGGCCTGCGCCGCGCGCGGGAATGGGGCTTTACGCAGACCGGCGAGGGGGCGGACTGGCTCGAATTTCAGAAGAATTTTGAATACGATGAGGAATCCTGCTGGAAAAAATTGCAGGAAGTGATCGAAAAAGAGAAATAAAAAGGAAGGAGGAGAAAAGATGAACTGTCCGTACTGCGGCGGCGCGCTGGAAAAGGGGACGCTTCACAGCCGAGGGGGCGAGTATTTTCTGCCGGACGGCGCAAAGCTCCCGGCGTGGTTCACGCGCGAGAGCATGGAAAAGGTCGGCGCGGTCGGGCTGGCGTGGAACCCAGCTCTGACGCGGCGGGAATGGCCGGAGGCATACTGCTGCCGCCCGTGCCGCAGGCTCATTGTTCCCTTTCCGGAGGAAGAATAAAACGGGAAAAGCCCCCGCCTTGCAGAAGGCGGGAGCTTTTCGTTTGCCGAGGAAGCCATGCACCGCATGGCTTCCTTTTTCTCTCAGAACGAAACGACCTCCTGCGCGGGCTTGGCGCAGGTGGTGATCTTGTCCACATACAGCACGGGGCCTTCGCCCTGATACGCTTCGATATACTCCTTGCGGACGGTGGCGGTGACGTCCACCCAGTCGCGGTTCTTGTACGCCTTGAGGTCCTTGCCCTTGGCGACTACGCCGACGAACTGGATGTCGTTTTCGCAGCAGGTCATCACGAAGCGGCCCGGGCAGTGGACGCCGGGAAACTTTTTGGAGTGGCACATGAGGAGCTTCATGTGAACACGCTTGCCGTCCCAGCGGTCGAGGTGGTCCATCACGTCTACATACCACACGCCGTAATCGTCGTCGGGAATGTCGATGAGGTCGGGCGTCATATCGAACGGGCACTCGTTGCCGGTGAGGTAATCCTCGCTGTTGCCGTCGTTGTCCTCCAGATAGATGTCCGCGCGGCGGTTGACCATGCGGAGATTGCGGGCGCGGAGCGCCTCCTTCAGCTCGGGCGTGCAGCGGTTGAAGACCAGCATATCCGCGTTGGTGATCTTCTCCATCATGAGCTGGCCCATGTTCTTCACGAACAGCTCGAACGTCGGCGCCTGCACGAAGGTCATGATCTGGTAGAGCACCCAGTTGGTGGGCAGCACGTCGCGGTAGAGCTTTTCCATCCGCCACATGCCGTTGTACTCGATGAGCACCTGTTTGGGACGGTACTTCTTCTCCAGCTCGCGGCAGAAGTCGGCGGTCAGCTCGTCCTCGTCGTCCACGGTGACGACGGTGACGTTGTCAAGCGCCTTTTTCTCGTACTCCTCCTCGCCCTCCTCGCAGCAGAGCAGGAGGGTCTTATCCTCGCGGGCGAATCCGTCCTCCAAAATGCCGTTGATAAAATTGGTCTTGCCGGCGTCGAGAAAGCCGGCGACCAGATAGACAGGAATATCCATGAATGTCCTTCCTTACAGACCGAAAAGCTCGGCGAGCTTGTCTTCCTTGAGCTCCGCGCCGATGACGCACAGGCGGCCCGTGTAGTCGGGATGGCCCGCGCGGACCTCGTGCTCCTCGGGAACGTAGTCAAATTCGAGCCAGCCGCCCTCGCCGTTCACGATGCCCTTGGCGCGCAGAATGTGACCGTAGTCGCCGCTGTCGAGCTTCGTGAGGATGTCGTCAAGCGCTGCCTTGGAGTAGAGCTTGGGCGTTTCCTTGCCCCAGGAGGAGAACACGTCGTCGGCGTGGTGATGATGGTGATGGTGGCACTCGCACGCGGGATCGTCGCACTCCTCGCCGTCGTGGTGATGGTGATGGTGCTCGTGGTCGTCGTGGTCATGCTCGTCGTGGTCATCATCCTCGTCGTGGTCGTGATGATGCTCGTGCTCATGGTCGTGCTCGTCATGCTCATCGTGCTCGTGGTCATGATGGTGGTGCTCATGCTCGTGCTCGGCCTCCTCGAGCTCGTGCTCGCGGCGCATCTTCTCGAGCAGCTCGTCGCTGAGCGACACCTTCTCGATGGCGGAGAGGATGGTCTTGCCGTCCAGCTCGTCCCACGGAGTCGTAAGGATGGCGGCGTCGGGGTTCTTCTCGCGCAGCATCGCGGCGGCGGCCTCTAACTTCTCCTGCGAGAGTTTCTGCGTGCGGGAGAGAATGATGGTGCCGGCGGCCTCGATCTGGTTGTTGTAGAACTCGCCGAAGTTCTTCATATAGACCTTGACCTTGCTGGCGTCGGCGACGGTGACGTAGCTGTTGAGCTTCAGCTCCGGGCACTCGTCCACGGTGCGCTCGACCGCCACGATGACGTCGGAGAGCTTGCCCACGCCGCTCGGCTCGATGAGGATGCGGTCAGGGTGGAACTGCTCCACGACCTCGCGCAGCGCCTTGTTGAAATCGCCCACGAGCGAGCAGCAGATGCAGCCGGCGGACATCTCGGAGATCTCGATGCCGGATTCCTTGAGGAAGCCGCCGTCGATGTTGATCTCACCGAATTCATTTTCGATCAGCACGAGCTTTTCGCCCGCGTAGGCTTCGGCAATGAGCTTTTTGATGAGCGTCGTTTTGCCGGCGCCGAGAAAACCGGAGAAAATGTCAATTTTTGTCATGGTGGGATACGCTTCCTTTTTCTTGATTTTACTGAATTGCTATTATATGCCCGAGTTGTGAACGATTCAAGTCCCTCGCGGGCAAAAAGCTCATTTTTTGCGCAAAAAATGAGCGATGCTACAGCTGCGGGACCGCGAGGCGGTGCGGCAGCATCACGCGGCCGAAGCAGGCAAGGCTGCGCGTGCCGGTGGAGCTGAGCACGACGTCCGCGTCGGCGCGGGCGCGGTTGAGGGAGAAAAGGTAGGTCATGCCCAGCGCATCGCGGTGGTACTGCTTGCAGAGCATTGCGCCGTCCACGCAGAAGATGCCTACGTCGCCGTCTGCGAGCGGGTCGCGGTTGACGTAGACCACACTCTTGTCGTGAATGTACGGCTCCATGGAGTCGCCCTGAATGCGCACGGCGAAGTCCGCGCCGCGCGGCACGCTCTCGTCCGCGGGGATATAGGTGAAGTCTTCGTCGAGCACCGGCGCGGCATAGCCCGCTGCTGCGGCCGAGGCAAACAGAGGAATCCGCCGGATTTCCTGCCGGGCCGGCTCGCGCTTGCCGCCGCGCTCCTCCGTCAGCTCGTCGCGGTAGTCGCACAGCGCGTCGGTCACGCTGCGCACGGTGCTGCGCCCGATGGGAGAGAGCGAACGGTATTTTTCCAGCAGCGTGCGCTCAGCCCCGGAGAGATCGAAGCCGCCGCTGCGGTAGCTGCCGCAGAAGAGCTGGTTGGGGTCAGTGCGCAGCGCGTCGAACAACCGCAGCAGCACGTCCTCCTTGGGGAAGCTGACGCCGGTCTCGTAGTTGCCGACGGCGCTGGCGGAAACGCCGAGCTGCTCGGCCAGCGCCGCGCGCGTCAGGCCGCAGGCCTCGCGGCACGCCTTGAGTTGATCACGGAAGCTCATGGAAAGCACCTCCTATAAAGGGTTCGAGCAATTTCGACACCATCATAACGCAAAAGCTTGGTTCTGTCAAACATTTTAACAAGAAACTTGTAAATTTATTCTTGACATAACAAGTTTCTTGTGATATGGTAAGGATGCTCACAAGAAACTTGACAAAACAAAGCGGCAATTTCCATTAACTTGTGATCGAGATGCTTTTCGGTGTGCTGTTCGGCGGGAAAGGATGGATGCGGAAAACCGCCGGGGGCTTCGGCGGGGAAGGCGGATCCGCCCGCCTTTCAAAAAGAAAAATCGTCACGCCATAAGGCGTAACGATTTTCTTGGTGGAGCATTGTCCACGGCACTCGAACCCAACACTTCCTCACGGGTGACCGTT
>OMEQ01000765.1_pt1 | contig 18356 bp, 10 predicted proteins | sample 1645451 | NCBI WGS metagenome assembly OMEQ01 (sample SAMEA103958142, study PRJEB25191) | human gut metagenome | biome: human-associated habitat [ENVO:00009003]; feature: intestine environment [ENVO:2100002]; material: feces | place: Germany | collected 2013/2015
CCCCCCCCTGTCGTGCTGCGCACGCCGACCGCCAAGGCGGTCCCTTCTTCAACCACACAACCCTCCGAAAAATGACCGTACCATGGGATATGCCGTCCTGCATCTCGACAAAGCCCCGGGCAACGAGGCGGCCATGACCGCCCACATCGCCCGCACGAAGATACCCACCAACGCTTCGCCCGAGCGCACCTGCCTCAACGAGGAGCTCGTCGAGTTTCCTGAGGAGGTGGCCGACCGCACGGAGGCGATCAACTACCGCCTCGAACACGCCGGCCTCACGCGCAAGATCGGCTCCAACCAGGTGCGCGTGATTCGCGTCATGCTGACCGGTTCGCACGACGCGATGAAGCGCATCGAGGAGGAGGGGCGGCTTCCGAAGTGGTGTGCCGACAACCTCGCCTGGCTGCGCGAGACCTTCGGAGCGGAGAATGTCGTCTCGGCCGTCGTGCACCGCGACGAATCGACCCCGCATATCCACGCCGCCGTGGTGCCCATCGTCACGGGCGAGCGCCGCAAGGCACGCACCACCGCATCCGAAACACCCGGCAAACGGCACTACCGCCCGAAATCCGCCGTCCGACCGCGTCTCTGCGCCGACGACGTCATGTCGCGCGTCCGCCTCAAGCAGTATCAGGACAGCTACGCTGCGGTGATGTCCAAATACGGACTGGAGCGCGGCATCGACGGTTCGGAGGCGCGCCACGTCACCACGCAGGAGTTCTACCGCCAGGCCATTGCCCAGCAGCAGGATCTGCAGGAGAACATCGACGCGCTGCTCCGTCTCGAAGAGCAGAAGCGGAAGGCCGTCGAGCAGCTCAAACAACAGGAGCGGCAGGTGCGCACCGAATACGAACAAACCGCCACGCTCCAGGCGCAGAAGAGTGCCGAACTGAGCCGCACCGAGGCCGAGCTGAAGAGCGTGAAGGGCGAACTGAAGGGTGCCAGGTTGAAAAACGCCGCGGCAGAGGTCGGGTCAAATATCGTCGAGGGGATCGGGGCGATGATCGGCACCTCACGTGTCAAGCGGCAGCAGCAGGAGATCGACCGCCTCAACGCGGAGAACGCCGCCTTGCACGAACAGATCGGAACACTGAACCGCGCCAACCGCGAGGAGAAGGCTCGGCACGAGCAGGCCGAACAGCAGTTGCAGGCAAAGCTCGACCGCATCGAACACTGGCTGCCCGACACGCAGACGTTCATCAGCTGGGGCGAATACTGCCGCGACATGGGAATCCCGGAGTCGGGCGCCCGCGAGATCATCGCCATGAAGCCCCTCTACGTCTCGGGCGAACTCCGCGCACCGGAGTATTCGCACCGCTTCGACGTCTCGAATACCGAGATCCGTCTGCAACGCGACCCGAACGGTCCCGGAGGCTTCCAACTGCTCATCGACCGCCAACCCGCACACGCCTGGTTCCGCCAACGGTATGTGGAGCTCATGACCCGCCTGGGCTACCCCGTCCGCCCCGAACGCCCCGTCATCCGGCGACATACCATCAAACGGTAATAATCTCAATGGGAAAGATTCTACTTTTTCATTGAGATTGCCATGTGAGATTTCGCAATTTATCACTATATTTGCATTATACGCCAATTTAATACAAATATGGGAAAAGACATCAATAGGCTTAAAGTCGTGCTTGTAGAACAAAAAAAGACAGGCAAATGGCTTGCAGAGCAGCTCGGCAAGGATCCGTCAACCGTATCAAAATGGTGTTCTAATAAAATGCAGCCTTCATTAGAGATTCTTATACAAATTGCAGGCTTATTAGATATTGATGTTCGAGAACTAATTGTAAATACAAAATAGCATGGGAACCAACTTTTTCACAAATGAAAAAGAAAACACCTTACTCGAAAAAATAGAAGGCGTTTTCAAATATCGCAAAGTGCATTTTTTCGATGCGCTTGTTGGTTATTTCCGTGCATCAGGATATTTTCGGATTAGAAAATTCATCCAACAGACACCCAAAATTCGCATTTTAGTAGGCATCAATGTAGACAAGCTTACCTATCAAGCCAATAGGCAAGGTTTATTATTTAATCCATCAGAAGAAAAAACCCAGGAAGAATTCTTTGATGAAATAAAACGGAACATACAAGAAGCAAAATACGACAAAGAAGTCGAAGATGGAATGTACCAGTTCATTGAGGATATCATGACTGGCCGGATCACAATGCGCATCCATCCCAAACAGAATATACATGCCAAAATATATATATTCAGAGAGGAAGTATACCATCCTCACGGCTATGGTTCTGTAATTACAGGTTCCAGTAATTTGACAGAAGCTGGACTGGAGAAGAACTTTGAGTTCAATGTTGAGCTTCGATATGACGATGACATACAATTCGCCACTGAAACATTTGAAAAACTGTGGGCAGAATCTGTGGAGATTGACATTTCACATATTGAAAAAATCAAGAGAGAATCCTATCTAAATCCAGATTTCACTCCATATGAAGTTTATCTCAAATTCTTGCTGGAATATTTCGGCAAAAGCATAGACTTTGATCCAAATTCAGTTTCCGATCTACCTAACGGGTACAAAAAACTATCTTACCAGATCGATGCTGTAAATGATGGATACGCCAAAATGATGAAACATAATGGTTTCTTCCTTTCCGACGTCGTCGGATTAGGGAAAACCGTCGTTTCTGCTTTAATTGCAAAAAAGTTTTTCTTTTCAAATGGATTTCCGGCTTATCGCTCGCACACATTAATCATTGTTCCCCCGGCAATGCAAACCAGTTGGGAAGCAACATTATCTGAATTTAAATTAGATAATTTCAAAGTTATTACCAACGGCAGTTTACACAAAATCCAGAATCCGGAATTATATGATTTGATAATTGTTGATGAGGCCCATAAATTCAGAAGCGATACGGCCTCAATGTATACCGAGCTTCAAAAACTTTGTAAAACGCAAGCCAAGCATTACGACGGAAGTCTTCACGATAAGAAAGTCATTTTAGTATCTGCCACTCCGTTGAATAACAAGCCGGAGGACATAGCAAATCTTGTATATCTTTTCCAAGACTCCAAGGATAGTACTTTGGAAGAAGGAAATTTACAAAAGTTCTTCAGAGAGCAGATTGATCGGTATAACAAATTAAAAAAGCAAAAGAATATTTCGCTTATTGCTGAAGAGATAAAAGCCATTTACGAACGGATCAGGGTAAAAGTTGTCGAGCCGCTAACCGTAAGACGAACTCGCACGGACTTAATGGAAAACGATGCCTACAAACAAGACTTATTAAAGCAGGGCATTCAGTTCCCGGAAGTTAAAGCTCCTTGCAAGATATACTATCAGCTTGATGACAGGTTAGATGATTTATACGACAAAACAATCATGTATTTAAGTGACCAGAATAACGGTCTTCAATATTATCGTTATCAGGCCATAAAATACCTAAAACCAGACAAGAAAAACAAATACAAAAAGGCCGACATGATATCTGTCCAATTGGCGAAGATTATGAAAACTCTCCTCGTCAAGCGAATAGATAGCAGTTTTTATGCCTTCAAGCAATCGCTTAAGCGTTATTACAACGCCAATCAAATAATGCTCAACATGTTCGAAAAAGGGACAATCTACATTGCCCCCAACCTGAAAGTCAATGAACTATTGAGCGAGGATAAAGAGGAGGACCTCATCAAATTAATTGAAGAAGCCAGAGATACAGATTCAACTATTGAAATATGCACTCCTAATGATTTTGTAGAAGGATTCAAAGATGGAATTGAGGCCGATAACAAAATTCTAAAGGAGCTTGTTAAACTTTGGGATGAAGTAGATTCAGACCCCAAGTTAGACATCTTTATTGACTATCTGAAGACTCGACTATTTGATAAAGAGATTAACCAGGAAGGGAAACTGGTCATATTCTCCGAAAGCAAGGAAACGACAAAATATCTGTCAGACTCACTCCGAGAGAATGGGTTTGACCACATATTAACCGTTCAGAGCGACAATCGGGACACACAAATGCCCATTTTATTAACCAATTTTGATGCTAACTATAAAGGAGAAAAGAAAAACGACTTCAATATTGTCATCTCCACCGAGGTCCTTGCCGAAGGAGTGAATCTTCATAGGGCCAATGTTATTGTCAATTATGACACCCCGTGGAACTCGACAAGGCTCATGCAGCGTATCGGTCGTGTCAACCGTATCGGCAGTTCAGCAAAGGCGATCTACATTTTCAACTTTTTCCCAACCTCCAAAGTCAATAATGACATCGAGTTGGAGAAAAAAGCCAAAATGAAACTCTTCGCTTTCCATGCTGCTTTGGGAGAAGACAGCCAAATCTATTCAACCGACGAAACACCCGAAAGTTTCGGATTATTCGATAAAAATATAGATGAGGAACGCGATGAGAAACTTCGCTATTTAATGTGGCTAAGGCAACTTAAAGCAGAAAACCCAGATTTGATTAAACACATCAACAAACTTCCATTAAGGGCTCGCGTAGGACGCAAAAGCAAATTGCTTCCCGGAAGTACCATCGTGTTTATTCGAAACAAAAGACGAGATGCCTTTACATTCATCCGGGCTAACGGAGATGTTGAAGACCTGACATTTCTGGAAGCAGCCAAAGAATTTGAAGCCCGAATCGATGAGAAATCTATTCCATTGCATGCAAAACACCACGAGCAAGTAGCAAAGGCCATTGAAATATTCGCTTCTATGGAAAAAGAATCTCAAGTTGCCAAACGCAAAGTCAATCCGTCTCAAGGCCCGAATGAAAAAAAGGCATTGATCTATCTCGATGGCTTTACAAACATTCCTGATATTTCAGATCAAGAACTTGACTTAATAGAGAAAGCCAAGATCGCCATTACAACAGGGAAGTTCCAGCAGTTACAACGGGATATTAACAAATTAAGAACCGCCACAAAAAAGACTCCGGTCAAACCGGTCGTTTTATTAGAGCAGTTAATAAAAATCATTTCAGCATACCCCTTGGAGCACATTCACGATAATACTGGAGACAAATACACCCAACAGGGAAAGATTACAGATGAGTTTACTCCGGAGATTATTATTTCTGAGAGTTTCAACATTTAAATGAATGACTATGAATCAGACAGATCTGAAACACATACTATCAGCCCGATTTAACCTGGATGCCTGGAAGCCCATCCTCAATCAGATGTTCCCTCAGGTGGAATATTTCATAAATGGGGTTGATTCCCACACCTCCTCAGCCAAGGAGATTCCCGCCATAAAGAATGGAGGGCAAATCGGCACAGCCCGATTAAGCGATGGCCGCTCGTTGGCCGTCTTTCAGTTTGAAGTTGCAGACAGCGTACATATTGGGCGCAACCGCAAAGGTTTGCGTGAAATCGCCGCCCAATATGTAGATCAAAGCCTTATCCATGGGGCTCTGGTATTCTATTATTCAAATAATCAAGACGACTATCGTCTCACATATATTGCCAAGCAGTCGTTCTTCAATGAAAATGGAGAATTCATCAAGGAAGAAACAGCCCCAAAAAGATATACATTCCTTTTAGGAATCAATGAACCTTGCACCACAGCGGCAAGTCGAATTCTTGAATTGATTGACAAAAACAGCACTGGATCTGTAACTCTTGCCGACGTAACGGAGGCCTTTTCCGTAGAGCGTCTGAACAAAGAGTTTTTCTCCGAGTACAAAAAACATTATCAGACATTCCTTGCTACCCTCAACGACGAAAAACGAAACCGAGATTATGTCAAAAAGTTACTTGGTCGTTTGGTATTCCTTCAATTCCTGCAGAAAAAGGGATGGATGGGGGTACCTGCTACCTGTTCGACCTGGGAGGGCGGTAACCGCAATTACCTGCAGGATCTCATAAAAAGATACAAGGGCAATTCGCGTCTGTTAAGTGATATTCTGGAGCTGCTGTTTTTTAACACCCTCAACACAGAACGCCCCAATGATCTCGCCCCTTCGATATTGGGAGAAAACATTCGCATCCCCTATCTGAACGGCGGACTTTTTGAACCGGACGCTATCGATCAACTTCAAATTGACTTCAGCTACGATCTGTTTGCAAATCTGGTAGAATTCTTTGGCCAATATAATTTTACAATTGACGAGAATGATCCCGAGGACAGCGAAATCGGCATTGACCCCGAGATGCTCGGCCATATCTTCGAGAACCTCCTGGAAGACAACAAGGACAAGGGAGCATTCTATACGCCCAAGGAGATTGTGCAATACATGTGCCGCCAAAGTATTATCCAATACCTGAAGACACATGAACCCCGCGAAGAGTATGCCGAAGCTATCACGCAACTGATTAATTCGGGGATCGTGGATCCTGCATTGCAAAACAAAGAGGTTGCTCGCCGCATTACCAGTTTGCTGGAAAACGTCAAGGTCTGTGATCCGGCCATTGGTTCCGGTGCATTTCCGATGGGAATCATGAGCGTCTTGTTCCATGCCCGCCATGCACTCCAGGCTTTTGCCGACAGCAAAGGCGACTGGAATGCGGCAGAAGTCAAGCGCGATATCATCCAGAACAATATTTACGGCGTCGACATTGAGCAAGGAGCCGTGGATATCGCACGTCTGCGTTTTTGGCTCTCTCTGGTTGTCGATGAGAAGACCCCTCAACCTCTGCCCAACCTGGATTACAAAATTATGTGCGGCAACTCACAAATCTATCGCTATCGCATTGATGTTCCTATCGAGACCGTTTTTGAAGAATACAATCTTGCCGGTCGGGAAAAAGCGCAAAAGGATAAAACGGAATGGACCAATTTAACACTTGAAAGCTATCGGGCTCTTGTATCTTCGTATACCGAAGAGCATGAAGATAAGAAAACTCTCCGGGATAAAATTCTTGAAATAAAGAATTATTTTAAAACGACGTTAGCTAAAGGCGACATTCGTAAGCGCAAGGCTATTGAGGCAAAAATTGTCGAATATGAATCGATTCTCTTATTCGGTCCTCGAAAGGCAAATGAGGATCCCCAAGGTTACGCCCTCGCAAAAAGGCAATTGCAACAGGCCAAATCAAAAGAAAACGAGATCCTTAATAATGCAAAATATAAGGATTCCGTCGAATGGCGATTTGAATACCCTCAATTGCTCGATGACAAAGGCAATTTTATCGGCTTCGACATCATCATTGCCAATCCTCCATATATTAAAGAAGGACGTATGTCCAAGGTGTATTTTGAACCTTATAAGGATTCTCCATATTATCAGGGGAAGATGGACATATGGTATCTTTTCGCATGCAACAGCCTGGATTTACTAAATCCCAATGGGATCTTATGCTTTATTGCAACCAATAACTGGGTTACGAGTTTTGGAGCCCGCAAATTAAGAAATAAGGTCATTAAAGAGACCCGTATTTGCAATCTTGTCGATTTTGGAGCAGTCATGATGTTTGAAAGCGCAAGCATCCAAACAATGATTATGATATTTCAAAAGGACCGCGTAACAAACGATTATACCTTTGATTATCGTAAAATGACAGCAAATAAAGCGACGGAAAAAGACGCCATAGCTGTCCTGACCAAGAATGCGACAAACGCAGAATACTATACCCCCATCGTCAGAAGGGAAACTCTTGTTGATAAACCTTTCTCATTCAGCAGGAACGGCAACATATTGGAGCAGATTGCAAATGTAGATAACTGCATATATTTAAAAGCAAATGAGTTAACTAATGGAATACATCCTCATTATGATTTTGTAAATAAACGCCTTGCAAAAACATATAATATCCCTTATGGTGAAGGCATATTTGGTCTCAGCAAGGAAGAGCTTGACTCATTGAATTTAAATGCAGAGGAATTAAAATTAATCAAACCATATTATAATTCAACTGAAACTATACATCAATATTATATTAACAAAACAAACATATACATTATCTATACAAATTCTTCTTTCAAAGATGCTCATAGTATGGATAACTATCCACATTTAAAAGAGCATCTTGATAAATTTAAAAATGTAATATCTTCTGACAACAAGCCCTATGGACTGCACAGGGCGAGAGAGGAGCGTTTCTTCATAGGAGAGAAAGTGATAGCCGTAAGAAAATGCCCCCTCAAACCGATTTTTGCCTATTCCGATGGAACAGAATATGTTTCAGCCACATTCTATATCATAAAAACAGATCGAGTGAACCTGAAGTATCTTACAGGATTACTCAATTCTCAGCTGATTAAATACTGGTTGAAAAACAAAGGGAAAATGCAGGGTTCAAATTATCAATTGGACAAAGAACCTCTACAGCGGATTCCCATAGCTGTTCCTTCTGCCGAGACACAAAACTTGATCGCCATATTAGTCGACCACATACGATTATTACTCGGCACTAACGAGAGAGCATATGACCATACGCCCAATTCATTTATAGCCAAACAATTTGAATCGCTTATCAATGGTTGTGTATATGAAATATACTTTAAATCACACATGCAAAAGTTGGGGATTTCCATTATCGAGCATTTAACTGATTACATCGAAACATTGAAAGAATCACGAAATAATATCCAAAAAGTTTGGACTACTTATAAGCAACTTGACAACACTGGCATTCTGCATATATTAAATTCATTGGAATCGTTAAGTCCCAATTTACTTAATCCTATCATCCGAGAATAAGTATGACTGCTATTACCCGATTAGAAATAAATGGCTTCAAAGCCTTTCCCAAAGAATTTGTTCTTGATTTATGCCCGGATGAGCCCAAGAACCTGCTATTATACGGAGAAAATGGGAGCGGCAAATCGTCCATATACTATGCATTACATGTATTGTTGCAAAGTTCGTTCAAAGATGATTTTGGCGCAAAATATTTTAAGGCCGACGATGAGACAAATAACGAATATCTGGTAAACCTTAATCGTGTACAAGATGTTAAGGACAATACATTCTCCCCATATATTAAAATCACTCTTAACAATGGTGAGACATGGCGATTAGATAGAGATGGTCTGACATCAGAACATGGAACAAAAATCGAAAATTTTACCTCATTGAACAATGAGGCAATATTCATCAATCATTCTTACATATCTCGCTGTCGGACTGCTCGAAACTCGGAGGATATCGATCTTTGGGATGTCTTCAATAAAGATATTTTATCATTTTATCGCCCTGAAGGTGCATCCAATTTTTTGTCAGTTATCTATGATGAAATCGTAGAGGAGGCTAGTGGAATACCAAATGTAAATAACAAGACCTTTTCACGAAAAATAGATAGCTTTAATGATGCATTAAAGAACCTTATTGACGAGGCGAATACCAAAATATCGGATATATACAATCAAAATTTTCGATTTCAGGATGATAAAGAGTTAAGTATAGACTTGGTCTATCTGGGAGATGCTGATGCAAATAATATACACCATGAATCTTATTACTTATTTTATGGGAATAAGAGGCACGGAAAAACAATACCCAAATCTCTGTATAAGCCTAAAATCGGATTATCAATCAAAGAAGGAGGACAGGTCATTCTTAAGCCACAGACCTATTTTAACGAAGCAAAATTCACGGCTATAGCCCTTGCCATTCGATTTGCCTGCATACAGGCTCCATCAGGTTTTATCGTGTTAGACGATATGCTCATTAGCCTTGATATGAGCAACAGAATGAAGATTATTAATTATCTTCTTAATGTTTTATCCTCAAACTACAAACTATATCTCTTTACTCATGATAGGCTATTCTATGCATCTTTGAAAAACAGAATAAGAATTGATAATAGCATAAATAACTGGATTGTAGGATGTATATACATGCATCATTTGGATGAAAACTTTAATTCCTGCATACCATATCCGGTCTATATAAAAGATAAAGATTCCTTATTAACTGCACAAGAATATTATATCTGCCATGACTATCCTGCTTGTGGTCAAGCACTCAGAAAATGGTGCGAGAAAATATTTGAAATATTATATCCCGACACTCTGAAAAAAAAGATTGACCCTGAATCTGGTAAAACCACCGATAATAACTTAAACGATAAAATTGGTAGACTAAAGGATTTTTGCGATCATGAAGGATTTAATTTCAGCAACTATAAAGATCTTAAAATCTATAAAGATGATATCTTAAATTCGGTATCACACTATGATGTTAGTTCTCCTATATATGGAGATGAAATTTTATGTATTATGCAGATTTTATCGAAATTGGATAAAATCGCATCATCAAAAAGATGGTTGAAAGTCAATCATGAATTAGGAATCGAACTAACAAAACCAGATTCTACAAGACTGACAATATGCATTGATATAAAATCGAACAAACTAGCCATAATAAAAAACGATGCAGGAGATAAAATATCGTATTATACATCTTGTCTTGTAAAAAAGATTATTGATAATGGTATTCATAGAGACGTGGATCCTGCTGAAAAATATCCATCAATATATGAAGCATATGAATATTATTGCTCCGAATACCATATACATGACCGATTTAATCTTTTGGATATAGTATACGACCACAGGGTTTGCTTAAGAGATAAATTATGAGTTTTTGTATATTTTGCCATAAAAATTCTTCAACATCGAAAAGTATAGAACATATCATCCCGGAATCATTAGGCAATAAAAATATCTGGCTTCCCAAGGGATATGTCTGCGATGAGTGTAACCATTATTTTGCAATAAAAATAGAAAAGGATCTATTAAATCAACCATACTTCATATCGCTTCGATGCCGGAACGAAATTCTCTCCAAAAAGAATAAGCCCGTAAAACAAGATATGATATTTCCTGGAGCACAAAAAAAGGCCAAAGTATCATTCCAAGCCCAGGACAATTCGCTATTATTCCATATAGAGGATGAAGATGTCATTAACAGCATAATCGAGGGGAAAAGCCACACGATGATTGCAGAATATCTTCCGGAACCAAAATATCCAGATACCTTGATGTCTCGTTTTTTAGCTAAATGCGCATATGAATTTTTTTTATTCAGAATGGGGAAAGAGAAATACGATCTATGTGCCAATGAGCTATTAGGGCAAGATACGGATATACTCAAAAACCTCAGAGAGTATGCAAGATTCGGGATTGGTAAATACTGGCAATATAGCCAACGGCGAGTTTACTCCGAAGGATTATTCTTTATCAAGGACGGAGAAAGCACCCCTTACGAGCTATTACATGAAATGTCTTTTTTCGTTAAAGACTATATTACGCATCCCAATAATATGGTCGAAGCCGAAATATATTATGTCTTAATCATCGCCGGTATTGAATATGCGATATGCATATCTGATCCTGACATTTCTGAATATACAACCTTAACACAAGGAAAAGAGTTCTGTCCGCTACGAAGTGAAGATGAAAAAATGCTTCCGTTCAGCAAAGTGGATTTATGCCCTATGTTTATCAAAAAAGAGTAAAATACTCTCACTCGCATATCTCAAAGCAGATGATTCCACACTTTTTCTCAATCGAGATATCCACATGTATGACAAATGTATGACAAAACAAAACGAAAACCGCGTTGCAGGCATCTACAACGCGGTTTCTGTGAGGTCTGAAGCGGATTCGAACCGCTGTACAAGGTTTTGCAGACCTTTGCCTAGCCACTCGGCCATCAGACCCTGATTCCCTGGATCGGGTTTGCAAATATACGAAGATTTCTCTTTTCTGCAAAACTTCCGGGCAACTTTGCATTTTTATCGGCAAAAACCTATCTTTACAACCGCTAACCGAAGCCCCGAAGCGGGTCCGGAACCTACGGTTTCGCCCAAAAGAGGCGGAGCCGAACTCATTCGGGGATTGCCGGATACGGAAAATGAAGCGCGAAATTCCAGACATAGCCCTTACCCTCACGCCGGGAATAGGCCCGAAAGGGGCGGTCCATCTGCTCGACGTATTCGGTTCGGCAGAGGCGGTTTTCTCCGCTTCGGCCGACGAACTCATCGAAAAAGCCCGACTCCGACCGGAACTCGCGCGGGCGATCCTCCAAAAGAAAGCGTTCGCAGACGCAGAGCGCGAAGTCAAACATTGCCGCAAACACGGGATCGAGATCATCGCCTCCACCGACGCACAATACCCGGCCCTGCTGCGCGAAACCGCCGACTACCCGCATGTGCTGTATGTTCTGGGTTCCCCGGAAGCGCTCGGCAAGACGACGCTTACGATGGTCGGCACGCGTCGGATGACTCCGTACGGGCAACAGATGGCCGACCGGCTGATCGGCGAACTGGCAGACCGGGTGGCGGATACGGTGATCGTGAGCGGCCTGGCCTTCGGCATCGATACGGCCTGTCACCGTGCGGCGCTCGCTTTCGGCATGCCGACCGTCGGCATCATCGCCTCGGCCCTTCCCGGCATCACGCCCGCACAGCACACGGCCGTCGCCCGGGATATGATCGAACACGGCGGAGCCGTCGTTTCGGAGCTGCACTCCCAAACCAGGCAGAACGGCAACTTTTACCACTCCCGCAACCGTCTGCTGGCAGGCATAAGCGGCGGTACGGTCGTCGTAGAATCGCCCGTCGAAGGCGGGTCGATGGATACGGCACGGCTGGCGGACGGCTACAACCGCACGCTGATGGCCGTCCCTGGACGCGCGACGGACTTCGCCTCGGCCGGAGCCAATCTGCTGATTCGGACCCAGCGTGCCCAAATGGTATGCACGGGCGAAGATATCGTGCGGGAAATGATGTGGGACCAGAACCGCCCCGGCGATCTGATCGACCGGCCGACAGCGGCTCCCGCAGCACTCACGCGCGACGAAGAGGGGCTGCTGGGCTGCTTCCGCACCGACGACCCGATATCCGCAGAAGAGCTTTGCGAACTCTCGGGGCTCGGATTCGGCGAACTTTCGGCCCTGCTGCTGGGACTCGAAATGGCCGGAGCCGTCCGGCAGCTTCCGGGGAACCGATATATGAAACTACGCTAATAAAAAATAAATACAAAATACACTATCCCAATCCTATGAAACAATTCGTCATCTTATTTCTTTTATTTACTATCAGCCCAATCAGTTTCACTTTTGCACAAAACAAAATTTTCTGTGAAATTATTGAACAAATCGTAAGTCAGAAAAAAACTCGAATATACCTCGATTACGGGCAAGAACGCAATAAAAAGAAAGATATCAGACTCGAAAACGAATGAAAAAGCTGAAATCTTCTATTCCCGGGTGGAAGCACTTAACATTATGTCCGCATTGGGTTGGAAATTCGAGCAAGCATATGTAAAAGTATCTGGAAGCAGCGGAAACGGATATGGCAGTACATCAAGTACAACTCACTACTTGTTGAGTAAAGATGTAGATTCAATTCAGGAAATAAACAACATTATTGATGAAATAAAAGCAAAAAAATCCGAATTAAATAATATACCCACCGAATCAGAACAACGAGACACCAACTCTATAAACAAAATATTTTAAGACAAAATTTCCGAAACATTGAATTATCTGATCGACACCCACTCGCATATCTACGCCGAAGAGTTCGACGCCGACCGCGACGAGGCGATCCGCCGCGCCCGCGAAGCCGGGGTGGAGCGGCTGCTGCTGCCGGCGATCGACTCCGAGAGCCACGGGCGCCTCTTCGACACCGTGCGCCGCTATCCGGACCACTGCACCCCGATGATGGGGCTGCACCCGACCTCCATCAACGACAATCCCCGTTGGCGGGAAGAGCTGGCGTTGGTCGAACGCTACCTCTGCTCGCCACCCGAAGGCGTCGGACGATTCTGCGCCGTGGGCGAAATCGGACTCGACTACTACTGGGACGACCGCTTCAAGGCCGAACAGCTCGAGGCATTCACGAAACAGTGCCGCCTGGCCGCGACCTATGACCTTCCCGTCGCCATCCATACGCGGGCGGCCTGGAAAGATATGTGCCGCACTGTCGAAACGGAAACGAAGGCCGCCCGCGAAAAAGGGCTGCGCCTGCGGGGTGTTTTCCACGCCTTCGCCGAAGACGCCGACACCTACCGGCAGTTGAAGGAGTGCGGCGACTTCCTGTTCGGCATCGGCGGTGTGGTGACCTTCAAAAAGAGCCGGCTGGCCGATACCGTACGCGAAATGGAGCTCGACGACCTGGTGCTCGAAACCGACTGTCCCTACCTGACGCCGGTTCCCTATCGCGGCCAGCGAAACGAATCCGGATATATTCCTTATATTTGCAACAAAATCGCAGCGCTGAAAGGCACGACACCCGAAGAGGTAGCGGCAGCCACGACCCGCAACGCCCGGCGGATGTTCGGCTTCGACGCGGCGCGACAGACGACAAACGACCATTCAAGCCCTACCGAATCGATATGAAACCTTCGATCCTGATTATCTATACCGGCGGCACGATCGGCATGAAGCCCGACCCGACGACCGGCGCCCTCGTACCGTTCGACTTCAGCGGCATCTTCGAGGAGTTCCCGACCCTCCAAAGCCTGAACATCGGCATCGAGGTATTCACGATGGACCCCGTGATCGACTCGTCGAACGTCAGCCCCCGCAACTGGCTCGACCTGGCGGCGATCATCCGCGACAACTACGCCCGCTACGACGGGTTCGTCGTGCTGCACGGCACCGACACGATGTCCTACACCGCTTCGGCCCTGAGCTTCCTGCTCGAAAACCTGGCCAAACCCGTCGTCTTCACCGGCAGCCAGATTCCGATCGGCGTGCTGCGCACCGACGGGCGCGAAAACCTGATGACGGCCATCGAAATCGCTTCGGCCCGCATCGACGGCCGCCCCGCCGTTCCCGAAGTGTCGCTCTATTTCCAGAACTGTCTGTTCCGCGCCAACCGCACGACCAAACGCAGTTCGGAAGACCTGAGCGCCTTCTGGTCGTACAACTATCCGGCCCTGGCCGACGTGGGCGTCAATATCACCTACCACACCGAATACATTCTCCAGCCGGAGCGCTACGACGAACCCCTGCACATCGCCGCCCGCCTGAGCGGAGGTATCGCCGTCGTCAAGCTCTTCCCCGGCATCGAGGAACGGACCCTGCGCGCGATGCTCTCGGCCGAGGGACTCCGGGGCGTCGTGCTCGAAACCTTCGGCGCAGGAAACGCCCCGACCTGCGAATGGTTCATCCGCGTACTCGAAGAGGCGATCGACCGGGGACTGATCGTCCTCAACGTCACGCAGTGCCGGGGCGGTCGGGTCATGATGGAACTCTACGAAACGGGACTCCGCCTGCAACGGATCGGCGTGCTCTGCGGCCATGACATGACCACCGAGGCGGCCGTCGCCAAACTGATGTACGTCCTCGGGCTCGAGTTGCCCCGCGAGCAAACGCTCGACCTGCTCCGCACGCCCCTCAAAGGAGAATTTACCGACTAAAACATTGTGCGTACGAAAATAAATTTGTATATTTCGGAGCTAAAAATCGCATCGACAGGACGCCAGGCAAAGGTACACGACCTGTTCATGAGGAGGTAATACGTTATTTTTCAATTTATTACAAAGAATATTGCTGTCGAAATGAGAAATCGGGACGATTTTTCGAATCGGCAGTCGGATCGCTGAAAAAGCCGGCAAAGATCGGATTCGAACCGTGACGGGCAAGCCAGGATGAAAAAAATTTACATTTTTTGAAATAAAAAACGCAAACGAAAAAACGATCAACTAATCAAAATTTTAATTAAACAACCATGAAAAAACTTTTTTTGATTGTAGCAGTCGCCATCTTCTCGCTTGGTACTGTTAATGCTTTCGCCCAGGAGACGACTACGCCTGCAACCGAGGAAACCGCAGTCGTTGAAGAAGTCGAAGAAACCGCAGCGACCGAAACGGCCGAAACTCCGGCTTCGGAAACTCAGCTTGCCGAAGGCCAGCCGATGCACCAGGTGCTGATGCAGAAGTTCCTCGAAGGCGGTTGGGAGTGGATGCTTCCGGTGCTCCTCTGCTTGGTATTCGGTCTTGCCGTAGCTATCGAGCGTATGCTTTACCTGAGCCTTTCGACCATCAACTCCAAGAAACTGATCGCCCAGGTCGAGGAAGCGCTGAAAAAAGGCGGTATCGAAGCTGCCAAGGAAGTTTGCCGCAACAAACGCGGTCCGGTGGCATCGATCTTCTATCAGGGTCTGGACCGTTACAACCAGGGTCTGGACAGCGTTGAAAAAGCCGTCGTTTCCTACGGTTCGGTTCAGACCGGCCGCATGGAGTCGGGTTTGAGCTGGATCGGTCTGTTCATCGCACTTAGCCCGATGCTCGGATTTATGGGTACCGTCGTGGGTATGATCGAGGCGTTCGACGCCATCCAGGCTGCGGGCGATATCTCTCCGACGCTGGTTGCCGGCGGTATCAAGGTCGCCCTGCTGACCACCCTGCTGGGTCTTATCGCTGCGGTTATTCTTCAGTTGTTCTACAACTATATCGTTTCCAAGATCGACTCGCTCGTAAACGATATGGAGGATTCGTCCATCACCCTGATGGATATCCTGACGGCTTACAAGAAATAATTCGCACTTATAAAGACTTTATTCCCTATTATGAAAAAAATATTAAACATATTGCTGGGCGTCATCCTGCTGATTACGGTGATTCTGACCGTATATGCAATGGTGGCCGGCGGCAGCAACGAGGCGATCAACCTGAACCTCATCTGGAGTTATATCCTGATCGCAGTCGGTATTGCAACAGCACTGTTCACGGCCGTTTGGGGTATGGTCAACAGTTCCAAAGGCATCAAAGGAACGCTGCTTTCGACACTTCTGATCATCGTCATCGTCGCGGCAGCCTACCTGATCGCCCGCGGACATACGATCGAAATTCCGGACGTCGCGAACGGAGGCTTCTTCCCGCATCCTGAAACCGTTATCACGGAAGCCAGCATTCTGGTAACCTACGTAGCTCTGGGTGCCGCTGTTCTGACAGCTATTTTCACAGAGATATACAAAGCTTTCAAATAGAGTTTGAACGATGCCTATAGATAAAAGAAAAGTACAGGAGATCAATGCCGGTTCAATGGCCGACATCGCTTTCTTGCTGCTCATATTCTTCCTGGTGGCTACGACGATGAACGTCGATACGGGTATCGCCCGTAACCTGCCGCCGATGCCCCCCGAGGATCAAAAGGTCGAGGATATGAAGGTGAAGATACGTAACCTTCTGCCCGTTCTGGTGAACGGCCGCGGCGATATCTTCGTGGGCAGGGCCGGCGAACAGGAGTACGTCGATATCCACCAGTTGAAGGACCGGGCGAAGGACTTCCTCCTCAATGTGATGGACGATCCCAACCTGCCCGAAAAAGAGGTCGAGGAGTTCGAGCTCCCCGACGGCAGCAAATGGAGCTATCCGGTCGGAAAAGGCGTACTCTCGCTGCAAACGACCAAAGATACCCAATATCAGATCTACATCATGGTACAGAACGAGCTGACGCGTGCGATCAACGAAATCCGTGACGAAGTTTCGAAGAATAAATTCCAAATGAAATTCTCGGATCTCGGAGAAGCGGAGCGCGGTATCGTAGCCAAAGCCGTTCCCATGAGTATCTCGGAAGCAGAACCCAGAGATTTAGGAGGAAAAAAGTAGTATGGCAGTAATTAAAAAGAAAGGCAACAAAAGTTTGCCCCCGATCTCTACCGCCTCGCTGCCGGACGTGATCTTCATGATCCTGTTCTTCTTCATGGTATCTACGACCATGCGCGATCAGGAATTACATGTAAAATACCAAGTTCCAGAAGCAACCGAGGTGCAGAAACTGGAGAAGAAATCACTCGTAAGTTACATCCACATCGGAGAGCCGATCGGCGTTTGGCGGGAACAGTACGGTCCTGCACCCCGTATTCAGCTCAACGATGCCTTCAAAACCGCTCAGGATATCGGCCAGTTCGTAGCTGCCGAGCGTGACAAGCTCAATGAGTCGGAGCGTGCCTTGATGACGATCTGTCTGAAGGCCGACCGATATACGACTATGGGCCGTATCACGGAGATCAAGCAGGAACTTCGCCGCGCGAATGCCCTGAAAATTTCCTACGCGGCTGCGAAAACCCTGGGATACTAATTTCAGGAAGGATTCATTCCCGAAGGGGATGTGTCAAATTGAGAAATTTGGCGCATCCCCTTTCAGGTATGTAAGAACAGACATCGAGGTTCACGGCGAAGAACGTGTCCTGACCGTACATAATCGAGCCGCGATACCGATAATAACGAAGCGGTTTGCCTGTTATGATACACCGTCTTTTTATTCGCCGGTTCGGAAAGAGCCTCGGGATAAAAAACAAAAAAACAGAAAGATACAGGACAAACAGGGCCAAGCCCACGATCGAGCGCCAAAAAAGAGGCCGCAAGAGCGGGAATCGGAAACCAAGCCGAAACAGAAAAAACGGGGCGATTACCGACACTCCTACTCCTACTCCTACTCCTACTCCTACTCCTACTCCTACTCCTACTCCTACTCCT
>OMEQ01000776.1_pt1 | contig 18165 bp, 17 predicted proteins | sample 1645451 | NCBI WGS metagenome assembly OMEQ01 (sample SAMEA103958142, study PRJEB25191) | human gut metagenome | biome: human-associated habitat [ENVO:00009003]; feature: intestine environment [ENVO:2100002]; material: feces | place: Germany | collected 2013/2015
CACCTCCAACATCACTTGCCGAACAGGCTCAAGCGGGTGTCAACATCCTGGAACTCAGCAAGGTCTCCCTTGTTACCGACAAAGATATGTTTCGTCATCTTCTCACCGGTTTCGGAGTTCTCAATCGTAATCTCATAGTAGCCAGTTCGGTTGAACTCGTCGCCGTCAGATGCAGGTGCATTGGCACGAACATCCAATCCGGTATAGCTCTGATTCATTGCATAACGGACTACGTCAACCTTCAAAGAATGAGAATTGGCCAGATCGATTCTGAAGCCCTCAGCAGTACGGGAGTAATCCTCAAGTTCAGCGCCGCTTGCGATGTCGAACATGTAGAACATTGCGCTACCATTCTTGACAGCAAACTTGAAATAGATACGGTAGTTGTTGGTGCTGCTGAATACGTGGGTCAGATTGCCATCATGGATCTCGTAGTCCAGAGCAACTTCATAGATGCCCTCTTCCTTCACTTCAACGCGAGTGTTAGCAACACCGGATTCTTTCGCAGACAGATAATCTAAATAAGCAATGGGAGTTCCATCAGAGTTACGGAAATCCGTATGCTTCATGAGAAGCGCACCGCGTCCCATATTCGTCTTGGAGAAACCAAGTGCCTGATCAAAGCCATCGGTGTCTTCCGCAATCTTCAGATCAGTGTTGCCATTGAGCGCATCGATGTCCATGTTGAGATCAAACCACAGAACAAGGTTGTCGCCAGGAGTCTTGATGAATGTCGGGTAGTTACCGCTTTCATCAACCTCGGTATAGCCACTCATCATAAAGCGACCAAGGTTCCAACCAAAGTGGGGATCATCACCACTGATAGCCTTTGATTCAGAATAACCCTTTGTACCGGCATTAACCACTGAACCATTGTTCTGCGTCAGCCATCTGTACTGAGTATGGGTCTTGTCAAAGCAAGCTCTAATCTGATCCATGGCATCACTGTACTGACTAATCTCAGAGAAGTACTTGATGGCGGTCTTATAATCGCCGGAATTTTTGGCTGCCATAGCAAGCTGGTAATAGCATTCCGGCAGATTGGTGTTGTAGTCAGCGGAAATCGTTACCTTCTGTTCCGTGATGTAGTCATGGTATGAAAGATACAGAGACACAGCTGTGATCAGATCGCCGCTTTCCTTGACGGAAGTGGCATAGGCAAACCAGTATTCAGCTGCTTTGGTAGCGTTATAAGTACCCAGCTGCTTGTAAAGCTCTATTGCTTTGTCATGCTCACCAGTGGTCAGATTTTGACGTGCAAGCTTATCAAAGCAATCCGGATAGTACACCGCATAGTCTGCGGGGATCTTGATCTTCTTTTCGGTTGCAAAATCGTTGTACCCCTGGAACAAAGTGATTGCAGAAGCATAATCACCATTGTTCATGACAGTGGCAGCATAGTCAAACCAATAAGTAGCCGCTTTAGCTGCGCTGTAATCGCCAAGAGTCTTGAAATACGAAATCGCCTTGTCATGATTTCCAGACGGAATACATTCAAGAGCGAGCTGGTTATAGCATTCCGGCATGTCTGTATCGTAATCTGCGACCAGCTTTAGGTTGTTTGATGTTGCGAAAGCAGAGTAGTCGTTAAACAAGGAAAGCGCAGTCGCATAATCCTTGCTTGTCATAGCAGACTTCGCATAATCATAGCGATATTGAGCGGACATTGAAACGCTGTTGTTGTAAGACCCCAGCGAATCGGCGATGTGATATGCATCAATGTAATTACCCTGCTCGGCAAGGATTACTGCACTTTGATACTGTCCATACGGGAAAGATGACCAATCTGCGGTCAGGCTGATCCACATTGCAGGACGGATGCCCTTCTTGTCACCCACACCGGCAGACTGAGGATCGAAATTATCATGGATAAACGAAGCCTGATCCTGCTTCTTGCCAACAGAACGGGTATACCAGTTGGATTCAGAGGCAAAGATGTTGGCCTTGGCACCCTGTGCATTGGCGTATTCAGTACCGACAACACGTGTGCTGGCAAGCATCTGCTTCACTTCAGTGTAGCTCAGAAGCCAAACCTTATCGGTTGTGTCGTTACCGCCTTTACCCTCCCACTTGTCGAGAACCGGCTGTTCAGACTGACCGTTAGAGATGGTGGTGCTCTGGATCACTGCGGCTTCGTCAGAGGTGAAAGCAGCAGTAAAGAAATCACTGTTGAGCCAGGTGCGGAGAGTTGAGGACTCCCAAGTGTTCTCACCCTTCTGAGTGCTATAGGGCTGGCAATCCAGCACGTAAAAGCTGATGACCAAAGCCTGGTCACCATCCACTTTCAGTACCGTCCACTCAATCGGCTCACTGCCATTGTTCTTGTTATTGTCCTGCTCATACTGGCCGAGGAAGATAGTGTCGCCAGCATGAATGTTCATGGTTGTTGTTTCTGCCATAGCAGAAATAGAGAAACCAGTCAAGGCGAGCATAACCGTCATCAGCATTGCAACAATCACAGAAATCCGGTTCCGCATGATTGATACCACCTTTCTTATCTCAAAGCGCATTGCGCCATAGTATCAAAGGAAATACGATTCAGATGATAGACAACTTACCACATTAAATTATAGCATAGATGTCAGAAAACCTCAATAATATACCATGCAAAACATGGTACCGAACAGTCCCATAATCATCCTTTAGTGAGCATTTGGCGTGAAATAACACCATAATTAGTCCGGATCGTTCATGACATCTAATCTTCATTGTAGTTTTTTCGTTTCTCTCTACCGAAAACTCCGATTATGTGCTATGATAATTAATGGGGTGGTATCGGTTTATTTCCTGCCACCTTTAATGTAACGCCAGGAGAAGCTTATGAGCAAGGTCAATCTGAATGCGGCCCCATGGAGAATGCATGAGTTCTTTGCCGGTACTGGACTAGTTGCCTATGGCCTGCAAGGTATGTTTGCTCCTGTATGGGCAAATGATATAAGCGAGCAGAAATTTGCTGTCTATGATGCCAATTTTGAGAGTGAACACTTTCACCTCAAAGACATCAAAGAGATAAAGGGTGCCTCTATACCAGAGGCCCATTTGTCATGGGCAAGTTTTCCTTGTCAAGATCTCTCTTTAGCTGGAAGTATGGGTGGTATCCATGCAACGCGAAGCGGCTTGGTTTGGGAATGGCTTCGCATTTTGGATGAATTGGAAATCAAGCCAAAGATGTTGCTGCTTGAGAATGTTTTGGGATTACTTGCAACAAACAATGGCGCAAACTATAAAGTCCTTCATGAAGCCTTGACTGAACGTGGATATAAATGCGGTGCCATGGTCATTAATGCTTCCGCTTTTATTCCACAGTCTCGTCCGAGAGTATTCGTCCTGTGTGTCAAATCAGACTGTGAGATTCCATCACATCTTATCGGGACAGGGCCTTGCTGGTTGCACAATAGCGCTGCAAAAAAAATTGGTAGCGAGCTTTCAGATTGGATTTGGTGGAATACTTCTACTCCGGACAAGCGGCAGATTAACCTTGAAGACATCGTGGAACAAGATGTCCCATTCGATAAAGATTATGTTCTTGATTTGCTACCAGAGAATCATAAACGGATTCTTGATGAAGCAGATGACTTAGTTGCGACTGGTTATAGACGAACCAGGAACGGAAAACAGCAGCTCGAAATGCGGGCTGATGGTATTGCTGGTTGTTTGCGAACGCCTGAAGGTGGCAGCAGTAAGCAGTTTGTAATTGTCAAGCATAATGGTGTTGCTCATGCAAGGTTGATGACCGTACGTGAGACCGCACGCTTGATGGGCGCACCTGATGACTTTGTTTTGCCAGGTTCTTACAACGATGGATATAAGGCAATGGGTGATGCTGTCGCAATGCCTGTTGCACATTTCTTAGGAGAACGCTTCTTGAAACCAATAGCGGAGGCGATTTATCATGACTGATGCGAAGAACCGACTTATCAAATATCAGGTTGAGAACAATATTCATTCAAAAGGCGCATTGTCTGTTGTTGTCCAGTTGACACGACTCATGAGAGAGAAGCCTTTTCCTCTCAATCCCGCAGATTTTCAAACTGGCAAGAAAGGTCAAGTGAAAGGCCTCGGAGGTGGAAATCTGAAAAAGATTCTGAGCGAGCATGGCATCAGCCAGATTCTTTCGTCTGAAGGCGGTCGAACCAGCCGCGGCAGTATGGAAATCATGATCAAATACGCTGAGTTTTTGAATGATTGGCACGATGATGAAGTTCTTGAAGGTCGCGATATTGATTTTGATGAGATTGAAGAATATTGGGCCAATGAAGTACGAGAGTTTTTCCGGAATCAACCCTTTATTCTTGAAGCGGATGCCTCCAAGACTATCTGCGCAAATCTAAACGACCTTTTCGCCCAGGCAAGAAAGCGCCAGAGTCAGAATCCCGGCACTCAGTACCTTGGAACAGTATTGCAGCATCTAGTTGCAGCTAAACTATCTATCATTCTCCCTCCGGATAGTTTTGAGATTCATGGTGCATCGGTTGCTGACTCCTCAACAGATCGCGCTGGCGACTTTGTGATTAAGGACACGATTATCCATTGCACCACTGCACCGGGAAATCCTTTGATGGAAAAGTGCCGTAACAACATAAAAGCTGACAAGCGTCCAGTTATCATCACAATTTACGAGCGTGTGCAGACAGCCTTGAACTTAGCTGCTGACTACGGTTTGGAGGGGCGTGTCGAAGTATGGGACATTCAACAGTTCCTGTCAGCAAATGTATATGAGCATAGTTTCTTTGATGAAAAACGCCGTAATGATACGCTTGCACGCATCGTAACCAACTACAATGCGATAATCGATGAAAAGGAAACTGATCCGAGTTTGAGAATTGAGTTTGATTCCAATACCGAAGCATAATATCCACCCCAAAGGAGCTGATCGCACTTGATCAGTTCCTCTTTTTGTTATCTTCAATCTAAATCAAATGCGAAGTCATAGTCCAGATCATCAGCAAGGTCATTCAACCGATCCATCTCGTCGACCAGCGCCTCGCTTGAATATATGCTGCCCCAGCAGTCCATCCAGCCATCATCTTTACCAAAGGCTGACCATCCTTCCTCCTGGAGCCGTTCTTCCTCTCGTTGATCGAGGAACATATCGATTGCCGGGTCTCGCCTCGGCGTTGTTGCCATGTACATCATCGTTTTTCCTTTCAAAATCATCGGTGCAGACCGTATGATTTCACCCTCCGAGTGGAGAGCTGAAAGGCAGTCCACCCAGAGGGTGATCGTTTATTCCATTCGTTGTAGACCGGACTTATTCAGCCCAAAGAATGATCGGGGCGGGGGCATCGGGATTATCGTCACCGAAGTAGATGCTGGCGATAATGTCAGCCACGATCTCGTCCATCAGTTCATCCAGCATCGCCTCACTGCAATCAGGCAACACCTGGTCAGGAGCGGGTTCAACGCTGACCTTGCGGACAGGCCCTTCAGTAGCCCAGTTAGCAGGATCATGACGACAGGCCTTTCTGGCAAGCAGCACAGCCTGGTCAGCGGTATCTGCCTCAACGGCAGTATCGTACACGCGGGACTGGCGCAGACGCACATTGAAGATCATATCAGTGAACCTCCTTACGGTGCATGGCGCGGGCCTTCTCCCTACGATGCATGGCACAGTCCACCTTGTACTCGCGACGGATAAGCTCGGCCCGATCGTAGATACTCTTCTCGTAGGGATGACTATTCAGCCACTGTTCAAAGGAGCCGCGGGGCAGACGAGACTTCTTGTATTCATGACGGACACGGAGGGCGCTTTTTACAGCAGCCTTCTTGGCGGGATGCCTATCCAGCCACTTTTCAAAAGAAACTTCGGGAATACGCTCGTCATCGTTTGAAATAACCTTGGAACCCTCGTCGATGGGTCCACAATCAGGTTCCGTAATGCCAGCCAGAATGCCACGGTGCAGACCGGAGAAAATGTACTTGTTTTCAGCCTTGCAGGTGGCATTATGGCTCACGCTGTTGTGGCGGATGTACTTTTCCTCAAAGGCAGGATCAGACAGCTGCGGGATGGGAGTCAGCTTCTCACGCTCCTTGATGTACTGCTTCACCAGCTGGTCGATACGGATCAGATACTGACGGATATGACCGCTGGCAATGAGTTCAGCAACATCATCGGGATGGGCCATTTGGAGATACTTCAGATGGATAATGCCGTAGACGCCAGTGCGACGATCAGGCACAAGACCGGGGGCAGTGGGCACATAGCAGTTGCCCACCAGATAGTAGTTGATACCGTCAACAGTAATAGAATTACGCTTCATGGGTAAACCTCCTGATAAGTAAGTGAATTGATGATGTGGTGCGCAAAGTCACGTTGCACACCATATGGATTCCAGTATTTTGCTGGGGTTAGTCGTCCTCGTCCAGGTCTTCATCAGAATAGCCCAGCAACTTACGCCACTCGGCCATCTGCTTTTTACGACCATCATCTGCCTTGGGCGACAGCATCGTTTCCTCACAGAATGCCTTCATGTTCAGAAGCAGCTGTGCAACAGGGATGCCGTAGGTTTTCGCATCCTCAATGTTCTTCATGATTTCCTTAATGCAGTTGATGTACTCATGTTCAGCCATGCCATCCACAGGAATGACCCGGGTTGCAGCAGGCTTTTCGGATTCGTTAGAGTCCCAATGGTGATAACCATACTGGACTTCGGCAATCGCCTTGGCGGCTGCCTCTTCGGGCGTCGATGCAAAAACGCGTTCAGTACAATGGGCTTGAGTTTCGAGTCGGACCTCATACCACATACGCGGTACCTCCTTATTTCGTCGCAATAGAAAACCGCCTCCGAAGAAGCGGTTATGGGAAGACGATTGATTATTGGATTACCATGCCATGATCTTCATCAGCGGGCCAGACAGGTGGAGTACCAGTTCCAGCAGCCCCTTCACGATCAACGGCAGGAAGAGAATGACCAGTCCAGTGATTGCCGCCTGCCAGACCAGCCCTTCCTGGGCATGGGTGATCCAGCCGCACACGGCACCGAAGATGAATACGGTACCGACCAGATTGGTGATGATGGACGAAACCGCAGCGAAGACATTGCCAAGGACGTATACAATCCCGACAGCAAGAATAAAAGGAGAAACAAGAATCTTCGGAATCAGCTTCAGTACCTTCATAGCAATGTCCTCCTGCTTATCAGTTGAAAATCAATTCATCACGGATGATTTCGTCCGCTCTGGCAGCGATGCTGTTCATCATGCCGACCCAGGTCATCTGATCCTGCATCTTCAGATGCTCGGTAACACCTTCGGCCTGCGCCATCTGCTTGACGATAAGTTCATGCCGTTCACGGGCCTGCTCGTCCAGATCGGCAAGATGCTTGTGCAGATCCCCACCAAGGAGCAGCTTTGTATAGATGCCCGGACGATGTTCCTTCAGGTAGTCGGAACGCATCATGCCCCACTTGCCCAGGGGCCGGTGGTCTTCCAGTTCTGGATCGAGGAGTACCGGCAGGTAGTAGTCGCCATGCAGCACATAGTCCAGACCGTTATCATCATCATGGATGCGCCTGGGCAGAACATCCATCTTTTCAGTGATGGTGATCAGCCTAACTCCATTCCGTTGCGCCATCTCACCGAAGGTGTTGAAGACCTTATAGTCACGGGAGATTCTGGCCACATCCTTCACGATGACAGTATCGACCTCCTTCGCCCTAATGGCATTCCACAGGTCGTTGAGACCGGGACGTTCATAGTCAAAGGCAGAGTATCCGTCATCAGTGAAATGGCGAAGATTCGTGAAGTGGTTCTTGTGAGCGAAGGTCACAAGATCGTTCATCTGCTGGGTGATGTGTTCCGGATTTTTCGCGGCAGATCGGGCATACAGTGCGGTCATCTTGTTACTCATGGGGTGTTCTCCTTTCATCGTCGGTCATGTAGATGCGGCAACTTTCTGTGCCTGCCACCTTGCGACATTGTATTTGTGGGCATATTCACGCCTCCGCTGCATTACTGCTGCGGCTGCGGGATCGGTGTGAGCATTTTCCTTAAGCCGGTAGTAATAGGCCAGATTGGACTTGCGCCTTTTATCGGCTTTATCCGCCAGCTTTTCCGCAACGACCGGATCATGTTCGGCTTTAGCCTTTTGCCGTTCCATATAATCACGCTGCCTCTTGGTGTTCTTGGCACGAATCTCCGCGACCTGTGCAGCTGCTTCTTCATCACCGGCCTCCGCTCTGGCACGCAATTCGGCATACGCCTTCTTTCGATCTTGGGAGTGCTTTTTGCTGTGGAATCTCTGCTGTTCTTTACGGTGTGCTGCAAAGGCCGGGTCTTCTTCCATCCTTCGCTTTGCGGATGCAGCCTTTTGGGCGTTTTCCTCTGCTCGAATTGCCTTAGCCTGTTCGATTGCTTCCGGATCACCTTCGGCTGCTTTGCGGAGAATGTCGGTCTTGAACTGGCCGCCGCACTTCTGACGCTTGGTTGCCATAGCCTTTTCCAATCGCGCCTTTTTCCGTTCTTCAACATGAAGCGCGTAATCCGGATCATCATCCCGTGCCTTCTGCCGTTTGATCCTCTGCCTTTCGTTGGATTTCTCCCTCCGCTGTTCAAGGCGGGCAATCGCTTCGGGATCTCCTTCACTTGCTGCCTGACGCAATACCTTTTCACGCTCCTTCTTGTTGGCATTCTTCTTAACAGACCGCTTCTTTCGATCTGCTTCCTGCATTTCAGCCACATAGGCGAGATAATCTTCATCCGACATCTGTGCCTGTTTGCTTGCTGCCGAGGCAATATTGCCGAGGAAGGTGAAGTAGATGTCGATCTGCTGGCGCTTGTACTTCGTCTTAGGGGCAAGCGGTGCGTGAATCTCGATCCGGTCGATCAGTTCAAAGATCATCTCATCAGACAGGTTATCGAAGTCCTGATACTTGCGGATCAGAGCTGCAAAGCGCTTGGCATCTGCCTTGTGAAGTGTAAACTCCTGCTGCTTCTGCATCAGGGCATTCTTACGTTCTTCACAGCGGGCCTGCTCTTCATCGAATTCCTTGAGCATCCTCTCAAGCTGCCTGTCCGGGATCAGTCCCTTCAAGTTCTTCTCGTAGAGGTTCTTGACCAGCATGTCGATCTCCGCAATCCTGGCATCCAGCTTCTTCAGTTCGGCCATGTCCTGCTCGTTGGTCTGTGCATGCTGCCTGGCGTACTGGTCCTGCAATTCCCTGACAAAACCTCCGCAATCCTCCAGGACTTTACCGGCCACAGAGCGGATAGTCGTCTTGATCAGCTCTTCAAGTGCAGGGGTTTCCAGATAGTGAGAGCAGCATACCCGTCCATCCCGCTGGTGTGCACCGCACTGCCAGCTTGAAATATCTTCACCTCTACGGATTGAATGATGATGATACATGGTAGCCCCACAATCAGCACAGTAGAGTAAACCGTTCAGCCGATTGGCATAGGTTCCCGGCGGAGCAACAGTCGGCCTGCGTTTACGCTGGCGCTGTGCCTTTTCCCAGGTTTCTTGATCCACCAAAGGCTCATGTGCTTCGGGGAATACCAGCCATTGACTTTCCTCAGTTGCCACGCGCTTCTTGCTGCGGAAGCTCGGACGCATCGACTTGCCAAGCACCAGGGTACCGATATACTCCGGACGGCTCAGAATGTGCCGTACAGACTGAGGCTTCCAGTCATAGGGATCAGGAATGATGCCGCGATAGTTCTGCCTGCCGGTGGTCTGCTGGTCATAGGCCATGGGGATCAGCACCTTTTTTTCACTAAGGGTCGCTGCAATCTCATTGGGCGTCTTGCCGTCAGCAGCCATTTCAAAGATCGACCGTACCACCTTCGCAGCTTCTTCATCGATGCACAGGGTCTTGACACCGTCCTCCTTCCTCAGGATGAATCCGTAAGGAACGGAACCGGTGCAGCGTTCACCCTTTGCCATACGGCTCTGGAAGATTGCCTTGATCTTGCGGCTGGTATCCTTGGCATACCACTCGTTCATCACGTTGAGGAACGGGATGAAGTCATTACCGGAGGAAGGTTTGGTGCTGTCCACATCGTTGACCACAGCAATGAAGCGGATGCCCTTCTCAGGGAACAACATTTCTGTGAAGTAGCCGACTTGCAGATAGTCACGTCCGAAACGGCTCATGTCCTTGACGATGACCGCCCCGACATTGCCAGCCTCCACTTCAGCCATCATAGCCTTGAAGCCAGGGCGGTTGAAATTCGTACCAGTATAACCATCGTCCGTGAAATGCCGGATGTTGGTAAAACCTCGCTGTGTCGCATAGTCTTCGAGGAACCGTTTCTGAGACGAGATTTGTCAAGGCTATTTTCTCCTCGAAAACACAATTCCAAAATCATTATATGAATGAGTCAGTCCTTCACTTTCGGGACTGGCTCTTTTTTCATAAAAACTTATACAATCTTAGCTTCAATTGTAGGACGCTTTTCCCCACTTAATATTTTTTGCGGTATTCTAACTGCGCAAGAAAGAAATGGGGTGAACAATTATGAGCATTACAAACGCAGCAAGAAGATTTGAGCAGAGATTTGACGCAAAAGCGGAGCGCTTTATCTGGCATCATCCGCTGCTTGGTTTCTTCTTTATCTTTATTGGGATGCCGCTATTCGTTCTCCTCGGTGTCTGTATCAGCACCATTGTGATTGCTTTTCCAATGGCGTGGCTTTTTGGTTGGCTGTAATCTTTAGCTGTCCTTAAAGTCTGACTGGAATGTCTAACGCCATTTTTAGCGAAAAGGATATATCATATTTCAACAAAGGAGGATGAATTGTATGCAAATCTTGATTGCGATCATTGGATTATGCGCGGCAGCAATGCTGCTGTGGTATGTCTACATTTTGATGAAAGGAGATGAACAGGCATGATGACGGTCATTCAATATGTGCTGTACCTTGCCATCCTAATTGTGTTGGCGATTCCGCTCGGTTCCTACATCAAGAAAGTGATGAGCGGTGAAAAAACCATTCTTTCCAAAGTCCTGACACCCTGTGAAAATTTAGTTTACAGGGTGATGCGGGTAGATAAAGAGGAACAGATGACCTGGAAGAAATACGCGGTCAGCGTGTTGCTTTTCTCCGGCATTGGACTGGTATTTTTGTTCCTGCTTCAGCTTTTGCAGGGTGTGCTGCCCGGCAATCCGCAAGGGCTTTCCGGTGTGAAATGGGATTTGGCGTTCAATACTTCCGCCAGCTTCGTCACCAACACGAACTGGCAGGCTTATTCCGGCGAATCCACTCTGAGTTATCTCACCCAGGCACTCGGACTGACAGTTCAGAACTTTGTTTCCGCTGCGACAGGTATTGCGGTTCTGTTTGCTTTAATCCGTGGCTTTGTCAAGGTGAAAGCGACAGGCCTTGGAAATTTTTGGGTAGATATGACCCGGATCGTCATACACATTCTAATCCCACTGAATCTGGTAATCGCTTTGCTCCTGGTCAGCGGCGGTGTGATCCAGAACCTGAAAGGTGCCGAAACCGTATCTCTGGTTGAGCCTATCGCGGTCAGTGCAGAAGGAGAAGTTTTGAAGGACGCTGTTATTGATACTGAAGAAGGAACAGTTACCGTAGATGGTATGCTTGTCCCGGATGCTCAGATCGTAACGGAACAGTTTGTTCCTATGGGACCAGCAGCCAGCCAGGTGGCCATCAAACAGACAGGCACCAATGGCGGTGGCTTTATGGGTGTGAACTCTGCCCATCCGCTGGAGAACCCAAACGCTTTTACCAATATCATTGAGATGCTCTCCATTCTGCTGATTCCGGCAGCGCTGTGCTTTACCTTCGGTGCGGCGGTCAAGAACAAAAAGCAAGGTGTCGCTATTTTTATGGCCATGTTCCTATGCTTGGTGTTGGCTTTGGGCTGCATCGCCGTCAGCGAACAGTCGGCCACGGCGCAGCTTGCCCAGGATGGTGCGGTCAATGTATCCATGATTGATCAGGCAGGCGGCAATATGGAGGGCAAGGAGACACGCTTTGGTATTGCTTCTTCCTCTACCTGGGCAGCGTTTACAACTGCGGCCTCCAATGGCTCGGTCAACTCCATGCATGACAGCTATACGCCTCTGGGCGGAATGGTGACCATGCTCCTGATGCAGCTTGGCGAGGTTATCTTTGGCGGCGTGGGATGCGGCCTTTATGGTATGTTGGCCTTTGCCATCCTGACGGTATTTATCGCTGGATTGATGGTCGGCAGGACGCCGGAGTTCCTGGGCAAAAAGATCGAACCCTATGAGATGAAGTGGTCTGTACTGGTTTGCCTTGCGACACCCATTGGCATTTTGATTGGCAGCGGTCTGGCAGCGGTTGTTCCGTCAGTCATGGATAGTCTCAATAATGGCGGCGCGCATGGCTTCTCGGAAATGCTGTACGCTTACAGCTCTGCCGGAGGCAACAACGGATCGGCTTTTGCAGGATTTAACGCCAATACCGTGTTCCTGAATATCAGCATTGGCCTGGTGATGTTGTTTGTGAGATTTTTGCCCATTGTTGGTACTCTGGCCATTGCCGGAAGCCTTGCTCAGAAAAAGAAAATCGCTGTGACTGCGGGAACTCTGTCCACCACCAATGCGATGTTCGTATTCCTGCTGATCTTTATTGTACTGCTGATTGGCGCTCTCAGCTTCTTCCCGGCGCTGGCTCTTGGCCCGCTTGCTGAGTTCTTCGGCAGTATTGCGTAAAGGAGGCGCTATTTATGAGTGCAAAACAGAAAAGCGCTTTTGCCGATAAAAAGATGCTCGGCAGAGCGATCAAAGATTCATTTATCAAGTTAAGTCCCAAAACCCAGGCCAAAAACCCGGTTATGTTTCTGGTGTTCGTCTCCGCGATTCTGACCAGCGTTTTATGGGTCGTGTCGCTTTTTGGACTGAAGGACGCTCCCAGCGGCTATACGCTGGCGATTGCCATCATTCTGTGGTTTACGGTATTGTTTGCCAACTTTGCCGAGGCTATCGCTGAAGGCAGAGGTAAGGCGCAGGCTGATTCTCTGCGGGCCTCCCGGAAGGATGTGGACGCGCATAAGATTCCCTCCGCCGAGCAAAAGGACAATATTACGGTTGTACCTTCTGCGATGCTGAAAAAAGGTGAGCTGGTCATCGTGAAGGCCGGTGAACAGATTCCGGCAGATGGAGAAGTCATTGAGGGTGCGGCCTCCGTAGATGAAAGTGCCATCACCGGCGAATCCGCTCCTGTTATTCGGGAAGCGGGCGGTGACCGCAGCGCCGTAACCGGCGGTACGACTGTCCTGTCCGACTGGATCGTGGTCAAAGTCACCAGTGAAGCTGGTGAAAGTTTCCTGGACAAGATGATTGCTATGGTTGAGGGCGCAGCGAGGAAAAAGACACCCAATGAAATCGCATTGCAGATTTTCTTGGTGGCGCTGTCTATTATCTTTATCCTGGTAACAGTGTCCCTTTATACTTATTCGATTTTCTCAGCTAAACTTGCAGGAATTGAGAATCCTACTTCCGTAACAACGCTGGTTGCCCTTCTGGTTTGCCTTGCACCCACCACCATCGGCGGCCGGGCCATTGAGGCTGCCGGTGATGTGGATGTTCTGATGCTGGATAAAACCGGCACAATCACCTTGGGCAACCGGCAGGCTTCGGAATTCATTCCGGTAGACGGTGTTGACATCCAAGAGCTGGCGGATGCCGCGCAGCTTTCTTCCCTGGCGGACGAGACGCCGGAAGGCAGAAGTGTTGTGGTCCTGGCGAAAGAACAGTTTGGGATTCGCGGAAGAAGCCTTCAAGACAAGGGAATGCAGTTTATTCCGTTTACCGCCGTGACCCGTATGAGCGGCGTTGACTTTGACGGAAACGAAATCCGCAAAGGTGCAGCTGATGCCATGCAGGCGTATGTCACCCACGCAGGAGGTATGTATTCCGAGGAATGTGACAATGTTGTCAAGTCTATTGCTTCCAAGGGCGGCACCCCTCTGGTGGTGGCAAAGAATCACAAGATTCTCGGTGTGATCTACCTGAAGGATATTATCAAACAGGGCGTAAAAGAAAAATTTGCTGACCTGCGGAAAATGGGCATCAAGACCATTATGATTACCGGCGATAATCCGATTACCGCAGCGGCCATTGCCGCAGAGGCCGGTGTGGATGATTTTCTGGCGGAAGCAACACCGGAAGGCAAACTCGCCATGATTCGGGATTTCCAGTCCAAAGGACATCTGGTGGCCATGACCGGAGATGGGACCAACGATGCACCTGCATTGGCCCAGGCTGATGTTGCAGTTGCCATGAACAGCGGCACTCAGGCTGCAAAGGAAGCCGGTAATATGGTGGATCTGGATTCTTCCCCCACCAAGCTCATCGAGATTGTCCGGATCGGCAAGCAGCTCCTGATGACACGCGGAAGCCTGACAACCTTTTCAATTGCCAATGATGTGGCGAAATATTTTGCCATTATCCCGGCGCTGTTCATGGGTCTTTACCCCGGCCTATCTGCCCTCAATATTATGGGTCTTCATTCGCCCCAGAGCGCGGTGCTTTCCGCGATCATTTACAATGCGCTGATCATCATTGCTTTGATTCCGCTTGCGCTCAAGGGTGTCAAGTACCGGGAGGTTTCCGCAGGCAAGCTGCTGTCACGGAACTTGCTCATTTATGGTTTGGGCGGTTTGGTTGCCCCGTTCATCTTTGTGAAGCTGATCGATGTCCTGCTGGTCATGACCGGTTTGGTGTAAAGGAGGAATATGATCATGAAAGAACTGAAAACGGTTTTTCCGAAAGCACTGACGATTTTTCTCATTTTTACATTTGTATGTGGGATTCTTTACACCGGCGTTGTTACCGGTGTGGCCCAACTGTTTTTCCCCGAGAAAGCCAACGGCAGCATTATCGAGGTAGACGGCAAGAAATACGGATGTGAGCTGCTGGGGCAGCAATATACCGATGATGCCCATATGTGGGGCCGGATCATGAATATTGATGTTTCCACTTATAAAGATGAAAATGGACGCATTTTGATGTATGCGGCACCATCCAATCTTTCTCCCACCAGCGAGGAATATGAAGCACTGGTTGCGGAGCGTGTCGAGAAGCTGCGGGCTGCGAATCCGGATATGGATGAGACTGCAATTCCTGTTGACCTTGTTACCTGTTCCGGCAGCGGACTTGATCCTCACATTTCTCCCGCAGCAGCAGAGTATCAGGTGTCGCGGATTGCCAAAGCAAACGACATGACAGAGGATGAAGTGCGGGCGATCATCGAAAAATGCACCGATGGACGGTTCCTTGGGTTGTTTGGGGAAGAAACGGTCAATGTCCTGAAGGTCAACCTGATGCTGGATGGCATTTTGGAGGAATAACATGAACATCGCGAGAATCATGATTCCGAAAGTCTCTACCGTATTTCTCCATGAAAAGGATACTGTTCGGCAAGGACTTGAGCGTTTTATGGTTCATGGTTATACCGCCATCCCAGTGCTGAACGAACAGGAGCAGTATATCGGAAGTGTGACGGAGGGGGATTTCCTCCGTCACCTTCTGATGGTTCAAACAACAGATCTGAAGGAGCAGGAACAGTACAGGATTGGGAGTATCGTCCGAAGGGATTTTTGTCCTGCTTTACCCATTGATGCCGAGTTCCAGAAAGCGGTAGCGGCAGCATTGAATCAAAACTTTGTCCCCATTGTAGATGGCAGAGGCGTTCTTTGCGGAATCCTTGCTCGAAAAAACATGATTAAATACTTAGCTGAAAATCGAAAATAAGTAAAAAGCAATCTTTAGGCGGTTTTAATACAGTCTCAAATACTCTTTTACCCTCTTTACTGAATCAGGAGTATCATAAAGACCTGATAAAGAGAAGTAAAGGAGTATTTGCATATGGATGTATTTTTACTCCCTAAAAAGAAACTGACTTCTTTCCAAATTATTATCCTTGGCTTTTTGGGAGTCATTTTATTGGGAACGATTCTGCTGATGCTGCCTTTGTCAAACAAAGATGGATGTGTAACGCCGTTTCTGGATGCACTGTTCACATCGACCTCTGCAGTGTGTGTAACCGGGCTTGTTCTTCATGATACAGCGACATATTGGTCCATGTTTGGCCAGCTTGTGATTATGATTCTGATTCAGATTGGTGGTATGGGCGTTATTACCGTTGCCGCAGCCTTTGCACTAATCTCCGGGCGCAAAATATCCCTGATGCAGCGCAGCACTATGCAGGAGGCCATCTCCGCACCGAAAGTCGGCGGCATTGTTCGTTTGACAAGCTTCATCATCAAAACGACTCTGCTGATTGAATTGGCTGGGGGAGCTGTTATGACACCGATCTTTTGTCGGGATTTTGGTGCGAAGGGATTATGGATGGCCCTATTCCACTCCATATCCGCTTTTTGCAATGCTGGGTTTGACCTAATGGGAGCGAGAGCCCCCTTTTCCTCCCTGACCAGCTATGCTGAGGAGCCGGTAATCAATCTGACCATTATGCTTTTAATCATCATTGGTGGTATTGGCTTTCTGACATGGGACGATATTCGAAGCAATCGCTTGCATCTTCACCAATACAGGATGCAAAGCAAGATCATTTTGTGTACGACAGCCCTGCTCCTGGCAGCCCCAGCCGTGTATTTTTTCTTTTTTGAATTTGGGTCACTTGAACCTGAAAAACGAATATTGGCCTCACTTTTTCAATCCGTAACACCGAGAACGGCGGGATTTAACACGGTGGACTTAGCTTCGCTTAGTGAAGCGGGACAATGTATCACCATTGTGCTGATGCTCATTGGCGGCAGCCCCGGTTCGACTGCGGGCGGTATGAAAACCACGACTGTAGCCGTGCTGTTTGCCACGGCTATATCGACCTTCCGGCGGCAAGAATCCGCTCATTTCTTTGGACGCCGGATTGATGACGATGTGGTTAAAAACGCAGCAACCATCCTGGTCATGTATCTGGCATTGTTCTTTTTCGGTGGGCTGACGATCAGCATTGCAGAGAAGCTGCCTATGCTTACCTGCTTGTTTGAAGCGGCTTCCGCAGTTGGAACCGTGGGGCTGTCCCTGGGGATCACGCCGGGCCTTGGAATCGTGTCAAAAATCATTCTTATCACGCTCATGTTTTGTGGGCGTGTGGGTGGATTGACATTGATTTTTGCCGCACTGTCCGGTACGCAAAAGAATGTGTCGAAATTCCCTCGGGAAAAAATTACGGTTGGATGAAAGGAGAAGGAAATGAAATCAATACTTTTGATTGGCCTGGGCCGCTTCGGAAAGCATATCGCCATGCACTTAAATAATTTGGGTCATCAGGTCATGGCAGTGGACAACTCTGAGGACCGCGTGGAAGCCGTTCTGCCTTTTGTAACCAACGCACAGATCGGCGACAGCACCAATGCAGCTTTTCTGGAGTCCCTTGGGATACGCAATTATGATGTCTGCATTGTTGCCATCGGCAATGACTTTCAGAGTTCTCTGGAAACGACATCTCTGCTGAAAGAGCTGGGCGCCAAATTGGTGGTGTCCAGAGCGGCCAGAGATGTGCAGGAGAAATTTCTGCTTCGCAATGGTGCGGATGAGGTTGTTTACCCTGAAAAACAGCTCGCCAAATGGACAGCCATCCGGTACAGCGCCGACCATATCCTCGACTACATAGAACTGGACAGCGATCATGCCATGTTTGAGATACCTGTTCCAGAGAATTGGGCGGGACGCTCCATCGGGCAGATTGACATCCGGAAAAAGTACAATATCAACATCATTGGGATCAAGAAAAACGGAAAGCTGGAGCTGTCGATCTCACCGGATGTCATCCTGGCATCAGGTGAGACAATGCTGGTCCTTGGGCGGAACAAAGACTTGCAGAAATGCTTTCATATATAGGGGTGATACCCCATTTTGGTGAGAGGTGGTGGGAATATGCAGGATATATTGTTAATCGCAGCCGTAGCGGCAGTGTTCGCCTTCGGATGGTATCTTATGGGGAAATTAGATGCTTTTTTAGAAAGCAATCGTCAGGATCAAATTGCATTGCTTTCAGCCAGTGAAAACATCTTGCGGATTGGCTTTTTCGATCCGCTGGTTGCAGACAGCCTTTCCGGTGTCCTTGAGAAGTATTCAAAAATACATCCAAGTGTTTCAGTTTCTCTTTTCAGCGGGACAGAGACTGAATTGATGAGAGAGTTTTCCTCACATAAATTGGATATGATTTTTTTGTCGGAAAACGCTTCTGTTCCTGAAAAGATTTGTGGTCAAG
>OMEQ01000789.1_pt1 | contig 17938 bp, 10 predicted proteins | sample 1645451 | NCBI WGS metagenome assembly OMEQ01 (sample SAMEA103958142, study PRJEB25191) | human gut metagenome | biome: human-associated habitat [ENVO:00009003]; feature: intestine environment [ENVO:2100002]; material: feces | place: Germany | collected 2013/2015
ATGTTTTATCCACATTTGTTTTATGTTATCCACAAATTTTGTGGATAAGTGTGTTGATTCTGTGGGAAATCCATTAAAATGCTGTTAAAAACCAGTATTTTAATGTGGAAAACCTTGTTTATATTGGTATGTGGAAAACTTTTACTGGAAATCTACAACATTTATCCACTGATTAAGAAGTTCTTTTTCTTCTTCTTTATTCTTAGTAAGTCTTGCTGCTGCAACTAATGGAAGCCATTCATTAACATATGAACGTTTTGTGTTAGTTAATTCACAGAAAGCACTTATGTACTTTTCAGGAATATCACTCTTGTCACCAAACTGTAATTTGAGAAGTAAAAATGTATTCGCAATATCGGCAGATGCATTACCCTGTGTAGCATGTACCCAGTCAACTGCTGTGATTTCTTTGATATTTCCCTTGGCATCAGCAGTAACAATAATATTATCAGGACAATAATCTCCGTGACAAAGCTTAGTATGATTCTTCATGGAATTAAGCCTTGTAAGAAGTTCATACTTAACGCTGTTATCAAGTTCTTCAATAGAGTTAATCTGGCGGTTCATTTTATCCTTTAATACCAGAAGAAGTGGGTTAGACTTCTTCTGGAAAGATATCTGGTATTCAACCATTTTCTTAATATAATCATCAGCCTTGTCAGGGTATTTTTCAATTAATTGTGTAAGAGTAGGACCTTCAACATATTCACTTGTGATAGACCATTTACCGTCAGTAACAGCAACCTCTAAAAGCTTTGGAATATTAACGCCTGCGTCTTCAACTCTAGAAGTATTAAGAGCTTCATATAAAACATCTGATTTGTTGTAGGTCTTGGCAAAGACCTTAGTAGCTTTGCCATTCTCTACATATACTGATTTTAACTTAGATTTTGCTAAATATTTTTTCATATGACATGTCTTCCTTTCTTAAAATAATAATGATGATTATTTACCATAGTAAGCCTTTAAGTACATGGCTTTCATTTCACTCATAAGAGGATATCTTGGGTTAGCACCAGTACACTGGTCATCAAATGCAGCTTCTGTCATCTCATCAAGAGTTGCAAGGAAGTCTTCCTCTTTAACACCATAATCTGCAATAGTTTTCTTAATTCCTACCTTTGCCTTTAATTCTTCAATAGCCTTGATGAGGTTTTCAAATTTCTCATCATCATCTTTACCCTGAATTCCAAGGAAGTCAGCACACTCAACATAACGTGCTTTGCAATGTGGATACTTATACTGTGAGAATGTTCCCATCTTGGTTGGAACCTCTGCAGCATTGAATCTCATTACATCAGTGATAAGAAGGGCATTAGCAATTCCGTGTGGAAGGTGGTGATATGCACCCAGTTTATGTGCAAGTGAGTGGCACACTCCAAGGAAAGCATTAGCAAAAGCCATACCAGCCATAGTAGAAGCTGTTGCCATCTTTTCTCTTGCAACTGCATCATGTGCACCTAATTCATAAGCTGCTGGAAGATATTCAAATATATTCTTCATAGCCTGTAATGCAAGACCATCTGTATATTCTGTTGCCATAATGGAAGCGTATGCTTCAAGTGCATGTGTAAGTGCATCAATACCAGAAGCTGCTGTAAGTCCCTTAGGCTGATTCATATGCATGTCAGCATCGATAATAGCCATCTTAGGAAGTAATTCATAGTCAGCAAGTGGATATTTCTGACCGGTTGTTTCATCGGTAATAACTGCAAAAGGAGTTACCTCTGAACCTGTTCCAGAAGATGTTGAGATAGCGACAAAGTAAGCTTTCTCACCCATCTTAGGGAATGTGTATATTCTCTTTCTGATATCCATGAAACGCATAGCCATATCAAGGAAGTCTGCCTCAGGATGTTCGTACATAACCCACATAATCTTGGCAGCATCCATTGCAGAACCACCACCAATTGCGATGATTACATCAGGTTCGAAAAGTCTCATAGCAGCTGTACCTTCTTTAGCACATGCAAGTGTTGGATCTGGTGCTACATTATAGAAAGTAGTATGCATGATTCCTAAAGAATCTAACTTATCTGTGACACATTTGGTATAACCATTCTTATAAAGGAACTGGTCAGTAACGATAAATGCTTTCTTCTTACCCATTACAGTTCCAAGTTCATCAAGGGCAACAGGTAAGCAGCCCTTCTTAAAGTAAACCTTCTCAGGTGCTCTAAACCAAAGCATATTCTCTCTCCTCTCAGCGACAGTCTTTACATTAAGCAGATGTTTTACTCCAACGTTCTCAGATACTGAGTTTCCGCCCCAAGAGCCGCATCCAAGTGTAAGAGAAGGAGCCATCTTAAAGTTGTAGAGGTCACCGATTCCACCGTGAGATGAAGGTGTATTGATAAGGCAGCGGCATGTCTTCATTCTTTCAGAGAATTCAGCAATCTTGTCTGCCTGTGTTTCAACATTAATATAAAGAGATGATGTATGACCAAATCCACCATCTGCAATCAGGTGTTCAGCTTTTGAAAGAGCATCTTCAAAATCTTCTGCCTTGTACATTGCAAGGACAGGTGATAACTTTTCATGAGCAAATTCTTCTGAGAGGTCTACAGATGTTACTTCACCGATAAGAATTTTAGTTTCTTCAGGAACAGTAACGCCTGCTAAAGCAGCAATAGTATGGGCTTTTTGACCAACAATCTTCGCATTAAGGGCACCGTTGATAATAATAGTCTTTCTTACCTTTTCTGTCTCGCTCTTATTAAGGAAGTAGCAGCCTCTGTATGCAAATTCTTCTTTAACAGCCTTGTAAACCTTCTTGTCAACAATTACAGACTGTTCAGAAGCACATATCATACCATTGTCAAATGTCTTAGAATGAATAATTGAGTTAACAGCAAGTATTACATCTGCTGATTCATCAATGATAGCAGGAGTATTACCAGCACCTACACCAAGTGCAGGCTTTCCAGAAGAGTAAGCAGCTTTAACCATTCCAGGTCCGCCGGTAGCTAAGATAATATCTGCTTCCTTCATAAGTGTATCTGTAAGCTCAAGGGAAGGAACATCTATCCAGCCAATGATTCCCTCAGGGGCACCTGCTGCAACAGCAGCTTCAAGAACAACCTTAGCTGCTGCAATTGTCGATTTCTTAGCTCGTGGATGTGGGCTTATGATAATACCATTTCTAGTCTTAAGTGAAATAAGAGTTTTGAAAATAGCTGTTGAAGTTGGATTAGTTGTTGGGATTACGGCTGCAACAACTCCAATAGGTTCAGCAACCTTTTTAATTCCATATGCCTTATCCTCTTCAATAACACCACAAGTCTTAGTATCTCTGTAAGCATTATAAATGTATTCAGAGGCATAATGATTCTTGATAACCTTATCTTCTACAATTCCCATACCAGTTTCTTCAACTGCAAGCTTGGCAAGAGGAATTCTTGCTTTATTGGCAGCAAGTGCAGCAGCAGTAAATATCTTATCTACCTGTTCCTGAGTATAAGCTGCGAAGATGCGTTGAGCCTCCCGTACACCGGCAAGCCTTTCTTCAAGAGCTTCGACTGTGTCAACAATTGGGTAATTCTCAGTTAAATTCTTTGACATAACATTTCCTCCATAACTTGATTCGTGCAATATTGATTGATAATAATTTAACAATGTCAATATAACACTAATATAATTATAAGTCAATATTCATTGTAATATTAATTAAAATATGCTATCTTTTACCTAGTAACTGGGGGACTAATAAATCTTTTGTTAAGGATGGAGCGGCTTATGAAACAGGTTAGTGTTGATAATCTTAAAGAAAACGATATATTAGCTTTTCCTATATTGTCGCATTCGGGGACTGTTCTTATTCATGCGGATGTTGCTCTGACAGATGAACTTATTGAAAGAGCAATTAATCTTGGAGTAAGAACTGTATACATAAAAGACGAAAAAGAGGGAATTGTCAGGGAGAATACTTCTGATAGTGATACGGCACGGGAAGAGGAAGAATATCCATACAGACTTGAAGAAACTGCCAATAATTCAAGGCAGATAGTAAAAAAAATATTAGAAAAACACATTTATAAACATAATGAAGAACTTAAGATAATTGTTAATGAGGCACAGAGAATACTTGATACAGTTATTGCAGAGCCGGAGGTTGTGAATAATATTACTGAAATCAGGAATGTAAGTACTGACATGTATACACACTGTATTAATGTATGTACTTTGTCAACAATTATGGCATTAAGGCTTAAAATGAGTAATAAACAGATACATAATATTGCGATGGGAGCAATACTTCATGATATAGGACTCAGATATATTAATGTTCCTTATGTTAATGTTAGTGAGAATAAGATGACTAATAAAGATGCTGTTGAATATAAGAAGCATACTATATTTGGATACAGCTCACTGCAGGACGAGGAATGGCTTCCTGACGTGGCAAAGGAGATTATTCTCTTTCACCATGAAAGAATTGATGGCTCAGGATATCCTTTCCAGCATAAGGGTGACAGGCTTAAACCAGAAGTTAAGCTTGTTTCTATCTGTGATGATTTTGACAGTATGATAAGTGGCATAGGCAGTGAGAAGATGAAGATATATGAAGCTATTGAATACATCAAAGTGCATTCGGGAGTAAAATATGACCCTACAATTGCTTCAAAATTCTTAGACTCAGTTGCTGCATACCCTGTCGGCTGTACAGTTTACACAAGTGATGGCGAAAAAGCTGTAGTTATAAGACAGAATAAGGAAGCTGCTGACAGACCTGTTATAAGAATGACAGAGCATGCAGATGGAACACCTTATACTGAAAATGTAGAGTATAACTTATTAAAGCAGCTTACTATGTTTATAGTAGATACAGAATAGAGCATTGGAGCAGCTATGAATTTATATATAAGAACCCTTGGATTTGATAATATGACATCAGAGGCTGAGGCAAAATTTATAAAAACAGGAATTAGAGAAAGCATAAAAGAAGGATTTGTGATACGCCACGAGAAATTAGATCGTGGCGTTATTATCTTGCGCCTTAGCAACTCAACCGGATTGTATGTGTATGGAAGATATGAAAAGAATGTTTTTAAATATGAGTATTATTTTCCGTTTGTTGTGGGGAAGGCTTTAAGTGACAATGAGGAGATGACTATTGAGAGACATCTTGACAAGGAATCCTATGCAGTTATATGTGATGAATTAAAGACAGGAGTAACGCTTATATTTTATCTTCAGAATGTAATGGATTATCTTGATTATCTGTACAGTGGTAAGGATTTTAATGCAGATGATTTTAATCCTGACAGAAAGAACGAAATTGGTAAAGTACCAATCAGAAACAAAAAGGTGGCACTTACAGGACTGTCGCTAGGTGGAATTATTATGCTTCCGGTGAGAAAGGAAAGAAATTCTAAGAAAAGCAGACAGGATGAAATTGCAAGAAAGAATCTTATTCAGGCTGCAAAGAATGGAGATGAGGATGCAATTGAGAGCCTTACAATTGAAGATATTGATACATACAATGAACTTTCTAACCGTGTCATGAAGGAAGATATATTTACTATAGTAGACTCAACATTTATGCCATGCGGTGTAGAATGTGACCAGTATTCCGTCATAGGAGAGATTCTTGAACTGCGTGAAGAGGAGAATATATACACTGGTGAGAAGATATATATTATGGTTCTTGAATGTAACAGTCTTATTATAACTACAGCAGTTAATAAGGAACATCTGCTTGGAGAACCAGCCATAGGCCGCAGATTCAAAGGACAGATATGGCTTCAGGGAAATGTAAGATTTACTGACTGATATTGTTGTTAAATATATGCTTTCATAATAAATTGTATTTAATATAGAAATTTACATATTATTACAAATGTGGTATTATAATACAAGGCATATAAGAAATCGGAAATGTCAACTAAATATTATTAATTATCAACGAGGAGGGAAAGCTATGAAGTTTTTCAGAAAATTAGGCTTTCAGCTTGTTTTATTTTTCGTTGTTGCCATTACAATTCCTATTGTAATGCTTATGGTAAGTTCAATTACAACAACTTCGTCTTCAATGGAAAATAACATGAAGGTAACAAGTGAGCAGACTTTGAATGAAGCACAGAATCAGTTTACTACATATCTTAAGACTCTGTCGCAGCCGGTAGACCTGCTTACAAGAAAGAATGAAGTAAAGCATCTTGAGGATCAGGGAACATTAAGTGATAATGTTAAGGCAGTAAGAGATTCTCTTATTGCATCAGTTAAGGTTACTAATGGTGCAGAAAGAGCGTTCTTTGCTACTAATACTAATCTTGAGATTACAGGTTGGGGAGAATATAACCCAGAGACTGGTAAGACACTTAGTAAGGGTGGTCTTGAGAATGGTGTAGACAGAACTAAGGAAGTATGGTACACAGATTGTAAAGGTCTTAAGGCAAGAAACAGCATTTATGCTTATTTTTCAAAGCCATATTATAGCAAGGATTTTGATAAGACAATAATTACTGTTTCACAGGAAATTAAGCATTCAGACGGAACGAATTATGGTACTGTGGGTATGCATATTGATTTTTCTGAGATTACAGATTTTGTACAGGGTATCGGACTTCTTAATACAGGATTTGTTGTCCTTGCAGATGAAGATGGTAATATACTTGTTAATAATGATAATAACAAGTATGTAACAGATTCAGTATCAGGACTGAATTGCTGGAGTACAGTTAAAGGTCTTACAGATGCTGATTATGATAAAGCATTTTCATTTGATGAAAACATTAATGGTGAAAAGGTACATGTAGTAACATCTAAGGATGCTGTTACAGGATGGACACTTGTTGGTTTTATCAGTTCTAAAGAAACATCTGCTACAACTAATAAGATGATTAGCAATACTGTTATATTCAGTATTATAGCATTTGTTATTGGAATTGGTATTGCACTTGCAGTTACAGCTTCTATGACTAAGGAGATTAAGAAGGTTTCTGGACATATGAAGGATGTTGCGGGTGGTGATTTAACAGATAGAATTGATGTAAAGAAGAAGAATGAGTTTGGAGACCTTGAGAATAACTTTAACAACATGGTTGAGAACATGGCAGTTCTTATTAAGGGTGTTGAGGAAAAGAGTGGAGTTATAGTAGATGCATCTGCTAAGATTGCAGGAGTATCTAAGTCTACTACAGAGACAGTAGGTCAGGTTTCAGAGGCTATACAGAGTGTTGCAGTTGGTGCATCAGGTCAGGCAGACAGTACACAGACAGCAACACAGGAAGTAGAAAATCTTGCAGACAGATTAAAGGAAACTAAGGCTTATGTAACTGATATCAGTGATATGTCTGTTGAAACACAGAAGTTAAGTAATAAGGGACTTACAATTGTTGATGAACTTATTACTAAGGGACAGCGTTCAATTGATAACTCTAAGATTTCTAAAGCAGTTGTATCTGAGATGGTAAGCAGTATAGAGAAGATTAATTTCATATCAGATGCCATTACAGAAATTACAGAGCAAACTAACCTGTTATCACTTAATGCTTCTATCGAGGCAGCAAGAGCAGGAGAGAGCGGTAAGGGATTCGCAGTAGTTGCTGATGAGATAAGAAAGCTTGCTGAACAGTCACAGCAGTCAACAGATGAGATTAAGCAGATTGTTAATGAGATTACTATTAAGTCACAGCAGGTTGAGCAGACAATGGATGAGTCAGTTGGTATTATAGAGGAACAGAATGTATCTATTAAGGATGCTAAGGAACTGTTTAATACAATTTCTGATTCAGTTAACGGACTTAAGGAAGGTCTTGATAATATTACACAGCTCAATGAGGCTATGGATACTAACAGAAATAATGTTGTAAGTAAGATGGAAGATGTTGCAGCAGTAGCAACTGAGACTGCCGCAGCCTCTGAAGAGGTTACAGCATCAGCCGTTGATGTTGAGCAGACAATGCACGACCTTAATGAATTTACAGTTGAACTTGATAATATCGCAGAGGCTCTTAAGGAAGCTATTGATAAGTTCAAGTTGCAATAATTAAACTAATCCGATAAATGTGTTTATGGAAGCTGCCACTCAGGCGATTGTAATCGCCAGGTGGCAGCTTCTTTTTAATCTCAGGGTATCATTGACCTTGCTGATGTTTTGTGATAAAATTTCTCTTGGTGTTTAGCCAAGTTGTTCTCATAGTTAAGTGGATATAACGGGGACCTCCTAAGTCTCAATCCCCAGTTCGACTCTGGGTGGGAACATTTATATTAAGAAGTGACAAGCAGTAGCGATGAGAATCGTTGCTGCTTTTTTATATTACATATTTTAGTGTGTGATTACAGTGTATTATAAAGAATTATTGCTTAAAGAAATCAATATATGGAAAAAAATCATTGTACATGATAAAATTAAAAAGATGGAGATATAGAGTAAGGGGTATAACATGAAAAGGGAACAGGGGATATTAATTGGCACAGTAATAGCTGCGATTATTATGATGTTTTTATGTAGTGTTTTCACATTTAGTGATGCAGTTTCTGAAAAAGCTTTGACAACTTGCATTCCAGAATCAGTAAGTATAACAGAGGATGGAAAAACACAATATGATTTTAATTTACAATCATATGGACAGGATATAGGTTCAATAGTATTTTATTCTTCACATCAGAGAATAAATGTATATGCACAAGGAGAAGAAATTTACAGACTTAGTAATAAACGAAGTATATGGGGAAATACCCCGGGATGGACATGGAATTTTGTAAAGCTTCCATCTGATGTGGACAGACTTCAAATAGAGATTTCACCTTGTTATAAGGAGGTTGAAGGCCAGAAACAGGAATTCTATATCGGTGGTGGCAATGATATATATATGAAATTGCTTCGAAAAGCTATGCCAGCATTTATTATAAGCGTAGTTATTTTATTGGTAGGATTATATATTACTATATATTGGACGATTGTACATAAGGGGAGTCAGATAGACGGAACATTGTTATATCTGGGAATATTTTCGATTCTTCTTGGATTATGGTCAGCAAATGAAACAGATGTATCTGCACTTATATTTGCAAACAGACAAGCCGGGTCATACATTGCTTTTGTTACACTTATGATTATGCCAATGGCATTTATTATGTTTGTAAAAAGTTTTTTGGAAATAAATGATAATCTGTTTTGGAAATTAATCTGTTATTTTAATGTAATAATTATTCTTTTAGAACACATACTTAATGCTACAGGAATATATTATTTTAGACAGACATTGTGGATGACTCATATTGTAATCATATTAATGCTGATATATTTATTTGTTGTAATTACAATTAAGATTATTAGAAGACAGTTGGACACCAGGTATAAATACTGTATATTAACGTTGATTTTAGTATTTTTGTCGACAATCATAGATATGGCAGGATATTATAAGAGTGGTAATAATTCAGGAGTATTTGGAAGAATAGCATTTCTTTTATTTATTCTTGTACTTGGATTAGATGCTTCAAGACAGACCGTTGCGAGACTAAAAAAGGGGAGAAGGATAGGGGAGCTAGAGCAGTTTGCTTTAAATGATTCCATGACAGGCATGTATAATAGAAATGCATATGATTATTATATTAATAATGAAAAATGCTTTGATGGTTGTATGGTTGTAACATTTGATTTAAATAATCTTAAAAGTTGTAATGATAACTACGGACATAGAGTGGGAGATGCTTATATTATTAATGCAGCACGGATAATAGAAAATATATTTGAGCGTTATGGTAAGTGTTACCGCATTGGTGGCGATGAGTTTTGTTGTATAATACCAAAGGGAAAGAGTGTAGACATAGAGCGTGTAATAAGAAAGCTTTATCATGATGTAGATGTTTTGAACAATAAGAGAATTATTCCAACAGAAGTGGGAATTGCCTGTGGTTATGCTGTTTTTACAGTTGATGATATGGAACTGGAAAGAGTACGAGAGCGTGCAGATGAGGAGATGTATCAGCGAAAAAAAGAAATGAAAATGTGATTAATAACTCAAAAATTAATATCTTATAAATTATTATCGACATACGCCCGCATACACGATATAATGAGCGTTAGCAAGGGGGAACATGCTTATGAATTATATTGTTATGGATCTTGAGTGGAATCAGAGTGCCAAGGGAAAACAATTTTCTGAGGATCATTTTCCTTTTGAGATTATACAGATAGGCGCGGCGAAGGTTAATGAGAAGCTTGATATTGTAGATGAGTGGCAGTGTACCATTAAGCCACAAGTGTATACAAAGCTGCAGAATACAGTCAAGAAGATACTAGGGATAACAGAAAATGACCTTGCTAACGGAACTGATTTCGTATCGGGTGTAACTGAATTTCTTGAATGGTGCGGTGAGGATTATACATTTGTTACATGGGGAAGCATGGATATTACTGAATTAAGAAGGAATATGAAGTTCTATGATGTTCCGGAGAATTTCCCAAAGCCGCTTCTGTATCTTGATCTTCAGAAACTTTACAGTATTAATTTTTCAGATGGCAAGACACGCATGAATCTTAAGTCTGCAATCGATGAGCAGGGAATCAAGGGTGATGAGCATTATCATTCAGCAATGAGTGATGCAAGGTACACAGCCAAGATAATGAAGAAGCTGGATTTCGACAGAGTTAAGAAGTTCTGTAGTATAGACACATTTACAATTCCAGAGTCAAGAAAGGACGAGGTATATCTTAACTTTGGAACTTATGAGAAGTATATTTCAAAGGGATTTGCTACAAGGGACAAGGCTGCAAGCGACAGAAATGTACGTTCCTGCAAATGTTTTTTATGTGGCAGGACTATGACAAGAACAGTTAAGTGGTTTGCCACTAATTCGAAATGCTATTATGGCTTGTTTACATGTGATGAACATGGACTTATAAAGGGGCGTTTCAGAGTTAAACAGACCGAAGAAGGCAGATATTATGCAGTCAGAATTATGAAGCACACTGATGAAAAGGGTGCACTTAAGATATATGAAAAGCAGATAAAAGAGAGAGAACACAGACGCAGGCGGCGTCAGGCAGAGAAACTCTCAGAACAGAAATAATGGCATGTCAGAAATTCAACTGACATGCCATTTTAATATATTTAATATCAGAACATTAATCCATATATTACTGCAAGACCAAGAATTACCTGGATAATTGTGAATCTGAAAACAACCTGTGTATCTGACCAGTCTTTATTCTTTCTCATATGGTCGTGGATTGGTGTACGAAGGTTCTTCATTAGGTTGATGTGAAGAAATCTCATGAATGAAACCTTGATAAGACCAAGTCCGCCATCGAGAATAATTATAAGTGCCATTGGAATATAAAGCAGCGGTGCATGGAGCTTGAGGAATGTAAATGCTATAAATATTCCTATTGCTCTCGAACCGGCGTCACCCATAAGAAGCTTGCTTGGTGATGCGTTGAACCACAGGTAGCCGAGGATACACACAATCATAATAAGAACGGTGTGTCTGTAAGCTGATTCAATATTAAATGACTTAAAAAGTACATACACTGAAGCAAGTGTTACAACTGAAAGTGTACCGCATAAGCCGTCAACACCATCTGAACAGTTAGTAACATTGATACTTACCCATATAAGTATAATAATAAGTATTGCATAGATGATTGGATTAAGAGTTACTGTCTTTCCAAAGAATGCAAGGTCAAATGTGTTAGGGTTGTAATGCAGGTAAGTAACTGCCGCCATAACCGATATTGCAAGGTCAATAAGACCTTTCTTTAAATTACCCCATGGTGATGAAGCACTGTCATCAAGGTATCCGCTGAGCATTGCGGCAAGCACAAGTATAAGATAAATGATAAGCTCGGCACTTAAGTTTACGAATAATGCACATGTGACTGTGAATGTAAGAATGAAAATCATGCCGGCGCCTCTTGGCTTTCCAACTGATTTACTTCCGTTAATGGCATAAGCTCTTCCGGCATCTCTTGGAAGAAGATTCTTGCCAAGAGCAATTGCAGCTATTGTAAATGCGAAGGCAAATAAAATGCTTACAAATGCTATGATGTTGGTGAAACTTTCGTTAATAATATAGTATATCATAAGAATTTAATACTCCTTTTCATCTTTCTAACTTATATAAAGCATTTATTTCAATGCGATTTACAGTATAACATAATATATGTGAAATGAACATTTTTTTTGCTAATGAAATGTAGTAATTAATTTGCTAATGTGGTAATATACTATTAATTAATGGGATAATCTGAGGGGACCCATGAGTATCGTGTAGGATAATAATATAATGGAGGATTTTATGAAGAATATGCAAAAATACGAGCAGCTGGCAATCACAGAAGTGGATGCATATCTTTTTGGACAGGGAACTCATTATGAGATATATAACAAAATGGGTGCGCATGTTGGAGTAAAAGACGGAAAAGAAGGTGTGTATTTTGCTGTGTGGGCACCTGCTGCAAGGGAAGTCTATGTTATAGGTGAGTTTAATAACTGGAATGCATATGGTTATGATATGAAGAAGATTTCAGATGGTGGAATATATGATTTGTTCATACCAGGAGCTAAAGCAGGGGATATGTATAAGTTCCTTATTATTTCCCAGAGTGGAGAGGCTCTTTACAAGGCAGATCCATATGCTAATCAGGCACAGTTAAGACCAGAGACAGCATCAATAGTTGCCGATCTTTCAGGTTATGAATGGAAAGATTCTGAATGGGTTGAGAAGAAGAAGACAGAGAATCATCTTAAAGCACCTCTTTCTATATATGAATGTCATCTTGGCTCATGGAAGAAGAAAGATGATGGAACAGAGGACGGATTTTATACATATAGAGAATTGGCACCTGAGCTTGCAAAATATGTAACAGATATGGGATACACACATATTGAACTTATGGGAATTGCAGAGTATCCATATGATGGATCATGGGGATATCAGGTAACTGGTTATTATGCACCTACAGCAAGATACGGAACACCTAAGGATTTCATGTATTTTGTAGATTATATGCATGAAAAAGGAATTGGTGTAATTCTTGACTGGGTACCGGCACATTTTCCAAAGGATGCACATGGACTTGCTAATTTCGATGGAAGCTGTGTATATGAGTATGCAGACCCTAGAAAGGGAGAGCATCCTGACTGGGGAACGAAGGTATTTGATTATTCCAAGAATGAAGTGTCTAACTTCCTTATTGCTAATGGAATGTTCTGGGTGGACAAGTTCCATATTGATGGTTTAAGAGTTGATGCTGTTGCTTCAATGCTGTATCTGGATTACGGAAGGACAGAAGGAAACTGGGTTCCTAACAAATATGGTGACAACGGTAATCTCGAAGCAATCAGCTTTTTAAAGCATTTTAACAGCATGTTAAAGAAGAGATTCCCACAGGCAATAACTATAGCTGAGGAGTCAACAGCATGGCCTATGGTAAGTGGTGATCCTGACAATGGGGAATGTCTTGGCTTTACATTTAAGTGGAATATGGGCTGGATGCATGATTTCCTTGAATATATGAAGCTTGATCCATATTTCAGAAAGTTTAATCATAGCAAGATGACGTTTTCATTGATGTATGCTTACAGCGAGAATTTCATTCTTGTGCTTTCACATGATGAGGTTGTACATCTTAAGTGTTCTATGCTTGGTAAAATGCCTGGTGACAGGGAGGATAAGTTCAAGAATCTTAAGCTGGCATATGCATATATGTGTGGACATCCTGGCAAGAAGCTTTTATTCATGGGACAGGAATTTGGTCAGTGGAATGAGTGGAGTGAGAAGCGTGCTCTTGACTGGTATCTGTTAGAGGATGAAAGTCATACAGAACTTAAGGATTTTACGAAGAAGTGTCTGAAGCTTAATAAGAATTATCCATGTCTGTATGCTACTGATTACAGCAGTGAAGGATTCAGATGGATTAATGCCAATGATAAAGATAATAGCGTTTTATCGTTTATGAGAATCAGTCCGGATGGAAAGAAGAATCTTCTCTTTGTACTTAATTTTACACCAGTTGAAAGAGACAGCTTCAGAATAGGAGTTCCGTTCAAGACTAAGTATAAGCTGGTTCTTGGAGATAATGAAGCTGACCAGAAGAAGACTCTTACAGCCGTTAAGGGAGATTGTGATGGATATCCGCAGTCATTGCTTATTGACTTACATAAGTATGGAATAGCTGTGTATGAGTTTAACGGTGATGTTTCTAAGGTTCATGCTACGAAGATATAGGAGAATAATATAGAGAAAGGGAGCTGGTTTGGATTTTTATTAATTCTGAATTAGCTTCCTTTTTATTTGCTATAATATATCTCTCAATTATCCCACCATATCTGCCGAAATATTTATTATATGACAATGAGTGATTGTTTCAGATAGTAAATAAGAAAGGCAGCAGAATATGACATATACAGTTTCAGGCGCGAATTTTAATAAAGATGTTGCGGCACAGGGAACATCTATTAATTATAAAGAAAATAAGGCAGTTAAAAGTGAAGGTGTGGCAGGCTCATTTGCAGGAGTGGTAATCTCTGGCAGTGTGACAGCTGCAACTGACAATACATATGAGGGACTTCTTAAGGAGGCAGATGATGTAAAGAGCCAGATTATGGCGAGTGCTTCCAGTGCAAAGATAAGCCTTAAGGCATTGATGATGAAGTTATCAGGTGCTGATGCGGTAAAATTAGATGAGGACGGCTTTAATCTTACAGATGCTACACCAGATGATATGGTTAATATTATTGAGAAAATTAAGATTGAACTTGCGATGCACTCTGATGATTATGTTAATTATGGCACAGCAGTTTCTAAGGATAAGATTGAGAGTGTGACTGGAAGTGCAGCAACAGCGGCAAGTGTCGAGAGCCGTATGCAGGGAGCAGATATAGCTGTCAATGATGAAAGTGTTGCTGAGGTTAAAGGCACACTTGAAAAGAGTAAAGAGTTAAAGCCATTATCAGAGAACACAAAGAATTACATGGTTGCTAATGGTATTGAGCCTTCAATTGCTGGAATATATCAGGCACAGGCGGCAACTTCATCAAGTATCAGTGCAGATGGCGTTACAATAGGAAGGTGTGTAAATGCAATATCTGACGCTGATTTTGAGGCTTTAAGGCCGGGAATTGAGAAGATAATTGCTTCGTCAGGACTTGAGGTTAATGATAATACACTTGCGGATGCAAGAGCATTTATTGATGCACAGATTCCTGTTACTAAAGAAAATCTTGAATATAAGGCACAGCTTGATGCGATAGATATTGAAAAGATTCAGGCTGACCCTGATGAAATGCTTAATAAGATACTTGATAACATGAAGCTTGGAGAGAAGGCAGAGAATACGCTCGTTACAGGTTCGCCAATTGATGATATAAGGACAGCTCTTGATACTATTAACAGGGCAGAGTATTCAGATGCTGCAAATGTGGTATCAAAAGGGGAAACATTTACAATAGCAAGCCTTAAGCTGGAGATGGATGCAAGAAGCTTCAGAATTGAATACAGTGCAGCAACAGTAAGCACAGGAAATAGTGAAGTTAGGAATCAGGCATCTGATGTACAGCAGGCAGCAGATAAGGCGTATGACACGCTTGTAACAGCAAGGGTTCTTATGAGTGCAAATGCGTCTATATATCTAGTTAAGAATAACATTTCTATTCTTACAACTCCGATAGATGAGCTTAATTCAATGCTTATGGAATATGAACAGGCGGATGAAATGTATGAAGAAGCGCAGATTGCATATACAGATGTTCTTGAAGCAAGAAAGACATTGAATGAGATAGTAAGAAATCCTGCGCGTGTATTTGCCAGTATGTTTGACAAGATGAATGAAACTTATGAGGCAGTCGGAACTCAGATAAGAGGCGATTTGGGTGATTCATTAAAGAAGGCAGTACAGGGAAGTGCGGATGATATTATTAGGGAGCTTGGACTTGAGGGAACTGATGAGGACAAGGAAGCAATAAAGGTACTGGCTGCTAATAACATGGATATGACAAAGGAAAATGTAGAGATAGTCAAATCTGTTAATGCAATGATTAATAATCTTATTAAGAATATGAAACCAGAGACAGTTCTTAATATGATAAAAGACGGAGTAAATCCAATGAATGCTTCAATTGAGGAAGTCAACGAATATCTTACAGAGGCTAATGATAAGGCATCTAAGGATAATGAGGAGAAGTTTTCAAAGTTTCTTTATAAGCTTGACCGTACCAATGGTATTACTAAAGAGCAGAGAAAGCAGTTTATAGGAATATACCAGATGATGAATATATTCACCAGAGATGCCGGAGTGGCAGCAGGTGCGCTGATTAAGCAGGGAGCTGAGGTCACTATGAATAATCTTATGACTGCATATAATTCAAGAAAGCATTATGACATGGACGCTGTTATTGATGAGAATACAGGAATGGCAGAGGTAAGCGGAATTGCTAACTATTACAGTGCATTATTCATGGCAAATGGTGGATTAGTTACCCCGAATACATTAAAGAATGTGGATAACTCATCCGGAATCGGAGAACAGTCCGTTGAAATGTTTATTGAACAGTTAGAGGATAACTATGATGCGGCAGCCGAGGAACAATATTATGAGGAATATCTTAAGGAACAGCAGGCAGCAGTGCAGGCAGGAGCTGATATATTGAGGCAGATAAGAAATGCAGATACAGAAATAAACAGTGGTAACATACAGGCTGTTAAAGCATTTTTAGAATCCGGACAGTTCCCGGATATCAGAGGTGTTAAGACAACACGTGATTATGCAAGGGATTCGATTGAAAAAATCGGACATAAAGAAAAACTGTCACTTATGTATGAAGAAATGAAAGATGAGACAGAGGAAGAACTTCAGGAGGTTCTTTCCAAAGCAGGAGACCTTGATACACAGATAGATGTCAATTACGAGGGATTTCTGGATTTAAGACTTAAGGACAGAACAATCGGATATATTAAGAATCTGGCATTAAGGCATGATTACAGAATACCGTATATAACAGACTCAGGAAGTACAGGTATGCTGAAACTTACATTGGTTCAGGATGACGACAATAAAGGTCGTATATCTGTAAACATGCTAAGCAGCGTATTAGGAAAAGTTTCTGTTGAGGCTAAGGCTGACAGAGAAAGTCTTGGTATGTACATTGTCAGTGACACAGCAGTTTCAGATGAAGGAAGCCAGCTTCTTGAGGATATGGAAGAAAATTTAAAAGAAGGATTTGGATTTACAAATGTGACCGTCAACATTACAAAATCGTCAGACGTGCCATATGTGACTTATGAAGCAGCGGCTGACAGTGTGGCAACAGATAAGCTGTATGAAATTGCAGCACAGATTGTAAAACTGCTTGCAGGCTAAAGATTTGCACAGAAAGTCCGATATATAGAGCATGAACAGGTAAATTGGACAGACAGAAAGGTTAAGATATGAGAATAGGAACTAATGTGGCAGCGATTGTTGCCAACAATGCATTACAGAAATCACAGAATAATCTGTCAACATCAATTGAAAGATTATCATCAGGATACAAGATAAATGGATCTAAGGACGATGCTGCCGGCTGTGCTATTTCTGAAAAGATGAGAGCACAGATAAGAGGTCTTAGTCAGGCCCAGAATAATACAGCAGATGGAGTTTCTGTTTTGAATACAGCAGAAGGCGCAATTACCGAAATCCAGAGTATGCTCACAAGATTAAAGGAGCTTAGCGTTCAGGCTGCTAATGATGTTAATTCAGATGATGAAAGAGAAGCTATACAGAAAGAGATAGAACAGATTAATAATGAGATTGACAGAATATCTGATCAGACAGAATTCAATACACAGTCTCTTATTAACGGTAATCTTTCAAGAAGAGTATATTCAGACCTTCAGGGAGTTAATCAGCTTTCTGTATCTGACAGCTATACAGCAGGTGTATATGGAATAACTGTTACTGAGGACGCAAGACAGGCTATAGCGGTAGGAGCAGGAAGTATTACTATGT
>OMEQ01000793.1_pt1 | contig 17909 bp, 12 predicted proteins | sample 1645451 | NCBI WGS metagenome assembly OMEQ01 (sample SAMEA103958142, study PRJEB25191) | human gut metagenome | biome: human-associated habitat [ENVO:00009003]; feature: intestine environment [ENVO:2100002]; material: feces | place: Germany | collected 2013/2015
CCAGTTCCGCCGGATGCTCGCTGTGCCCCGGCAGCATCGGGAACACCCACAAGCCGTGCAGCATCGTCTCCGTGCGCTGGCGCATCAGGACTTTCTCGCCGGAAAAAATCAGCAGCACGTCCCAATCGAACGGCTTCGGCGGATTCTTCTGCGGCAGCACGGGCAAATCCTCCGCGTCGCCCGCGTCGTACGCGTCGCAGTGCGCCCGCAGCGGGCAAACGTCGCAGTTTGGCGTGCCGGGGACGCACACTGCCGCCCCCAAGTCCATCAGCGCCTGATTGAAATCGCCCGGACGCGCCGCCGGCACAAGCGAATCCACCTTTTCCTCCAGTTCGCGCCGAACGGAAGGGATGCCCACGTTCTCGCGGATGCCCATCACCCGGCTGGCGACGCGGATGACGTTGCCGTCCACCGCCGGAACGCGCTGTTCAAACGCGATGCTTGCAATCGCCCCGGCAGTGTATGCCCCGATGCCCTTCAATTGCCGCAATTGCGCCACCTCGCGCGGCATTTCGCCCCCGAAGTCGCGCACCACCTGCCGCGCCGCCTGATGCAGATTCCGCGCGCGCGAATAGTACCCCAGCCCCTCCCAGAGCTTGAGCACGTCCGCCTCGTCCGCCGCCGCCAGCGCCGCCACATCCGGGAAGCGCGCCAAAAAGCGCTCGTAGTACCCGCGCACCGTCTCCACGCGCGTCTGCTGCAGCATCGTCTCGCTCACCCATGTGCGGTACGGGTCGTGGATGCCGCGCCAAGGCAGCGTCCGCGCGTTCTGGTCGTACCAAGCCAGCAGCAGTGCCGAAATCGTCTCACGCATTCGATAAAATCCCCCTCTTTATCCGCCCTATTGTACCACAGAAGGAGACTTTTGCCCACCCCACGGCTGATTTTTCCCGATTTGCAGAAATTTTTTTGCATTTAGAACGTTTGTTCGCTTGCATTCGTTCGCGTTTTGGTACATAATACTCCATGTTGATTAGCACTCATGCAAAGTGAGTGCTAACAGCCTGAAGAGAAGCAAGGAGGAAATGACACTATGACCGTGAAGCCTTTGGGTGACCGCGTTGTCATCAAGAATGTTGAAGCCGAGGAAACCACCAAGTCTGGTCTGATTCTGACCAGCGCCGCGAAGGAGAAGCCGCAGATGGCGGTTGTTCTCGCTGTCGGCCCCGGCGGCAATGTGGATGGCAAGGAAATCAAGATGCAGGTGACGGAAGGTCAGAAGGTTATTTACAGCAAGTACGCCGGCACGGAAGTCAAAATCGACGGCGAAGAGCTGATTATTGTGCGCCAGAGCGACATTCTGGCTGTGGTGGAGTAATAAGCTGACTCCGCAATTTATTGAAAGGAAGTAAGTTTTATGGCTAAGCAGATTCAGTATGGCGAACAGGCTCGCCGGAGCCTTGAAAAGGGCGTGAACGCGCTGGCGGATACCGTCAAAATCACCCTCGGCCCGAAGGGTCGCAACGTGGTGCTGGACAAGAAGTACGGCGCGCCGCTCATCACCAACGACGGTGTGACCATCGCCAAGGAAATTGAGCTGGAAGACCCCTTTGAAAACATGGGCGCGCAGCTGGTGAAGGAAGTCTCCACCAAGACCAACGACGTCGCTGGCGACGGCACGACCACCGCCACCCTGCTCGCACAGGCGATTATCCGCGAAGGTCTGCGCAACCTCGCCGCCGGCGCAAATCCCATGGTGCTGAAGAAGGGCATTGCCGCCGCGACGGATGCCGCCGTGGAAGGCTTGAAGGAGCTGTCCCAGCCCATCAACGGCAAGCAGGCGATTGCCAACGTCGCCGCGAACTCCGCTGCGGATGAAACCATCGGCAAGCTGATTTCCGACGCAATGGAAACTGTCGGCGCGGATGGCGTTATCACCGTGGAAGAAAGCAAGACCATGACCACGGGCATGACCATCGTCGAAGGGATGCAGTTCGACCGCGGCTATGCGTCCGCCTACATGGTGACCGACACCGAAAAGATGGAAGCGGTGCTGGATGATCCGCTGATTCTTATCACCGACAAGAAGATTTCCGTCATTCAGGAAATCCTGCCCCTGCTGGAGCAGGTGGTGCAGATGGGCAAGAAGCTGCTCATCATCGCCGAGGACGTCGAGGGCGAGGCGCTGTCCACGCTGGTTGTCAACAAGCTGCGCGGCACGTTCACCTGCGTTGCGGTCAAGGCGCCGGGCTTCGGCGACCGCCGCAAGGAAATGCTGCAGGATATCGCCATCCTGACCGGCGGCACCGTCATCAGCAGCGACCTGGGCTATGAGCTCAAGGACGCTACCATCCAGCTGCTGGGCAGCGCCCGCCAGGTCAAGGTTGGCAAGGAGAACACCACCATCGTCGGTGGCGCTGGCGATAAGCAGGCCATTGCTGACCGCGTTGCCCAGATCCGTTCCCAGATCGCTTCCGCTACCTCTGACTTTGACCGTGAAAAGCTGCAGGAACGCCTGGCCAAGCTGGCTGGCGGCGTAGCTGTCATCAAGGTCGGCGCTGCTACCGAAGTTGAGATGAAGGATAAGAAGCTCCGCATCGAGGACGCCCTGAACGCAACCAAGGCTGCTGTTGAAGAGGGCATCGTTGCTGGCGGCGGCACCGCTACCATCAACGCTATCCCCGCTGTTGATAAGCTGGTCAGCGAGCTGGAAGGCGATGAGCGCACTGGCGCTAAGATCGTCCGCAAGGCTCTGGAAGCTCCTCTGCGCCAGATCGCCGCAAACGCTGGCCTGGAAGGCAGCGTTATCATCAACAACATTCTGCAGGCCGGCAAGCCCAACTACGGCTATGACGCCCAGAAGGAAGAATATGTTGACGATATGATCGAAGCCGGCATTGTTGACCCGACCAAGGTCACCCGCTCCGCTCTGGAGAATGCTTCCAGCGTTGCCGCTATGGTTCTGACCACCGAAAGCCTGGTCGCTGACCTGCCGGAGCCCCCGGCACCGGCAGCCCCCGCCGGCGGTGACATGGGCGGCATGTACTAATAACTGCCAAAAAACCGCATGAATCCTTGATTTTTGGAGCGTGCAAAAGCGGATTTACGCCAAACTTACGCCACTTACGCCAAAAATCAAAGCGCACTATAGGGTAACAAAATCGGCACTCGCTGAAAAGCGGGTGCCGATTTTTGTGTCACGAAAAGCTGATGGATGCTGCACGCTACACACCGTCAGCTTTTTCGTTTACAGGGGAAAAAGTGGGTGGTATAATAGAAATAGAGTTTTGTAAGAGTGCTTTCATAGTCAAGGCTATAAAAAATACGGATAAGCATAAAGCCGGTGGATGATATGAAAATTCTGGATAACATCACCAATACCGTTCGAGATGATTTACGGGTCGAAATCAAAAAAGGCAGCAGGGTGTCTATTGCGGCAGCCTGCTTTTCGATGTATGCCTACAAAGAGCTAAAGAAGCAGCTGGAAACCATAGACGAGTTTGAATTTATCTTTACATCCCCCACGTTTGTGAAAGAAAAGGCTGAAAAGCAGAAGCGGGAGTTCTACATTCCCCGCATTTCTCGTGAAACGAGCCTTTACGGTACAGAGTTTGAAATCAAACTGCGCAATGAGATGACCCAGAGAGCCATCGCAAAGGAGTGTGCAGACTGGATCAGAAGGAAGGCTACGTTCAAATCGAACACCACCGGTGAAAATATGGCTGGCTTTATGACTGTGGATTCCGGCGCAGCACAGACCGCCTATATGCCGATTGGCGGATTTACGACAGTTGATATTGGCTGTGAGCGCGGAAATAACAGCTACAACATGGTCAACTGCATGGAGGCTCCGTTCGCACAGCAGTACATGAAGTTGTTCGATACCCTGTGGAACGACCGGGACAAAATGCAGGATGTCACAGATGTAGTACTGGAGAATATCAGCACGGCTTATGCTGAAAATTCCCCGGAGTTCATCTACTTTATGACGCTGTATCATGTGTTCAGCGAGTTTTTGGACGACATCTCAGAAGACGAACTGCCGAATGAGGCAACCGGCTTTAAGCAGAGCAAAATCTGGAGCCTGCTGTACGACTTCCAGAAGGATGCGGTGCTTGCCATCATCAATAAGCTGGAAAAGTACAACGGCTGCATCCTTGCGGACAGTGTTGGCCTTGGCAAGACCTTTACCGCACTGGCAGTCGTAAAGTATTATGAGAATCGAAACAAGTCGGTTCTTGTGCTGTGCCCCAAAAAGCTGGCAGAGAACTGGAATACCTACAAGGACAACTATGTGAACAACCCGATTGCATCGGATCGGCTGAATTATGATGTCCTGTTCCATACAGACCTGTCCAGAAGCGGCGGAAAGTCGAATGGCCTCGACCTGGATCGCCTGAACTGGGGCAACTATGATCTGGTCGTCATTGATGAATCGCACAATTTCCGTAATGGAATCGGAACTCATAGCAAGACGCAGGACAATCGTTACCAGCGGCTGATGGATAAGGTGATCCGTGCCGGAGTTAAGACCAAGGTGCTGATGCTTTCGGCAACGCCTGTCAATAACCGCTTTGTTGACTTGAAAAATCAGCTGGCCCTTGCCTATGAGGGAAACTCCGAATATCTGGATGAAAGGCTGAACACCTCAAAGAGCATTGAAGACATCTTTAAGCAGGCGCAAAAAGCCTTTAACGCATGGAGCAAACTGAAACCAGAAGAGAGAACCACGGATGCGCTGCTACGGACATTGGATTTCGACTTCTTCGAGCTGCTGGACAGTGTTACCATCGCACGTTCTCGGAAGCATATCGAGAAGTACTACAACACCAACGCTATCGGAAAGTTCCCAGAGCGGTTGAAGCCGATCTCCGTTCGGCCATGTCTGACAGACCTGAATAATGCCATCAACTACAACGAAATTTATGAGCAGCTGATTCAGCTGAGCTTGTGCGTCTATATGCCCTCCAACTACATCTTCGCAAGTAAGATCCAGAAATATCAGGAGCTGACGCACAATAAGGGAGAAAATCTGACCCAGAGAGGCCGTGAGCAGGGTATTTGTCGGTTGATGAGTATCAATCTGCTGAAACGGCTGGAAAGCTCTGTACATTCGTTCCAGCTGACCCTGACGCGCATCAAGAAACTGATTGATGGTACGATTCAGTCCATTGACCAGTTTGAACGCTCCGGCCACGCTGATCTGGATATATACGACATGGCCGGAGACGATTTTGACATGGACGATGAAAACACTGACTTTTTCACCGTCGGCAAAAAAGTCAAAATCGACCTTGCGGATATGGACTGGAAGAGCTGGCGTACGGAGCTTCGGAAAGATGCAGAAATTCTGGAGCTGTTGACCTTTATGGTGGCAGATATCACGCCGCAGCATGACACAAAGCTGCAAGAACTGTTCCAGCTGCTGTCCGAAAAAATTGAGCACCCGATCAATGTCGGCAACAGAAAAGTGCTGATTTTCTCTGCATTTTCGGATACGGCAGAGTACCTCTTTGACAATGTGAGTGCGTTTGTAAAGCAGAAATATGGGCTGAATACCGCTGTAATTACCGGCTCGATTGACGGACGTACCACGATCAAAGGCTTCAAGGCAACACTCAACAACGTGCTGACCTGCTTCTCTCCCATTTCCAAAGACCGGGATGTTCTGATGCCCGGTAGTGCCACGGAAATTGATGTGCTGATTGCGACAGACTGCATTTCTGAAGGTCAGAACTTGCAGGACTGCGATTATCTGATCAACTATGACATTCACTGGAACCCGGTACGCATTATCCAGCGTTTTGGACGAATCGACCGTATCGGCAGCAGAAACCAGTACATCCAACTTGTGAACTTCTGGCCTGATCTGACGCTGGACGATTACATCAACCTGAAATCCCGTGTGGAGACCCGCATGAAAATCACCGTTATGACCTCCACCGGCGATGATGACCTTATTAACCCCGAAGAAAAGGGCGATTTGGAGTACCGCAAGGCACAGCTGAAACGCTTGCAGGAAGAGGTCGTTGACATCGAAGATATGTCGGACGGCATCTCCATTATGGATCTGGGCCTGAACGAGTTCCGGCTCGACCTGCTGGATTACATCAAACACAATGGTGATCTGGACAAGAAGCCCCGTGGACTTCATGCGGTGGTTCCGGCTACGGATGAACTGCCGGAGGGTGTGATCTTCGTGCTGAAAAACATCAATAACAGCGTCAATGTGGACAATCGGAACCGCATCCATCCGTTCTACATGGTTTACATCGGCATGGATGGGCAGATCATCTGCGACTACCTGAACCCCAAAAAGATGTTGGACGATATCCGGCTGCTGTGCCGTGGAAAGACTGAGCCAATCAAAGAGGTGTATGAACGCTTCAACCGGGAAACAGACGATGGAAAGGACATGGCAGAAATGTCCGAATTGCTGAGTGAAGCCATTGACTCGATCATTGATATTAAGGAAGAAAGCGATATCGACAGCCTGTTCTCTGCGGGCGGAACAACGGCATTACTCAGTCAGGTGTCTGGGCTGGATGATTTTGAGTTGATTTGCTTTCTTGTTGTGAAATAGGGATAACTATGAAAAATCGAAATGGAAAATATGGATGGATTGTGATTTGGGCAATAGGAAGTATAGTATTTGCATTTGTCATACATTGGTTGTTTAGTATTGAACCCACAGTAGAGTTCTTTCGAGCAAAATGGAGCGCAGGAGACATTTTGACGTATGCATCTACAATTATTCTTGGACTGCTTGCGCTATGGCAAAATCAAAGATTTAAGGAGGAAAACGATAAATCGCAAGAGCGGTTGGAAAAAATAAGCAATCGCACAAATGAATTACAAATCATATCGCAGTTAATTGAACATGAGAACGAACGGATAAATCTTTTAAGAAAATTGTTTCAAGAATTTTTTGAGGTATGTTCATGTAGCAATATAGTTGCAGAATACAGGGATACCTCAAAAAATAAAGCAGATAATCTAAGTTCTTCAACGCGAAGAGCCAGTCAAATTAGAATATCGTATCAAATATTGATACAACAGCTGTTTATGGATAAACGTAAAAATACACAGGTAGATAGTTTGGTGGAATATGCTGGGAAACTTAGTACGTCGGCAATTGGATTGATACTTTCATTTACGATAGAGCAAGAAGAAAGTCATCTGAAAAATGATGAAAATGGTGAAATTAAACGATTGACGAATAACCAGTTGCAAATCGAAGAAGCGTTAAATAAAGAATTTTATATATACATAACTGCACTAGAAAAAGAACGTAATGCACTGTTATTTGAGGATCACTCGTTGAAAGAATTGCAGGAAATGTATCAACGGAGAGAAGAATACGGAAAGATTTAACTTTAGGTCATGGAGGAAAATAGTTTGCTGAATTTTCCAAATTCTACCGAGTTCAATAAACGTATCCCGAAGCAGAAGTTCTATGAGAACATTGCCGTTACCCCGGCTATGAAGAGAGCCTTTGTCGAGCAGATCAGGACCATCTACTGGCGCAATAAGATTGCTGCCACCACCCTGAATCTGGCGGCTGGGGAGCAGGTGACGGAGATCGAGGTGTTCGAGGTACGGCTGTCTGCCCCGGAGCTGGACGAGAGTGTGCTGCGCCAGATCGACCGGGAAATTCCGTATCACATCCTCTTTTTGCTGGAATACGAGGGCAAGTATCGTGCTGTCATCGGCTACAAGGAGGCTGCGGCGGGCAAGACAGCCTTTAAGGTTGATCGCTATTATTCTACGGACTGGCTGGACGAGGACGACCTGCCGGTGCATCTGGATGGACTTACGCTGGATGCTGTATACGAGAACTTTGTCCGTCAAATCGCAGGTGATGCGCTTGGCACAGGAGAAAGTGCATCCCTGAAAGACAGCGTTGAGCAGCAGAAGCAGCATGAGCAGCTAGAGAAGCAGGTTGCTGCACTGGAAGCCAAAATCCGTAAGGAAAAGCAGCCGAAAAAGAAATTTGAACTGGTACAACAAATGAAAGCTCTACAAAAGAAAACGGAGACGTTATGAAATCATTTGAACTGAAACCAACAGAAGAAAACCTACTTTCCGCATATAAGAACGACCAAATTGGAAGAAATACGGATATCCATGCGTTTGTGGATATCCTGAACTCTTTGGAGGATTCCTGCTCGATTGCTCTTGATGGTGCATGGGGAAGCGGTAAGACTTTTTTTGTCAAGCAGGCAAAAATGATTTTAGAATCCTGCTCGCCAATAGAATCAAAGAGTGAATACAGGGATGAGGTCAAAACTGTCTGGAAAAACTATCACGGCGGCAAAGAACCAGAATTTCAAGCGCAGCTTTGTGTTTACTACGATGCGTGGGAAAATGATAATGATGGAGACCCTATCTTATCTCTGGTATACTCCATTCTTCAACAGGTAGATGAGGAAACGCCTTTTCCAAAAGACAATAAAATTTTTGAAAAGGTAGCAGCTCTGGCAGATTGTATTACTGGAAAAAGTACAGCAGCAGTGTTGGAATCAATGAAATCTGATAGTGTTCTCGATGATTTACGGAAAAGCAAGAGTATTCACAGTACAATTGTGGAATTTTTAGGCCACCTACTTGATGAAAGAGCAAATCGCTTGATTGTTATTGTAGACGAACTTGATAGATGCAAGCCAGACTATGCCGTGCAACTTTTGGAGAAAATCAAACATTATTTCGATAATGAACGAGTCACATTTGTATTTGCTGTGAATTTACAAGAACTTCAACATACAATTTCAAATTACTACGGAAATGCGTTCGATTCGTGCAGATACCTTGATCGTTTTTTTGATTTGAGAATTTCGCTTCCGCCAGCCAATATGTACCGATACTATCAAAGCATCAATTTCCAAAGCGACTACTATACGGTAGATGTTGTGTGCAAAAAAATTATCGAGCTGTTCCATTTTTCTCTCCGTGAAATTTCAAGATATTTAAAAGCCATAAAAATTGCAGAATACGAGTTAACACACAGTGACGGAAGATTTGACTTTAGTGATCCGGAAGGGTTAGCCACACGATTTTGCACATTATATATGGTTCCACTTCTGATTGCTTTAGAGATAAGCGATGTGACTTCATATAATCAACTAATTTCAGGACATAATCCAGAGAAACTGATAGAACTACTTGAATGTATGGATTCCAACTATAAAGGTCATTTTAGAGAACTACTTTCAAGAAACGAAATATATAATACTGCACCGGAATCGGAGCAGCAAGGAAAAGAAATCGTAACAATAAAAGAAAAAGCAGTTGCTGTATATAAAGCAATATTCGTAAAAAATTATACAAGTTATGATTACCGTTGTTTCGTTGGAAACTGCGAATTTAATGCAGAGACAAAAACGTTTTTGCTAAGATTGGTCAGTCTGCTATCAAAATATTCAAAATATGAATGAGGGAGAATTTCTAATGGACACCCTAAAAATGCACAGCCTTGACGGCGTACAGCGCAACATTGAGCTGATCGGCAAGCTATTCCCCAACGCCATTACCGAGGTAAAACGCAACGGCAAAGTAGAACACGCCATTGACTTTGACGTTCTGCGGCAGGAACTTTCCGACTCCATTGTGGAAGGTCGGGAGGAACGCTATCAGTTTACTTGGCCGGACAAGAAAAAAGCGATGCTGGCGGCCAATGCGCCCATCACGGCAACCCTGCGTCCCGTTGTGGCGGATAGCGTTGGCAAAGATGGCACTCCCGGTGGCTTTGACAGCGAGAACCTCTACATCGAGGGCGATAATCTGGAAGTGCTGAAGCTCTTGCAGGAAACCTATCTGGGCAAGGTCAAGATGATCTACATTGATCCTCCATACAATACGGGCAATGACTTTGTCTATGAGGACGATTTTGCCCAGAGTGCGGCGGAATATATGGATAATAGCGGTCAGTATGACGAAGAAGGCAACCGCATGGTGACAAACACCGAAAGCAACGGCCGCTTCCATACGGATTGGCTAAATATGATATATCCTCGGCTTAAATTGGCAAAAAGTTATCTAACTAATGATGGTGTTATATTTATTTCTATTGACGATGGTGAAGTAGAAAATCTCAAAAAATTATGTGATGAGATTTTTGGTACAGACAATTACATCAATACAATATGCTTGAAATTAAAAAATATCGCTGGAGCATCTGGTGGTGGTGAAGACAAAAGATTAAAGAAAAACATGGAATATATTCTTGTTTACGCAAAAAAATTATCGAGAATTAGATCCATTCAAAAATGTATATCAATATACGCCAATCTCCAAAATGGTAGAAGAATATCGAAATGCAGGCATAAGCTGGAAATACACAACGGCACTTGTAAATCCCGGAGAGAAAATTTATGTTGGGTCGACTTTTGATGGTGACGGATTAGAAATCAAGATTTATAAGCGTATCGGATTTATAATAAAATCTGTTGGGCAAATTATGAAAGAAGAGAACTTAACAGAAAAGGAAGTGTATGATAGATACGCATATTGCATTTATCAAACAGCAATGCCGCAGAGTTCAATTCGTCCGAGAGTTATGGAAAAAGTAAGACAAATCGGCATTGAAAGCGATTTGTATTCAATAGAATATGTTCCGAAAACTGGCAGAAATAAAGGAAACACTTATGAGCAGTTTTACAAAGGAGAAAACTTCCGTCTTTTTGCTTGGTTGAAAGATGTCACTGAGGAAATCAACGGTATTCTATATAAAAAGGACTTGCAAGGTACACTATGGGATTTTGTTGGTGAGACAAAAAATCTTACAAAAGAGGGTGATGTTCCATTTCCTAATGGAAAAAAGCCTGTTAGATTGTTGAAGCAGATGTTAACTATGTTGACCTCTGGAAATGATTATGTCCTCGATTTCTTCTCTGGCTCTGCTACTACCGCCCATGCTGTAATGAAACTGAACGCTGAAGATGGTGGACACCGAAAGTTTATCATGGTGCAGTTGCCGGAAAAGACGGACGAGAAGAGCGAAGCCTACAAGGCAGGCTACAAGAACATCTGCGAAATTGGCAAAGAGCGTATTCGTCGTGCAGGCAAGAAAATCAAAAAGGATGCCGGCCTGACGGCTCCGGCTGATTTGGACATCGGCTTTCGCTGCCTGCGTCTGGACGAAAGCAACATGAAGCCTGTGTACTACACACCGGATGAAGTCGGTCAGCAGGATCTGTTCTCGTTGGTGGACAACGTGAAGGAAGACCGTACCCCGGAGGACTTGCTGTTCCAAGTGATGCTGGATCTGGGCGTGCTGCTGTCCAGCACCATTGAGGTGAAAGAGATTGCAGGCAAAAAGGTGTTCAACGTGGCAGATGGGTTCCTGTTGGCGTGCTTTGACCATGATGTGACCGAGGAAACCGTCAAGGCCATTGCCCAGATGAAGCCCTACTATGCCGTGTTCCGTGACAGCTCCATGGCAAACGACAGCGTTGCAACAAACTTTGACCAGATTTTTGAAACGTATAGCCCGGAAACGGTAAGGAAGGTGTTGTGAGATGACAGCAAAAATTCAATACGAGGACATTGACCTTTATCACTATACATCACTGGCGTCACTTTTCGCTATTTTGCAGAATGAAACAATTCGTTTGACAGACTATCGATTTTTGAATGATACGCAGGAGCTTTCTTATGCGACACACTGGTTGAAAGCACTCCTTCAACCCATGGCTGAAAATGAGTTTGTGCAAAAGCTTTTGACTGCAATCGAAAACATTGAGCAAGGAAAAGTTGAACGGCTCAAAGGGATTGGCGAAGATCTGCCGTATCTGCAATGGAATATGTGCGACTTGAATTACTATATTCTTTCCCTGTCGCAAAACTACGACGACCTTGCTATGTGGCGGATGTATGCCAAAGATGGTTGCTCTATAAAATTTAATAGTCAAAAATTGAACGAGTTTTTATATTCACTCCGTGGTGATAATTTAAAAAACGGTTTTACAAATTTAATAAAGGGCTCTGTCAACTATAATGCCGGGCAAAGTATGGATGCAGTTGTAAAGAGTTGGCTGGAACACCATAACGAACCAATGATTTATGATGATGTCCTGCAATATTGCTTGAGCATTAAATCTCCGGACTTTTCTTTTGAGCATGAATATCGCTTTGGCATTCCATTTGAAGATCAGTACTTGGGCGAAAAAGCCACCAAAGAGTTTACGCTGGTCGGAAATACAATTCGCCCACAGCTTGAACTGAAAAAATTCCCCGTTGCGGATGTTATAGAAGAAATTACGATCAGCCCGTTTGTTACATCTGAACTTACCAAGATTGGACTTCAGGAACTCTTGAAATCTAAAAATATGTCTCCGGATATCGTTAAACAGTCGAGCATCAAAATACGATAAGAAAGGCAGACTACAATGCCCGAAAAAAAGAATAAAGAACAGGCAATTCACAGCTCTGCGGCAGAATATTTGACCTTCGTGGCTTCTACCGGAGACAGTGATACCAGCTATGAAATGCGCTATGAGGATGAAAACATCTGGCTGACGCAAAAGATGATGGCAACCTTATATGATGTGTCCAAACAGACGATCTCACAGCACATCAAACGCATTTATGCGGATGGGGAACTCGCTCCGGAGGCAACTGTCAAGAAATACTTGACAGTTCAAACCGAAGGTGACCGGCAGATCAGCCGCAAGCAGGATCATTACAATCTTCAAATGATTATTGCAGTCGGCTTTAAGGTGAATAATCAGCGTGCTGTGCAGTTCCGCAAATGGGCGGGTCAGATCGTGAAAGACCATACGATTCAGGGCTGGACAATGGATGTTGACCGCCTGAAAAAAGGTCACATGTTTACGGATGAATATTTCGAGCGGCAGTTGCAGCAGATTCGGGAAATTCGCCTGTCGGAGCGCAAGTTCTATCAGAAAGTGACGGATTTATACGCAACAGCGTTTGATTACGACAAGGACGCCAAGACGACCCGCCTGTTCTTCCAGACGGTTCAGAATAAGATGCACTATGCTGTGCATCGCCACACGGCGGCAGAACTGATTGTGGAGCGTGCCGATGCCAACAAGGAGCACATGGGGCTTACCACATGGGAAAATGCGCCGGAGGGGAAAATCCTGAAAGCGGATGTGACAGTAGCCAAAAACTACCTGAGCAAAGAGGAAATGAATTATCTGGAACGCATCGTGTCGCTCTATCTGGATTATGCCGAGTTGCAGGCCGAGCGCAAGATTCCCATGAGCATGGAGGACTGGGCAAAGCGGCTGGACGGTTTTCTGGAGTTCAACGGCAATGAACTGCTGACAGGCCCCGGTAAAATCAGCGCAGAACAGGCCAAACTCCATGCGGAAACCGAATACGAAAAGTATCGTGTCATTCAGGATCGCCTGTATGAGAGCGATTTTGACCGGTTCCTGATGCTGGAGCAGGAGGTAAACCACAAAGATGAAGTTTAGTTTTAAGATTCAGCAGTACCAGACGGATGCTGTGGATGCGGTGGCACGGGTCTTTCAGGGTCAGCCCTATAATGCAGGTGTGTCTTACCTGCGGGATATGGGAAGTCTGTCTGCACAGCCGCAGCAGTTGAGCCTTGTTTCCAGTGGGGACGATGCAACACAGGTGGAGTTGCTGGATTTGATCAACGATTCCGGTTTTAAGAACGAAGCACTCCAACTGACCGACCAGGAGCTGCTTCAGAACATCCGCACATTGCAGGCAGAAGCAAACATCCATCAGTCGGACAAGCTGGTAGCACCGCTGGGAAGATGCTCGCTGGATATCGAGATGGAAACCGGCACAGGCAAGACCTATGTTTACATCAAGACCATGTTCGAGCTGAACAAGCGGTATGGTTGGAGCAAATTTATCGTTGTTGTGCCGAGTATCGCCATCCGTGAAGGCGTAAAGAAGTCCTTTGAGATCACTGCCGATCACTTTATGGAGTGCTACGGCAAAAAGGCACGGTTCTTTATCTACAGCAGCAGCAACCTGAATCAGTTGGATTCCTTTTCCAGCAATTCCGGCATCAATGTCATGATTATCAACACGCAGGCGTTTGCGGCATCCATGAACGAGGACAAGAACGTGGAAGGTCGCAAGGGTGATGCCGCTGCGAGAATTATCTACACCAAGCGGGATGAGTTCGGCTCCCGCCGCCCGATTGATGTGATTGCCGCCAACCGCCCGATCCTGATTCTGGACGAACCGCAGAAGATGGGCAAAGAGGACTCTGCCACTCAGAAAGCCCTGAAAAAGTTCAATCCACTTTTCACACTGAATTACTCTGCTACCCACGCCAAGCAGCATAATCTGATTTACGTTCTGGATGCGCTGGACGCTTACAATAAGCGACTGGTCAAGAAAATCGAAGTCAAAGGCTTTGAGGTCAAAAATCTGCGTGGTACGGACAAGTATCTGTATCTGGAAAGCATCATCATCTCCCCGAAGAATCCGCCACGGGCAAAAGTGGAGATGGAGGTCAGCTACCAGAACGGCACGAAGCGAGAGTTCCATATGCTGGATGTGGGCGATAATCTCTATTATAAATCCGGGGAAATGGAGCAGTACAAGGGCTTCGTAGTGTCGGAAATCGACCCGATCACGGGTGTTGTGACTTTTACGAACGGCGATACCATCCGCAAAGGCGATGTCACCGGCGACGTTTCCGAAAACGATATGCGCCGGGTACAGATTCATGAAACGATCCTTTCGCACTTTGAAAAAGAGCAGGTACTTTTCAAACTGGGCATCAAGACGCTTTCCCTGTTTTTCATTGACGAAGTGGCAAAATACCGCCAGTATGATGAAGACGGAAACGAGCTGCTGGGCGAGTACGGCAAGATTTTTGAGCAGGAGTATCTTTCGGTTCTGAATGAGCATCGCACCCTGTTCGACCCGGCTTATACTGCCTATCTGGATTCGACCGATGTGCATGATGTCCACAAGGGCTATTTCAGCATCGACAAGAAAGGTCACAGCGTCAACAGTTCGGTCAAGCGTGGCTCAGATATGTCGGATGACATTTCTGCCTATGACCTGATCCTGAAAAATAAGGAACGTCTGCTGTCCTTTGAAGAGCCGACCCGGTTCATCTTCTCCCACTCTGCCCTGCGGGAAGGCTGGGATAACCCAAATGTGTTCCAAATCTGCACCCTGAAGCACAGCGACAGCACCACGCAGAAGCGGCAGGAAGTAGGCCGTGGTCTGCGTCTGTGCGTGAATAAGGACGGAAACCGCATGGATGCGGAAGTGCTGGGAGATAAGGTGCAGGATATCAACGTCCTGACCGTTATTGCCAGCGAGAGCTATGCAGGATTTGTAGACGGACTGCAAAAGCAGACCGAAGCAGTGCTGTATGATCGCCCCCGCAAGGCAGACATTGCATATTTCACCGGCAAGACCATCAGGTTGGATGGCAAAATTGTCAAAATGGATGACCGTCAGGCACGGGCAATTTATCAGTATCTTGTCCGCAATAACTATGTGGATGAGCAGGATAACGTCACGCAGGACTACCGGGACGATGTGCAGACCGGAACACTTGCACCGGTGCCGGAAACGCTGAAGCCCATTGAAGAGGGCGTGCACACGCTTGTGCAGGCAATTTATGATGACAATATGCTCAAGTCTATGTTTGAGGATGGCAACAAGCCGAAAGTGCTGGAAAATCCGCTGAACGACCGGTTTGAAAAGGCAGAGTTCCAGAAGCTCTGGCAGACGATCAACCACAAATACGCCTATACGGTGGATTTTGATTCTGAGGAACTGATCCGGAAAGCAATCGAATACATCGACAGGGAACTGTACGTCAGTCGCCTGCAATATACCGTTACCTATGCCGGGCAGAAAGATGTCCTGAGTGCCGATATGGTGCGAGAGGGCAGCAGCTTCAGCGATGCCAAGAGCAGAACAAAAAAATTAGAACATGACTACGCAGGTCAGGTTGCGTATGACCTGATCGGCAAAATTGCAGAGGGCACAACGCTGACCCGGCATACCGTTGCACGGATTTTGCAGGGCATCAAGCCGACAACCTTTGCGATGTACCAGAACAACCCGGAAGAATTTATCGCAAAGGTGATCCGGCTGGTCAAGGAGCAGAAAGCTACCATGATCGTGGAGCATATCACCTATGATACGATTGAAGGCAGCTACGACAGCAGTATCTTTACGGCAGAGAAACACGCTCTGACGATGGATAAGGCTTACAAGGCACAAAAGGCGATTCAGGATTACGTTTTCACCGATGGCACAGCGGAAAAGAGCGTGGAACGGAAGTTTGCGGAAAATCTGGACGGTGCAGAGGAAGTCTTTATCTATGCAAAACTGCCGAAAGGCTTCTATATTCCGACCCCGGTTGGACACTACTCCCCGGACTGGGCAATCGTGTTCCATGAGGGCAAGGTGAAACACATCTATTTTGTAGCAGAAACCAAAGGCACGATGGAAAGCCTGAACTTGCGCCCAATCGAGAAGTCCAAGATCGACTGCGCCAAGAAGCTCTTCGCAAAATTGTCAGATGGTCTTGTGACATACGACCATGTGGACAGCTATCAAGAGCTGATGAATAAGGTACTGCAGTGACCAGTACAAAATGAATCATGAAGCGGCTGTTTGCGTAGATGCAGATGGCCGCTTCTGCATTTGACATCCCGATCGGGAGTGTGAGCGATAATATAGGGCTACGATGAGTTTGAACGAATCAGCGATGCAATCGCACAGCCTGCATCCACCGGATGCAGTTCAAGGGTTTGACTTTCCCAACAAGTGTTTGGCAACGCAAAAATGGTCTTTGTATAACCTCTTGCTAGCGCTATGAGGCCTTTCAAAACGCCTCCCAAATTTGAAAATCACTTTGCAAGAATGATCGTCCGTTTTCAAGCTCAACTTGAAGTGGACGGTTTTTTTTTTTTTTTCTGCTCAAAAAAGTTCCGAGTTGGCATTCCATTACAAACAGAACGAGTTGTCCTGTTCGCTCTTTTTACCAAGGTTTCCCTTGCGTTTTCTTGCACACTGCCGAAAGTGGCGTGTTTTCAAAGTTTTTTGTTGACACACTGCGATTTTTGTGGTAATCTATCCCAACAATTTAATATAACATATTTACTTAGAGTTCCAGCTCGGCTCCCGAAGGAGCCGGAGCAAGTTTTTAACTTTCTATCGCTACATAACGAACCCGAACCAAGGCCATCCCGGAAGGAATGGTCAGGTTCAGGTTGTTGTGTGGCGATTTTTTTATTGCCAAATCCAGCGCCGAACCTTGAAAACCGCATGACCGTCTGCATGGGATACACGGCGATGACCTCCAAGAGGGAGAGCCGGAAAACGCCGCCGGAAGGGGGCAGGAAAGCCATGCAGGGAGAACGGCTAAACGTTGATTCCTCAGTTACCAGAAAACAATGTGGTCAAATTGACCACATTGTTTTTCTGTAACGCCAGTGAAAGGAGGGTCATCTCCATGTATATGACAAACGAAGAATGGGAGCAGAACAATCAGGATTATTTGAAAGAATCGTATGAGGAAACGGGCTTTACCGCCGGAGGATACGCCGTCCACAAACTTATCTGCGGCGGCTGCGGTCGGGTGTTCTACACTACCATCTACACCAAGAAATACTGTCACAGCTACTGGTGCGGCAATCAGGCCAACAATCTGCGGCAGCGGGAATACCGCCAAATGCGCCGTCAGGATTTGGTCTGCCAGTGCTGCGGTGAAAAATTCACGCCCAAACGTGCAGATGCCCGCTATTGCAGCAACTCCTGCCGACAAAAAGTCTATTGAAAACGTGTTACAGATGCTGCAAGTACTCAAAATGAGCACATCGTTTTTCGTACCGTCTCAAGGTCTGTTGAAAATCAGGTGCCGCCACCCGGCACTTGATTTTACCCGTAACAGAATCAGTTGGTCATTTTGGCCAACTGAAAAAGCCGGACGAGCTGTCCGTTCAGGACAGCTTGCCCGGAGCAAGAGTGCAGAGAGGTGCGGG
>OMEQ01000810.1_pt1 | contig 17524 bp, 10 predicted proteins | sample 1645451 | NCBI WGS metagenome assembly OMEQ01 (sample SAMEA103958142, study PRJEB25191) | human gut metagenome | biome: human-associated habitat [ENVO:00009003]; feature: intestine environment [ENVO:2100002]; material: feces | place: Germany | collected 2013/2015
AGGTGACCTTATGCTGGAAGACCCGTATCTAGATAAAGACTATGCCGAATGTCGTCAGAACTTTGTATTAGGCAAGCATGAAACATGGCCTATTCCACAAACGCAGATTGACTTGATGGGAACTAATGTCTTTCCGCAAAGTGATCCTTGGAAATAAAAAGAAACTGATTTTAATTTATAAATCTGTAAAAGAATCGTAGTATGAAAAGACTAACATTGATTTCGTTGATTCTGAGTATGATATTAACCTCTTGTAAAGAGTATGGTGAAGTAAGAATCATGCCTGAATTTAATAATAGCGGAACAGAGGTTGAACTCTACAAAAATGAAGGTTCCTCAAAAACAGTGGTAATATCCACTACAGCAAATGAAGTGACAGCTGACTACAATGCCAGCTGGCTCTCGGTAGATGCCAATAAACAGCGTATCATCTATACAGCCCTTACGACTAACGAAACCGGTGAAGTGCGCTCTGCCACCGTCAAGTTAAATGCCGGAGAATTCTCTATGGAGGTGACGGTAAACCAGTTAGCGAAAGACGAGTCGGAAGTGAAGACATTAAAAGTCGGACAATTAACGGAAGATGGCCTTGGAATGATATTCTGGGTTGATCCGGATAATCAAGAAGCAGGTAAGGCCATTTCACTAGAACGTTGGGGCGGTAATCCGTTTGAAGCATCCATTAAATTGCACAATGCTTTCTCCATGGTAAATGGTATCGAAAATACAGCTCTGTATACTGATGCCAGCAACAATGACGCAGCTGCTCTATGCACAAATCTGGGAGAGGGATGGTATCTACCTGCATCTGAAGAATTAGGACATTTGTTTGATATCTATAACGGAATAGCACGCGACAATGGATTTACAAATGCTACCCCAAATCAAATCAGTGATGCAGAAAAGGCTTCCCGTGCTACATTTGATAAAAATTTAACCGACCTTGGAGGGGCAGTAATAAACGCAGCCGCTGAAAACGGTAACGGAGAAAGTTACTGGTCGAGTACGGAAAACGAAGACGGACAGAAAGCACGCTATGTACGTTTTGGAAAATATGGAATGGATTATGGTGCCAAGACAGGTACAAGCCGTTTTGTACGTGCCATGAAAATAATCGGTGACTATAAATTCCCCGAAGAACCAGCGACCTTATCTGTTTCACCAATGCAGGTAGAACTGACAAGTGAAGAAGGGGCTACAGCAGATGTCACAGTTAGTACAAACAAACCGTCGTTTGCATACGTCATTGAAGGTAACGGCAATACATGGCTTTCTGCAGAACAGAATGGAGATAAAATTAAATTTACAGCTTTGTCTAAGAACAACAGTGACGAAGCTCGTACAGCCATCGTAACAATAACAGCCGGCAACGGCGATGCTCAAGCCACAGCGACAGTAACCATAAGACAACAGAAAGAACAGACGGAAGTTGCTGCTTTTCAAATAGGAGATTTTGTAAAAATGGATGGTGGTACAGAACTGGCTGAAGGCGGTATCGTATTTTGGGTAGAGGGTAACAATGCTAAAATTCTGTCTTTAAAGCGTAGCGCCACTGCCATAAATTGGGCTAACGAAGGATTTACAGACGCATTAGGTTTAACAGATCAGGAAGATGGTGAAGCTAATACTCAAAAGATGAGAGAGAGTGGCATAGCTGCTAATATTCCGATTCTGGAATATTGTAAAGACGGTTGGTATCTACCTGCAAGAAATGAAATGGAAGCGGTATTTAATGCATATAACGGCGGGCCCTCACAAAGTAGCGGGCTGAAGCCTGATGCTATCAAACAGGAAGAAAAAGACGCTCGGGCAGCCTGGGATAAAATCCTCACTGATAATGGAGGTGATGTTATGAATGTAAAGGCTGACAATACCGCTGGTGACAGCTATTTCACCAGTACGGAAGCGGATGATGCTTCAAAAGTATTCTATGTACGTTTCGGACAGTGGAATCCCGGTTTGACTGGTGCCAAATATGCCAAATCTCCTGCACGATATGTACGTTGTATTCGAAAAATTTCCAAGTAAAATCCCTTAAAGAAGACAATTATGAAAGTTTATTCATTCTATATCAAAGCATTGTTAGTTTGCCATGCTATTATACTCGCTTCGTGTACGGATTATGTAGTGAAAGATCCTAATTTTATGCCGCCGGATGTTGTTATTACTGACGACACAGGTAACAATGACATCATTGAAGGATTACCGACTCCCGGAGAAATGCAGCCTTACAGTCCTTCACTCTTAGGCAAGCCTTATCGTCCGATAAAAGTTAAGTATTCCAATGAATTTCCACCAGTGACTAAATGGACGGAGAGTAATACCCGTATTGTCGCATACATGGGAGAATACAAACCTACCATTAAATCTGAAAGTGACTACAAAGCCATTACAAATAAGTATGGCAGTTTCATTGCAGGAACCAAACAACAGGCCACAGGGCGTTTTTATGTAAAAAAGGTGAACGGTCGTTGGTGGATTATCGACCCTGAAGGTTATCCACATTATGAGAGAAGTGTCACTTCCATGCGTTACGGTTCTTCGGCACGCAATAAGGAAGCATGGAACAAACGTTTTGGCACTGACGCCAAATGGATAGCAACATCACAAGCCGAATTGGCTAGTATCGGTTTTCACGGTACAGGAGCCTTTTGCACAAATACATATGGAAAGATTCAAACTCATAATTCTTCCATTCCTAATTCTCCGTTAACGTTGACTCCTTCATTCGGATTTTTAGGACAATTCAGGTCGCAAAATGGTCATACTTATCCAGGCAACACATCGGATAATGAATTGGGACTGGTACTTTATGATGACTGGGCAGATTTTTGTAAGAAATATGTAAATACGTCTTTAGCTCCTTATTTGCAGGATGCTAACGTATTGGGTTTCTTCTCGGACAATGAGATCAACTTCTCATCACAGAATTCCAGAATTTTAGACCGTTTTCTGGCACTTACAGATAAAACTGACGTAGCCTATCTAGCTGCAAAGAAATTTATGGATGAGAAAGGAGCAACGGGGGTGACTGATAACCTGAACAGTGAATTTGCAGGTCGGTTAGCCGAAATTTACTATAAAGGAGTAAAGGATGCCATTAAGGAAGCTGACCCGGACATGATGTATCTAGGCACACGCCTGCACGGTACTCCCAAATATATGAAAGATGTAGTGGCCGCCGCAGGTAAATACTGTGACATCATATCCATCAATTACTACAGTCGTTGGAGCCCGGAACTGGACTCATATGTTAAAAATTGGGGAGAATGGACAGATGCCCCATTCCTAGTTACCGAATTTTATACAAAAGGACAAGATTCCGATTTGAATAATCTATCAGGAGCCGGATTCACGGTTCCGACTCAGAACGATCGCGCATATGCTTATCAACATTTTACGCTGGGATTGCTTGAAGCAAAAAATTGCGTGGGATGGCATTGGTTCAAGTATCAGGATGACGACGGTACAGATAACAGCGGAAAACCGGCTAATAAAGGAGTGTATGACAATCATTATGAGATGTATCCTTACTTGGGCAAGTTTATGCAGGAAGTAAATTACAATGTCTATAATCTAATTGAGTATTTCGACAAATAGAATAAGTTTATAATAAAAGGAACAAGTATAAATCCTTTAAAGTGATGGTAATGAAAAATAGAAAGAAAATATTAATTATAAGTCTGACTCTGCTGGTCAGTTTTACCTGTGCGGCAGGGACAGTGACAAAGGGCATGAAGAAAGTCATTGATGACGCTCTTAATTTTTCTGTCAAACAGTCAATGTCCATGTTCTACGAGATGAAAGATCAAAAAGGCATACTTCCGAGAACAGCGGAAAATGGCAAGATGATTACATGCGAATCTGCCTGGTGGACAAGTGGCTTTTATCCGGGTACCCTTTGGTATTGTTACGAATATAGTAATGACCCGCAGATAAGGGCTGCCGCAGAAGAGATGACTTCACGTGTGGAAAAACAGAAATATACAACCAGTAACCATGATGTTGGTTTTATCATCAATTGCAGTTTTGGAAATGGGTATCGTCTCACGCACAATGAAACATATAGGGAAGTAATAGAGACGGCTGCCAAATCATTGTCGACCCGTTTTCATCCGGTAACAGGATGCACCCGTTCCTGGAATAGTAAAAAATGGCAATTCTCTGTTATCATTGATAACATGATGAATTTGGAACTACTCAACGTAGCCTCTTCCCTAACCGGAGACAACACCTATTATAATATGGCCAAATCGCATGCAGACCGGACAATGATTAATCATTTCCGCCCTGATGGAAGTTCATACCATGTGGTAAGCTATGACACGATTACGGGAAAAGTCCTGAATCAAGTAACACACCAGGGAGTGAACGATCAGTCTTCTTGGTCACGTGGTCAAGCATGGGGCTTATATGGCTTTACAATGATGTATCGGCAGACTAGTAAAAAGGAGTATTTGGATCACGCTATTAAGATTGGTAAGTTCATTATGAATCATCCGCGTCTGCCTAAGGATAAGATTCCTTATTGGGATTTCGATGCTCCCAATATTCCCAAAGAAGACCGTGATGCCTCTGCCGGTGCCATCATGGCATCAGCCTATGTAGAATTGAGCACTTATGTAGAAGGGGAACTAAGCAAACAGTTCCTCACAATAGCCGAACAACAGATAAAATCGTTAGCTTCTCCTGCTTATCGCGCAAAAAAAGTAGGTGATAATAACCATTATATTATCAAACATTGTACGGGCTTCATGGCTAAACAATATGAAATTGATGCCCCTCTGACTTATGCAGACTATTATTTTATAGAGGCATTAATCAGATATAAAAAACTACTGGAAAATCGTCCGGTAGTTGAAACAATAACAGCTTTTTCGGAGAATTCGGACCGTTCTCTCTGGTTAAGTTCACTCCATCGCATTTCTTACCCACTGTTAACGAATATGGCAAAAGGGGAACTTCGGAAGAATATGCCAGTTGAATCTATCGCTGCTGATATGCAAAAAAGAAAAGAAGTTACGCATTTGGAGGCTTTAGGAAGATTAATCACCGGAATTTCAACATGGTTGGAGTTAGGACCAGACAATACAATAGAAGGTAAACTACGTGCTGAATATATTGATTTAGCCTTGAAATCCATTTCTAATGGAGTAAATCCACAGTCTCCTGATTATCTGAACTTCAATAACGGACGCCAACCATTAGTCGATGCTGCATTTCTTGCTCACGGCTTGCTAAGAGCACGCACGCAATTATGGGACAAACTTGATAAAACGACTCAAGAACGAGTCATTAAGGAACTTAAATCATCGAGAGTGATAAAACCTTCTGAAACCAATTGGCTATTTTTCTCGGCAATGGTGGAGGCTGCCTTGAAAGAATTTACCGGTGAATGGGAATATGAGCGTGTAAAATACGCTTGCGATCGTTTTGCACAATGGTATAAAGGGGACGGTTGGTATGGTGATGGTGCTGATTTTCACCTAGATTATTACAATAGCTTCGTCATACATCCCATGATGGTCGAAGTTTTGGAAATAATGAAAAAAAACGGTATAGAAAGCTCTATACCTTATGATCTTGAACTCGAACGTTATGCACGCTATGCCGAACAACAAGAAAGACTGATATCACCCGAAGGTACATTTCCAATAGTAGGTCGTTCATTGGCTTATCGATTCGGTGCTTTTCATGCATTGTCTGATGTTGCCTACAGAAAATTACTTCCTGAAAGGGTAAAGCCGGCTCAAGTAAGATCCGCTTTATCCGCTATCATCAATCGTCAGGTTAATGCACCCGGAACATTTAATCCTGAAGGCTGGCTACGAGTAGGTTTTGCCGGATATCAACCCCATATCGGTGAAACATACATATCGACAGGCAGTCTGTATCTATGTGCAGCCGTATTTATCGCTCTTGGTTTACCGGAGTCTGACGAGTTTTGGTCTTCTCCTTCTGCAGATTGGACCTGTAAAAAAGGCTGGGCCGGTATTGATCTGGACGTAGATAAAGCTTTAAAAAAATAGAAGAGAAAATTTAAACACTTATGATAAAAGTAGCAGGTATATTACTATGTGAGGTCAGTGTAATGTTTCTCACTTCTTATACACAAGCAAAAGAATATAAGAAGCCGAATATTCTTTTTATAATGACCGATCAACAAAGATACGATATGTTAAGTTGTGTAGGTAACCATTATGTTAATACCCCTTCATTAGATCGCCTAGCCAGTAATGGAGTTCGTTTTGAACGTAATTACTGTGCAAATCCAGTCTCTATGCCATCACGTTTTGCAATGGTAACAGGACGTTTTGCCGGTGAAATTGGATATACAAATAATTCTAGCCAACCAGATACTTTGGCCGTATTGCCTGCTGCACGAAAAAGCTCTATAGGAAATATCTTTCGTAATGCCGGATATAAAACACTTTATTCCGGATATGCAGGCTTCTATTGTGGAAAGACAAATATCGAAGACTATGGATTTACGCAAAATGGAACTGATTACAATGCAGGTCCAGCAAACTTTGCTAAAAAGTTTTTTATGAACTATAATCCCAAAGCAGATGAACCGTTCTTTCTATATCTATCATTTATGAACCCACATGATATTTGTTATGGTGCTGGTTTTGATCCCAGATTTCCAAACAAGTTGCGCCCTCATCAAATAGCTGCTACACAAAAGTATATAGAATTACGTAAAACATTAAGTGATGAAGAATATCGTTCGCAAGTTCCCCCTGTGCCGGGTAATACAGAACCTAACGGAGCATATGCTGAAATAAAGGAAATTGGCTCCGGCTCCCGAAATTGGACAGAGGAACAATGGGCCTTCTACCGTTGGATGTATTGCCGACTCGTAGAAGATGTGGAGCAACAAATCGGACGAGTTCTTGCTGCACTGGAAGAATCTGGTCTAGCAGATAATACAATAGTTGTATTCACTTCAGACCACGGAGAAATGAACCAATCACATGGTCTTGTATTTAAAAGTCAGTTATTGGAAGAGGCTACCCGTACTCCACTTATTATTTCGGGTCCGAAAGTGAAAAAAAATATAGTGGACTCAATAAACTTGACGTGCGGAATAGATCTAGTGCCTACGATTTGTGATTTAGCTGGGATTCCTATACCCGAAAATTTGTCCGGCAAATCATTAAAGCCAATTTTGACAGGAGAAACCAATAAAATTGATCGTGATTATATTATTATAGAGTCTAGTTCTGGTTATCAAATTAATGACGGGCGTTACAAGTATACAACTTTCACACGTGGCAACAAAAAAGAGAGTTTGATGGACATTTCGATTGATCCGGGTGAGATGTCAGATAAAAGTGCAGACTCTGCTTATGCAACAACAAAAAGACGCTTGCAACACTTGTTGATGAAAGATATTAAAAGAATAACTGAAAATATTTCGGTTATAAAATGAAACAGAGTATTTATTAATCTTAGTACTGTATATGAGAAATATATTATCTATTTTATTCGCTTCACTTACTTTGTTTTCCTGCTCGGTGAACAAGTCTGCTGAAAAACAAAACACCTTCTGTAATCCGATGAATCTGGATTATGGTTGGGGAAACTTTCAGATAAGAGAAAAGAAAGCCCGTTCCGCAGCTGACCCTGTTATCGTATTGTTTAAAAACAAATACTACTTGTTTACCACGATGGACATTGGTGGCTATCGCGTATCTGACGATTTAATAACATGGAAGAATATATACTTTAATCCAGAGGTAAAGACGTCCGCTCTTGATGTCGATCATTATGTAGCACCAGCCGTGGCAGCCGACGAAAACTATGTATACTTCGTTAATTTTACCAGAGACCGTACCAAGAAAACGGTAGATGTCATTCGCACATCCGATCCGGAAAATGGAAAATGGGAAAAATGTGGTGAAGTAAGACGGATGGCCGATCCTTGTCTATTTATTGACAATGGGCGCTTTTTTTTCTATTATGGTTTAGGTGGAACTCAATCTACTACTTTCTTCGAAGTAGATCCTGCCACATTCAAAGAGATAGAAGGCTCAAAAAAGGTCTTGAGAGAATATATAACAGATATCAATCAGTGTAAATCCGGCTATCATTTTGGGCGTAGAGAACTGTATGATGAAATTGATGCCTCTGCCTGGCAGGGAAAATTTTCCAAAGTACCATGTCCTGAAGGCGCATGGATCGTGAAGAACAAAAATAAATACTACTTGCAATATGCCACTCCAGGCACTATCTGCAATTGGTATTGCGACGTTGTTCTGGAGAGTGATAGTGTAAATGGTGGCTTTATAGAACAACCTTATAATCCTGTATCTCTAAAAGTCGGTGGTTTTATCGGAGGAGCCGGACATAGTTGTGTATTTAAAGACAAATACGAAAATTGGTGGCAAGTCACCTCCATGTGGGTAGGTAATCATGACGAATTTGAAAGAAGAATAGGTTTATTCCCTGTTTCTTTTGATAATAAAGGAAGAATGAGAACCCATACTGTTTTAGGGGATTATCCCATGTCACTACCTCAAAAAAAATTCAACCCTCAAGATATTTCCGCTTTTGGCTGGATGCTCCAATCATATCATAAAAAGAGTACAGCGTCTTCTTCATTATCGGGTTTCGAACCGGAAAAGGCAGTCGATGAAAATGTTCGTACCTGGTGGTCGGCTACAAGTGGCAAAGTAGGTGAATATTTCGTAATCAACTTAGGTAAAAAAGTACGTATGAATTCTGTTCAGATAAACTTTGCTGAACAAGACATAAACCCTGATGCTCCCAAAGAAACAGATTATCACGCTTATAAGCTGTACGTATCTGACAATGGAAGAGATTGGAAACTAATAGTGGATAAATCAAAGAACATGGTTGCCATACCACATGAATATGTTGAATTCCCTAAGCCGATAGAAACTTCTTTTGTTAAAATAGAGAATGTCCATACTCCCAAAGAAGGCAAGTTTGCTTTATTGGATTTGCGTGTGTTCGGTTTCGGCTATTCGGACAAACCGGAAATAGTTAAAGAACTGTCAGTAAAAAGAAACAAAGACGACGAAAGATATGCTTCGCTTAGCTGGAATAAAATATCCGATGCTGATGGTTATCTTGTTCGCTTTGGTTATCAGCCCGATTTTCTTAATCAATGTATCCAGGTCAAAGATAAAGAAACGACCGATTTACAGCTCCACATCCTTACCAAAGGCGTACAGTATCATTACCGCGTTGACAGCTATAATGACAGTGGAATTACAGAAGGTATCGTTATCTCTGAATAAAAAGATATGGACAAGAAACTGCTTATTTATCCCCTACTCTTTTCTGCCGGGCTATTGCAAGCCCGGCAGAAGCCTAATGTTGTGATTATTTTTACAGACGATCAGGGTTACCAGGATCTTGGTTGTTATGGTTCTCCATTGATACAGACCCCCTTTATTGACCGCATGGCAAAGGAAGGTATAAAGTTGACAGATTTTTACGTATCATCTTCCGTATCAAGCGCTTCACGTGCGGGACTTCTGACCGGCAGATTAAATACACGAAATGGAGTAAAAGGGGTATTTTTTCCCGAATCTGAAGGCATGCCTTCGAAAGAAATCACTTTAGCCGAAGCATTGAAAGAGCAAGGTTACACAACCGGTTGCTTTGGCAAATGGCATTTAGGTGATTTAAAGGGACATTTACCCACAGATCAAGGATTTGACTACTACTATGGCATACCATACAGTAATGATATGTATATCGGCCCTTCCCAGCAATTTGCTTCCAATGTAACGTTCAGAGAAGGCTATAATTTGTCAAAAGCGAAAGAAGACCAAGAATTTGTGAGGACTTCCAGTAGAGCAGATATAAAAAAAAGGTTGAACAACGCTTCTCCACTATTTGAAGGAGATAAAATTATTGAGTATCCCTGCGACCAGTCTACTACCACCCGACGTTATTTTGATCATGCCATAGATTTTATAGAAAATAATCCGGAGCAACCTTTCTTCGTCTATATCACCCCATCAATGCCTCATGTACCATTATTTGGACTCTACGGTGATGTTGTAGAAGAAATTGATTGGAATGTAGGCCGTTTACTCGATTACCTGGACAAAAAGAAATTAGCAGAAAACACTTTAGTTATTTTCGCATCGGATAACGGACCGTGGTTGTCTTTCAAAGAAGACGGAGGTTCCGCTGAGCCATTACGAGGCGGAAAGTTCTCTTATTATGAAGGAGGCGTCAGAGTTCCTTGTATCCTCCGTTGGAAAGGGAATATACCTGCCGGTGTAACTAGTGACGCAATAGTTGCCAGCATCGACCTTTTTCCTACAATCATGCACTATGCAGGTTGCCAATCCTTCAAACAAAAGATTGACGGTATAAATATTTCATCCTTTCTCAAAAATCCCTCTCTACGGTTACGTGACGAATATGTTTATGTAAAAGGTGGTGAAGTTCACGGTATACGCAAAGGTGATTGGGTCTATTTGCCTAAAACAGGTAATAGTAAGTTCAAAAAAGGAGATATTCCCGAATTGTTTAATCTAAAACAAGATATCGGAGAATCGAATAATCTTCATCTACAATATCCGGACAAAGTAAAAGAGCTGCAGGAAGTGATGAAGAAGTATCAATCAACTTCTACTATGCCATATTCACAAATACGTGATACTCTTAATAATGATAGACAATATTGGATTCAGACACTCGTAAAAATAGCTGATCCGGTGATAAGCAATCTTAGCAAAGACCAACTGAAAAAAAATATTCCTGTCGGGCGTTCGTCATCAGCTTTGGCCAGCAGTCGGGAGTTTATCACTCACATGGAGGCTGTAGGCAGAACCATCGCAGGAATAGCACCGTGGTTGGAACTCGGACCGGACAATACTCCGGAAGGCAAGCTACGTGAAAAATATATTAAAATGACGTGCAAGGCTCTGGCAAACTCTGTAAACCCGGAATCAAATGATTATTTCAACAGCACAGCTACCCGTCAGATATTAGTAAACAGTGCATTCTTAATACAAGGGTTATTGCAAGCACCTACACAGTTATGGGGAAATCTGGATGACACCACCCGCAAAAGACTCATTGAACAGTGGAAATCGACCCGTACGATGAAACCGGGAAATAACAATTGGTTGTTATTTTCTGCCATGGTGGAGTGCGGATTAAAAGAATTTTCCGGAGAATGGAATTTTCCGACAGTAGAAAGAGCCTTGACTTCTCATAGAGAATGGTATAAAGGAGATGGCGTTTATGGAGATGGGGCAGATTTTCATTTAGATTATTATAATAGCTATGTTATCCATCCTATGTTACTGCAAATCCTGAAAGTGACAGTAAAACAGAGACCGTCCTTCCAGTCATTTCTGAATGAAGAATGGATACGGTTTATTCGTTATGCCGAAATTCAAGAGCGCATGATAGCTCCCGATGGCAGCTATCCGGTACTAGGCCGTTCTGTCAGTTACCGTTCAGCAGCATTCCAAGTTTTGGGAGCATGCGCCTTATTCGGAAAACTTCCGGAATCATTGAAGCCCGGACAAGTACGTGGAGCCATGACAGCCATGCTTAAGCGTCTTTTTGAACAGCCGGGAACTTTCGATAAAGAAGGTTGGCTGACGATCGGAGTTTGTGGTGAACAACCGGAACTAGGAGATATTTATCTGTCTACTCCTTGCGTTTATCTGTGCTCATTAGGCTTCCTGCCCTTAGGACTCCCTGCCAATGCCCCTTTTTGGTGTAATCCAGTTGAACCATGGACAAGTATAAAAGCATTTGGCGGTATAGATTTCCCAATAGACAAGTTTATTAAACCATAAAATAAAATCATGAGATATAGTATTTTAATTGTTGCCTTTCTGATGTTTAATCTCACAGGTTATTCACAAACAACTTCAGGGCAGGAAGACAGAATATATTGGGTCAACATATTATCTCAAATTGCCGACCCATTATTGAATAGCATGAGTAAGGGAGAACTAAAGAAGAACATACCTGTAGAAACGATCTCCGGTGTGCCTAATCCATCCAATGCGCGTACCACTCATCTGGAAGCTTTAGGACGCTTGTTTGTAGGAATGGCTCCTTGGCTGGAACTCGGCCCGGACAATACACAAGAAGGACAAATACGTGAGAAATATATCTGCCTGATGATTGAGTCCATCAATCACGGATTCAATCCCCAATCTCCGGATTATCTGAATTTTACAGTCACCCGGCAACCTCTGGTAGATACTGCGTTCTTTTGCCAAGGGCTGCTGCGTTCCCCGAAACAAATATGGAGTAAACTATCAGCTGAAACCCAAAAGAATATCCTGAACGCTTTACAACAAGTAAGTAAGATTAAGCCGGTAGAAAGTAACTGGTTACTCTTTTCTGCTATGATTGAAGCTACCCTGTTGGAATTGACTGGTAAATGTAATATGCATCCCATAGAGTATGCCATCATGCGGTTCAAAGAGTGGTATAAAGGCGATAGCTGGTATGGTGACGGAATAAACTTACATATGGACTATTATAACAGTTTTGTCATTCATCCAATGCTCCTGGATATTCTGGAAATCATGCAGAAACATAACAAAGGCGAAACCGACCTTTATAAAAAAGAACAGCTACGTTTCTCCAGATATGCCGAACAACAAGAAAGAATGATTTCTCCGGATGGAGCATACCCTGTAATCGGCCGTTCTATAGCATACCGTTTTGGAACGTTCCATGTACTTTCAGCAGCAGCTCTTAATGATTTGCTACCAACTACCATTACCAAGTCACAAGTCCGATGCGGACTAACTGCTGTCATAAAAAGGCACATGGCTATAAAAGGGAATTTCGACGAACATGGATGGCTGACTTTAGGGTTTGCCGGACATCAACCTTCAATCGCTGAAAGATACATTTCTACTGGCAGCCTGTATTTATGCTCTACTGTATTCACAGCATTGGGACTTCCCGCTACTGATGAATTCTGGAGTGCCCCTTATGCGGAATGGACAGGGAAAAAGATTTGGTCAGGTAATCCGGATGTAAAATTGGATAAAGCAATAAAATTATAGAACCCCGATAAAATAGATGATAAATGAAAAAGATTCTTGCCTTATTTTTAGTGTCAATAAATTGCACCCTGAATGCTCAACAACTTTTTTCATCAAAGATGGAGAAAGAAGATATTACCAAAGTTTGTAATGCCGTATCCGAATGGCAAATTACCCATCACAACGAAGTAAAACATAATCCGCTGGACTGGACAAACGGCGCCCTGTATCGTGGAATGACAGAATGGGGAAAAGTCTCGGGAAATCAATCTTGCTATGACTTTGTCCGTACTATCGGCGAAAAGCATAAGTGGAATATGTGGAACCGTGTATATCATGCCGATGATATTTGTGTGGGGCAAGCATTCATCGAGATGTATCGCAGATTTGATGATAAGCGTATGCTACAACCGGTAATGGAACGCGCTTATTATGTGGCTTCCCATCCTTCGAAAGCTCCGCTACAAAAGACAGATGCTGTGGGAACAACGGAACGTTGGTCATGGTCGGACGCCTTGTTTATGGCACCTCCGGTTTATGCGGCTCTATACACGATAACCGGAGATAAAATCTTTCTGAATTATATGGACAGTGAATATATAGAGTGTGTAGACTCACTATATGACAAGGAAGAACATCTTTTTTATAGAGATAATAAACGAATTCCCCTCCGTGAGAAAAATGGTAGCAAACAATTCTGGGGAAGAGGTAACGGTTGGGTATTTGCCGGACTTCCTCTTATTGTTGACAATTTGCCTCTCAACTGTTCTTCACGTAGCTACTATATCCGGCTATTTACTGAAATGGCGGAAGCAGTTCGTAAAACTCAATGCAAAGACGGGGACTGGCGTACCAGCTTACTAGATCCTGATTCGTATAATATGCCTGAAAATAGTTGCTCTGCCTTTATGTGTTTTGGCATTGCCTGGGGAATCCGTAATGGCTACCTGCCCCAACGAACCTACAAACCTGTACTTGAAAAAGGTTGGCAATCATTAGTAAAAGCTGTTCATTCTGATGGAAAATTGGGATATATACAACCTGTTGGTGCCGCACCCAAAGCTGCCGGTTTCGATGCAACAGATGTATATGGCGTAGGTGCTTTCTTATTGGCAGGAAGCGAATTATACAAATTGTCATGTGCTTACTAAATGTGAACAATGTATCAATAGTAAAAGCCGGTCATTGAGTGAATTTCTCAATAACCAGCCTTTACTATTTACCTGCTATCCTATGTATCAAGCTACTTTCTTAAACTGCCGGAACTGCCACCACAACATTCCTCCGGATATAAGACTAGCCGCCAAATCTGCCACAGGCATACTGGCCCAAACGCCCATTTGTCCATAATAGTGAGGTAGAATCAATAAACAGGGAACGAGAAATAACATCTGCCGCGTCAGCGACAAGAAAATGGCTTTACTTGCCATTCCAATACTCTGGAAGAAGTTGGAAGCTACCATCTGAAAACCAACAATCGGGTAGAAAAATACCACAATACGAAAACCTTTAGAAGCAATGCTGATTAACTCTTCGTCCGAAGTAAAGATGGAAGATACGATTTCCGGAATAAACATACCGATCAGGAAACCAATCGTTGTCACTACAGTTGCACAACAAATGGTTACTTTCAGTACTTCCGTCACACGAGGATAGAGCTTCGCACCAAAATTATATCCCGCAATGGGCTGCATCCCTTGGTTTAGTCCCAATACAATCATAATAAAGACAAAAACAATACGATTAACAATACCGAATGCACCGATCGCCAAATCACCTCCATGCTCTTTTAATCCCTGATTAATCAGAATCACAATAAAGCAAGACGCCATATTCATCAGGAAGGGAGACATACCAATAGCCAATGAATCCAACACGATTTTCCGCTTCAAATGGAAGATGCCTTTTTTCAACCGTATCAGTTCATCTTTGCGGCAGAACAAATGAAGCTGCCAGACCAATGCAATCAACTGCGCACAAACCGTAGCCGTAGCCGCCCCACGGATTCCCCAGTCGAATACAAAAATAAACAATGGAGCAAGCAATACATTGATTATCACTGTCGTTATTGTTGCCATCATCGCTTTCTGCGGATGGCCCGAAGCACGGAGCACTGCATTCAGCCCCAGATATAAATGGGTAACCACATTTCCGAGCAAGATAACCTGCATAAATTCACGGGCATACTTCACCGTTTCATCGCTTCCTCCGAAAAAGTAAAGTATCGGATCGAGAAAAGGAAGAACGATTACCGTAAAAGAGATACCTATAATAAGGTTTAATACAAACACATTTCCCAAAACCCGCTGTGCGGTATCATAATCTTTCTGTCCCAGCTTCACCGAAATCAATGTAGCCGCACCGACACCGACCAACGAGCCGAAAGCCGCGGCAAGATTCATTAGCGGGAAAGTTAATGCCAACCCGGAAATAGCCATCGCACCTACCCCGTGACCGATAAAAATACTATCTACCATATTGTAAAGAGAAGACGCCGTCATGGCGATAATTGCCGGAATGGCATACTGCATTAAAAGCTTCCCAATCTTTTCCGTACCCAACGCAGTGGGTGTCTTTTGTCCTGTCATACCTATTAGTTTGAGGCAGCAAAGATACAAAAAAGAGGTGGATTACAGGATATATGAGAAAAGTTTCGTATTTTTGCCTCCAAAATTGAGTTAATACGTAACGAAATGAATATATTAGAACTAAGTGAACAGGAAATCATTCGACGCAACAGCCTGAATGAGCTTCGTGCGATGGGTATTGATCCATACCCTGCAGCAGAGTATGTAACCAATGCTTTCTCTACAGATATTAAAGCTGAATTTAAAGACGACGAGGAGCCACGCCAAGTTTCCGTAGCCGGCCGTATCATGAGCCGCCGCGTGATGGGTAAAGCATCTTTCGTTGAATTGCAAGACTCTAAAGGTCGCATCCAGGTGTACATCACCCGCGATGATATCTGCCCGGGAGAAGACAAGGAACTGTACAACTCTGTATTCAAACGCCTGCTCGACTTAGGTGACTTTATCGGTATCGAAGGTTTCGTGTTCCGCACACAAATGGGTGAAATCAGTATCCATGCTAAGAAACTGACTGTACTTGCAAAGTCTATCAAACCGTTGCCTATCGTTAAATACAAAGACGGGGTAGCTTACGATTCTTTTGAACTCCGTTATCGCCAACGCTATGTGGACCTGGTAGTTAACGACGGTATCAAAGAAACATTCCTGAAACGTGCCACTGTAGTGAAAACTTTGCGCAATGCTTTGGACGAAGCCGGTTACACGGAAGTGGAAACTCCCATCCTGCAATCTATTGCCGGTGGAGCAAGCGCACGCCCGTTCATCACTCACCATAACTCACTGGACATGGATCTTTACCTGCGTATCGCAACAGAACTTTATCTGAAGCGACTGATCGTAGGTGGTTTTGAAGGTGTATATGAAATAGGTAAGAACTTCCGTAACGAGGGTATGGACAAAACCCATAACCCGGAGTTCACTTGTATGGAACTCTACGTACAATATAAGGATTACAACTGGATGATGAATTTCACCGAAAAGTTGTTGGAACGTATTTGTATCGCAGTAAACGGTAGCACAGAAACAGTGGTTGACGGAAAAACCATCAATTTTAAAGCTCCTTACCGCCGTCTGCCCATCCTGGATGCTATCAAAGAAAAGACAGGATATGACCTCAACGGCAAGAGCGAAGAAGAAATCCGCCAAGTTTGCAAAGAATTGAAAATGGAGGAAATCGACGAGACGATGGGTAAAGGCAAGCTGATTGATGAAATCTTCGGAGAATTCTGCGAAGGTACATATATCCAGCCGACTTTCATCACCGATTATCCGGTTGAAATGTCTCCGCTGACCAAGATGCACCGCTCTAAACCGGGACTGACCGAACGTTTCGAACTGATGGTGAACGGTAAAGAGCTGGCTAATGCCTACTCGGAATTGAACGATCCGCTGGATCAGGAAGAACGTTTCAAAGAACAAATGCGTTTGGCCGACAAGGGAGACGACGAAGCGATGATTATCGATCAGGACTTCCTGCGCGCTTTACAATATGGTATGCCTCCTACATCGGGTATCGGTATCGGTATCGACCGTCTGGTGATGTTAATGACCGGACAGACTACCATTCAGGAAGTATTGTTCTTCCCGCAAATGCGCCCGGAAAAAGTAGTAAAAAAAGACGCTACTGCCAAATACATGGAATTGGGAATTGCAGAAGACTGGGTTCCGGTGATTCAAAAAGCCGGTTACAACACAGTTGCCGACATGAAAGATGTCAATCCGCAGAAGCTGCACCAGGACATCTGCGGCATTAACAAGAAATATAAATTAGAACTGACCAATCCGTCGGTAAACGACGTAACTGAGTGGATACAGAAAATTTAATAAGTTCTTCATCCAAATCCATACAAATGAAATTACCCGGCAAGATAGCGATAATGGGCGGAGGAAGTTGGGCTACAGCCATCGCAAAGATGTGTC
>OMEQ01000835.1_pt1 | contig 17246 bp, 9 predicted proteins | sample 1645451 | NCBI WGS metagenome assembly OMEQ01 (sample SAMEA103958142, study PRJEB25191) | human gut metagenome | biome: human-associated habitat [ENVO:00009003]; feature: intestine environment [ENVO:2100002]; material: feces | place: Germany | collected 2013/2015
CCTTTGCCGGAAACGAACCCGAACCATGCGCATTCACCTCAATCCCGCTTCGGAGGCCCTGCGGGCATTCGCGGAAGGGCTTCCCGGATCCTTCGACCGAAGCGGAGAGACGCTCCATGAAGGACGCAACACGATCAAGGCATTCGAAGCAGACGGGAACAAGCTGGCCGTCAAGCGATTTCAGCGCCCCGACCCGCTGCGGGCCGTGATCTACACCTTCTTCCGCCGCAGCAAGGCGCGCCGCTCCTACGAACACGCCGAGCGGCTGCGCGCCCTGGGCATCGACTCCCCGGAACCGGTCGCCTGGAGCGAATACCGCCGCCACGGCCTGCTGTGCGACAGCTACTACGTCTGCCGCCGTTCCGACTACGCCCCGCTCTCGCAGGCCACGACCCGGTTCCCGGCTCCCGACACGCTTCCCGTGCTGGAGGCCTTCGCCCGCTTCGCAGCCGAGCTGCACGCGAAAGGAATCGAACACGAGGATTTCAATCACGGCAACATCCTCTGGCAGCGCGACCCCGCCACGGACCGGTTCCGGTTCCAGCTCATCGACATCAACCGGATGCGCTTCTCGGCGCGGGCATTGCGTCCGCGCCGGTGCATGATAAACCTGCGACGCCTGGCCTGCCCGGCCGCGGCGTTCCTCTTCATCCTGGACCGTTACGCCGAGGCGCGCGGCTGGAACGGGGACGACACCCTCCTGCGGGGCACTTTCTTCCGGCTCGTGTTCGGCCGTCGCCGCGCATTGCGCAAACGCTTCCGGCAGCGGATCTCGGCCCGCCGGAACGGAAAAACACGCCGAAAATTTGGATTCCCGGAATAATTCGCTACATTTGTCCTTCGATAAAACGATCCGGACGATGCGTTCATACGGCTTTGCATATTATTTCCATTACTTTTTCTTTTATCGCAAGAGAAAAAGCGGGACCGTATGCGTTTGATCCGACGAGGCGAAAAGCATAAGACGAATGAGACACGAAAATCCCGCTCCCGAAAGAGCGGGATTTTCCGATTTTTACACACCCGACATGAAACGAGTAGCGATACAGGGCATCGCAGGATGTTTCCACGAAACGGCGGCGCGCCGTTATTTCCGGGACGAGGCGATAGAGGTCGTCCCCTGCCGGAGTTTCGGCGAACTGTTCGCCCGGATGGCCGGCGACCCCGCGCTGCTGGGCATCGCCGCCATCGAGAACACCATCGCGGGCAGCCTGCTTCCCAACCACGAACTGCTGCGGCAAAGCCGCGCGCGGATCGTCGGCGAGCAGAAGCTCCGCATTTCGCACGTCGCCGCGGCGCTGCCCGGACAGGGGCTCGACGCCGTGAGTGAGGTGCGCTCGCATCCGATCGCCCTGATGCAGTGCGGCGAATACCTCAAGGCCCGGCCCGCGATGAAAGTCGTCGAGCGCGACGACACGGCGGGAAGCGCCCGCGAAATCGCCAGCCAGCGGCTCGCCGGCACGGCGGCCATCTGCGGCGCCGAAGCCGCGGAACTCTACGGACTCGAAATCCTCGAACGCGGCATCGAGACCAACAAGCACAACTTCACCCGTTTTCTGGTACTGGCCGACCGCAGCCGCGCGGCGGAGTTCACCGATCCGATCCGCACCGACAAAGCGTCTTTGGTATTCACGCTGCCCCACGCGCAGGGGAGCCTCTCGAAAGTGCTGACGCTGTTATCCTTCTACGGAATCAACCTCACGAAAATACAGTCGCTGCCGATCATCGGACGCGAATGGGAATACCGGTTTTACGTGGACGTCACCTTCGACGACCCGGTGCGGTACCGGCAGGCGGTCGATGCGGCCCGGCCGCTGACCAGCGACTTCCGGATTCTGGGCGAATACGCCGAATATCCCAATCCCGAAATCTGAACAGAAGGACATAGGACCCGATTTTCGCGGCAGGCGGGGACAGAGACGCAAACGCGGCGGCAGGCTGCGAATGACGCGAAAAGACAGAGACAAGACAAACGACAATAATTCAAACAGAACTGATATGAAAGATTTGCAACCCATCAATTTTCCGGGACTCGATCCCCGGCGCCCGCTGGTCATCGCGGGACCGTGCAGCGCCGAAACCGAAGAGCAGGTGATCGAAACCGCCCGCGAACTGGCCGCCGAAGGCGTGCGGATTTTCCGCGCCGGACTTTGGAAGCCCCGCACCAAACCCGGAGGGTTCGAGGGCGTGGGCGCCGAAGGCGTGGCATGGCTCCGGCGCGTGAAGCGCGAAACGGGCATGTACACCGCCACCGAGGTCGCCACGCGCAAGCATGTCATGGCGGCGCTGGAAGGGGGCATCGACATGATCTGGATCGGCGCCCGCACCACGGCCAATCCCTTCGCCATGCAGGAGATCGCCGACGCACTGCGCGGCCACGACATTCCGGTGCTGGTCAAAAACCCCGTGAGTCCGGACCTCGAACTGTGGATCGGCGGCGTGGAGCGCATCTACAACGCCGGCATCCGCCGTCTGGGAGTCATTCACCGCGGCTTCACGTCGATCGACAAGAGTCTCTACCGCAACCATCCGATGTGGTCGATCCCCATCGAGCTGCACCGCCGCCTGCCGGGCCTGCAGATCTTCTGCGACCCCAGCCACATCGGAGGCCGCCGCGAACTGATCGCGCCGCTTTCGCAGCAGGCCATGGACCTCGGATTCGACGGGCTGATCGTCGAAGCGCACTGTTCGCCCGACTGCGCGTGGAGCGACAAGGCCCAGCAGGTGACACCGCAGGGTCTGGCCTACATCTGCCGCAGTCTGGTGATCCGCGAAGCCAACACCACGACGGAGAGCCTTTCGGAACTGCGTTCGCAGATCGACAAGATAGACGACGAACTGCTCGAACTGCTCGTGCGCCGCATGCGGGTATCGCGCGACATCGGACAGTACAAGAAAGAGCACAACATGCCGATCCTGCAGGCCAAACGTTATGAAGACCTGCTGGCGCGACGCGCGGAGCAGGCCGTACAGCTGGGCATGGACCGCGAATTCATGCGCTCGGTGCTGCAGGCCATCCACGAGGAGTCGATCCGCCAGCAGATGCAGGTGCTGGGCGAATGACGGGCTGTTACATTTCGGTTAAATATTCGGCGGGGACCACGCAATAAAGGGATTGTTACGTACTTTTGATGCGGATACCAATCCGTAACAGTTATGACAAAGCACAAAATCCTTGTGGTGGACGACGAGGAATCCCTTTGCGAGATTCTTCAGTTCAATCTCGAAGTCGAGGGTTACGAAGTCGATACGGCGTACAGCGCCGAACAGGCCCTCGGCATGCACCCCGAACGTTATTCGCTGATTCTGCTCGACGTCATGATGGGCGAGATGAGCGGATTCAAGATGGCCCGGCTGCTCCGGGCGCAGCCCGAAACGGCCGCCGTGCCGATCATCTTCTGCACGGCCAAAGACACCGAGGACGACACGGTCGCGGGACTCAACATCGGAGCCGACGACTATATCGCCAAGCCTTTCTCCGTGCGCGAAGTGCTGGCCCGCGTGCGCTCCGTACTGCGCCGCACCGCACCTGAAGCGGGACAGAGCAGGGCGATCGCGTTCGAAGGGCTGCACATGGACCTCGTCCGCAAAATCTGCACCGTGGACGGAACGCCGCTGGCCCTGACAAAAAAGGAGTTCGAAATACTCGCCCTGCTGCTTTCGAACCGCGGCAGAATCTTTTCGCGCGAGGAGATACTGCATCAGGTCTGGAGCGACGAGGTGATCGTGCTGGACCGCACCATCGACGTCAATATCACGCGGCTGCGCCGCAAAATCGGCGTCTACGGAGACCACATCGTAACACGTCTGGGCTATGGGTACGGGTTTGAGGAGTAGCCTCTCCTACCACCGGCGGCTCTTCCTGCTGCTACTCGCGTTTTCGTGGGCGCTGGTCGCCTGCTTCATCGTCTTTCAGTACGGCCGCGAAAAGCAGTTCAAGGCCGAACGGCTCGACACCCGCCTGCAGCTCTTCAACCTGCGGATGCTCGATGCCCTCGCCGACGGCGCGACGCCTGAGGAGTTCATCGCCGCACGCGACGAACCGTTCGGCGACCTGCGCGTGACGGTGATCGACGACGCCGGGCGCGTCACCTTCGACAATTCGGCCGGCAGCCTTCCGGAAACCAACCACCTCGACCGCCCCGAAGTCGCCGAAGCCCTCGCCCGCGGCACGGGATTCACGATCCGCCGCCATTCGGAGAGCACCGACCTCTACTATTTCTATTCGGCCATGTCCGACGGCGGGGTCGTCGTCCGCTCGGCTGTGCCCTATTCGATAACGCTCCGCGAAGTGCTGGCCGCAGACCGCGAATTTCTGTGGTTCATGCTGGGCGTCACGCTGCTGATGAGCGTGGCGGCCTACTTCACGACCCGCCGGCTGGGACACAACATCACGCGGCTGAGAGATTTCGCCCAGCGTGCCGAACGGGGCGAGCGGATCGACGAGCAGGCGGTCTTTCCGCACGACGAACTGGGCGACATATCGAGCCATATCATCCGGCTGTACGCCCGTCTGCAGCGCACCACGGCCGACCGCGACCGCGAACATGCGCTGGCGCTGCACGAACAGCAGGAAAAGATCCGCATCAAGAAACAACTCACGAACAACATCAACCACGAACTGAAAACGCCCGTGGCGGCGATTCAGGGGTATCTGGAAACCCTGCTGGACAATCCGGGGCTTGGAGCGGAGAAGCGCACGGCGTTCCTCGAAAAGAGCTGCGCGCAGGTGGCGCGGCTGCGCAGTCTGCTCGCCGACATCTCGACCGTCACGCGCATGGACGAGGCGAGCCAGCTGATCCTCAGGGAGCGCGTCGTGCTGAACGACATCGTGGACGAAATCCGCGCCGACATGCAGCTCCGGCCCGAAGGGCAGCGGCTGCGCGTGAACTGCGACTTCCCCTACCCGCTCGAAATGGAGGGCAGCCCTTCGCTGCTGGGTTCGGTGTTCCGCAACCTCGCGGACAACGCCGCGGCCTATTCGGGCGGACGCGACATTTTCATCCGCCTGCTGGACGACTCGCCGGAGCAGTACACGCTGCAGTTCTCCGACAACGGCATCGGCGTGGAAGAAGAACACCTGCCCCACATTTTCGAACGCTTCTACCGCATCGACAAGGGGCGTTCGCGCAAGCTGGGCGGCACGGGGCTGGGGCTTGCGATCGTCAAAAACGCCGTGATAATGCACGGCGGCACGATCTCGGTCCGCAACTCGGAGCGCGGCGGACTGGAATTCACCTTCACCCTGCGCAAACATTCATAGAGCCGCAACCCGTCCGTAACACGTTTGTAACATCCGTTTCGTTCCTTTGCACCGGAAAGACCGGCCCGCACCGCAGGGCGGCGATCTCCGCCCAAGACGGCGGGCGAAAGCCTCCTCCGGAAAACGGATGCAGGGCCGGACGAAAACACACGGCGGAGCGCCAAAACGGAACCGCCGAAAACAAACGACAAACGACCATATGAGTCCTCTATTCACAAGCATCGTCATCGTCATGGGCCTGCTGGCCGTGATGGGCATCGTCGTGGGCGTGGCCAACGACGCGGTCAACTTTCTCAACTCGGCCCTCGGATCGAAAGCCGCACCGCGCCGCGTCATCCTCTGGATCGCCGCCGCCGGCATCCTCGTCGGCACGCTCACGTCGAGCGGCATGATGGAGGTGGCGCGCAGCGGCGTCTTCTATCCCGGACAATTCTCCTTCCCGGAGATCATGATGCTCTTTCTGGGCATGATGCTGGGCAACATCCTGCTGCTGGACATTTACAACACCCTCGGACTGCCCACCTCGACCACCGTGTCGATGGTATTCGGACTGCTGGGCGCGGGAGTCGCCGCGGCGCTCTACCACATCTGGGGCGATCCGGCCGCTTCGGTTTCGGACCTCTCGCAGTACATCAACACCGGAAAGGCAATGGCCATCATCGCGGCCATCCTGCTCTCGGTGGCGCTGGCGTTCGCCGCAGGGTCGCTCTTCATGTACGTTTCGCGGCTCATCTTCTCGTTCCGCTACGCAAAGGCGTTCCGCCGCTGGGGCGCCGTATGGTGCGGCATCTCGCTGGCGGGAATCCTCTACTTCGCGCTGTTCAAGGGGCTGAAAAGTTCGGGGCTGATTCCGACTTCGGTCGGGGAGTACGTCGGCGAGCACGTGCTCGTAACGCTGCTCGTCTTCTGGGCCGGAGCGTCGGTGGTGCTCTGGATTTTCCAGCGCATGCGGCTCAACATCATGCGCATCACCATCCTCACAGGCACCTTCGCGCTGGCGCTGGCCTTCGCAGGCAACGATCTGGTGAACTTCATCGGCGTGCCGCTGGCCAGCTACGACGCATGGCAGATCGCCCGCGAAACGGGCAGCGAGTCGATCATGATGGGCGAACTGGCCAATCCGGCGCGCGCCAACTTCCTGCTGCTGTTGCTGTCGGGCGCGGTGATGGTCCTGACGCTCTTCTTCTCGAAAAAGTCGCGCCACGTCGCCGAAACCGAGCTTTCGCTCGCCTCGCAGCACGAGGGCGACGAGCGGTTCGGCTCGACCTTCGTATCGCGCAGTCTGGTACGCGCCTCGCTCGCGCTCAACACCATGTGGACGGGGCTGATTCCCGACCGCATGCAGAAAATCATCGACCGACGCTTCGAACCGCTGCCCGCCGAAGAGCGTTCGTCGGCGCCCTACGACATGATCCGCGCCGTCGTAAACCTCACGGCCGCCTCGATCCTGATCGCCATAGGCACCTCCTACAAACTGCCGCTCTCGACCACCTACGTGGTCTTCATGGTGGCTATGGGTTCATCGCTCGCCGACCGGACGTGGGGCCGCGAAAGCGCCGTATACCGCATCACGGGCGTCATGGCCGTCATTTCGGGGTGGTTCATCACCGCGCTCGGCGGATTCCTGATCGCCCTCTGCGTGACGCTGCTGCTGCTCTGGGGCGGCTGGATCGCCGTCACGGCGCTCGTCGCTCTCTGCGCATGGCTGCTCATCCGCAGCCACCGCACCAAGCCGGAGGAGAAAGCCGCCGCGGAGGAACTGCCGGTAATCAAGGCCGAGACCCCGGACGAAGTGCTCTGCGTCTGCATCGGCGAAGTATGCACGACGATGGAGCAGGTGACGCGCATTTACAACCGGACGCTGGTCGCCGTTTTCAAGGAGAACCGCAAGGTGCTCAAGGAGATGGTGCAGTCGTCGAACAGGCTCTTCGAAGAGGCCCGCGACCGCAAGTACGGCATCATGCCCACGCTGCGCCGCCTGCAGCAGTGCGACATCGACACCGGGCACTTCTACGTGCAGGTGGTGGATTACCTCTCGGAGGTGACCAAGGCGCTGATCCACATCACCCGTCCTGCGTTCGGACACATCGACAACAACCACGAGGGGCTGTCGAAGGAGCAGATCGTGGATCTGATGCGCGTAAACGATCAGGTGGAGGCGATTTTCGACAAAATCAACGACATGCTCCGCACGAAGGACTTTTCGGATCTGGACATGGTGCTCGAAATGCGCGACAAGCTCTTTGACACCATCGTCGAGGCGATCAAGAACCAGCTGCGCCGCATCAACGGCGACCCGGCGGCCAGCACGCGGGCCAGTGTACTCTATCTGACGATCCTCAACGAAACCAAGACGATGATCCTGCAGGCCCGCAACCTGCTCAAGTCGCAGCACTACTTCCTCGAAAGCAGAAAATAGGCGCGGCAGAAGACAGGCCTGCGGAGAATTCCGGACCGGACGAACGGAAGACAGCGGCCGGAAAACACCGGATAGGAAACACAGAACGGGAAACACCGCACAGAAAACACCTCACATAAAACACCACACATAAAACACCACACGAAAAACAGCGGTCGGGAAACACCGCACGGCCGCCAAAACAAAGACCGCCGCCCCACGAAAGGGCGGCGGTCTTCTTCCTATATCCGCGTGCTATTTGACATCCTTCACGCAGCGGACGGGGCAGGCCCACGCCTTGGTCAGTTCGGCCTCGGTTTTGATGGCGGAGACGCTGTAAGTCAGCGCATAGCCGTTCCGGCCGGCCGACGATGCGCTCCAGCAGTAGCCCGAAGTACCCGCTTCCGCGCCGCCGCCCGAACCCGACGCCGACATGATATTGATATAGCCGGCCGCAGGATAGTAGCCGTTGCCTTCGGCAAAAACGCATCCGGTACGCTCCGCATCCCACACGCCGTTCAGATCGGCCCATGCGGAAGCCGCTCCCGCACCCGAAACGGGCACGCGCCACCCCTCAGGGCACGGGTCGAAGACGCCTTTCGTACCGTCGGCGTTGCTCCAGCGGTAGGCTTCGCCGCCGACATCCGGCGACAGCCAGTCCTGCGTTCCGGAAATACCCACAATATAGCGGTAAGGCTGCTGGACCGAAGCCACGAGATTCTCGGAGGGAACCTTCGTCGAAGCAAGCCCTTTGAGCGTCATGAACTTTCCGATACCGTCGTTCGACCAGCCGGCGTTGGCATTGAGGAACATCATCCACGTATAGGGACCTTGGAACGGGTCCTTGCGGCCCCACTGGTAGAAACATCCGGCGCTCTGCGGCCCCTTCACGAGCGAAGTGGCGCCCAGATTGCGGTCCATGAAGACGTTGCCGCCGACGGTCTGCAGCCCTGCGGGCTGCGAGGGATCGTACTCGGTGGCCCAGATATGCCAGCTCCAGTAGCAGTTGCCGTCGCCGTCGTACACGCCCACGACAAGGCTGCCTTCGACATCGGGATTCAGGACGACTTCGATTGCGGCGTTGATGCCCGATCCGGTCATCGTGACCTTGTCGTTGGTCGAGAACAGGATGGTTTCGTCTTCATCGAAACGCTCCTGCCATACGATGCGGGCGGTCAGGTCGTTGGGAATGCTGAACGAGCCTTCCTGAAGCATCGGGATATTGTGCCATGCGGCATAGGCCTTGGCAACGGGAATCGTCACCGTCGAACCCGGACGGGCGATATAGGAGTTGGGAAGCGCGAGGAATTCGGCGTCGTCGGTCTCGACTTCGGGATTGGAATCGCCGCCGTTCCAGTCGGCGATGTCGCCCGTGACGACCGAAATGCCGTCCACGTCGACCGTAATTTCGATCTCGTGGATCTTGCCGCCCACGAAAAGATAGTCGTCGGGCATCGTCCATGTGTAGGTGCGTCCCAGCAGGGGAGCCTCCACCGTGAAGACGCGGCCCTGCTGCGCGGCGCCGGTGGTCGGCAGAACGATCGCCTCGTAGCTGACGCCCTCGGTGACGGCGCGCGCCGTCACGGCACCGGGAACGCCCGTATTGCCGATCCTGCCGCTGTTCAGGGCGAAGAAGCCCTCGTTGTAGACGCCGTCGATGGTGACGACAACCCCGGCAAGGTCGTCGGCCGAGATGCCTCCGCCCTGCTTGACGGCGATTTCGACCTTCGACAGCACGTGTTCGAAGGTGAACTTCACGTCGGGCGCGGCGGCCGTGACCCCGGTCGCATTGTCGCTCCACAGAAGGTCGATCGCCGCGGGATCGGTCTGGTCGTTCAGGACGACGGGATAGAGGTAGCCGTCGATCTTACCCGCATCGCCGCTCAGGCTGCTCTGCTTGTAAGGGTGATAGGCGACGAAATCGAAAGTGCCGCTGCCGGGAATGACGATTTTCGCATCCGCGGCCGACAGCCGTCCGTTGGGTTCGCAGGTATAGCGCACGTTGTCCGCCGTGCCCGCATCGCCGCCGAGCATATAGATGCCGACGGCATCGCCGTTGGTCCAAGTGTCGCCGGCGGCACGGGTGTAAGGGGTGATTTCGGCCGAGAAGTTCGCCTCGACGCCAGTCGCTCCTCCGCCCTTTTCGTTATCGTCGTCGCTGCAGCCGGCGGCCGTAAGCGCGGCGGCGGCCAGAAGCGCATAAAACGTCGTATGGATGGAACCTGTATATTTCATGGTGATTATCTTTTTAAAGCGTGAGACATCGAATTACTGCACTTTGACGCAGCGCACCGACAAAACGGTATGACGGTACTGGAGGTAGCTGGTCTGAGAATGCTGGTTGTCGAAGTTGTACCCGTAGGCGCACTCCTCCTGCGAAATGCCGGGGCTCAGGTTTTCACCGGGAGTCGCCGCCCAATAGTAGCCGAACAGGCCCAGATAGCTCTGGCCGCTGGATTCGAGCAGACCGGCCGCGGGCCAGTAGCCCAGATCCTCCCAGATCACTCCGTTGAGCCACGGGATGCCGGCAGTAACACAATTGTACCACGGCGACAAGGTTCCGAAACCGGACACGGGAACCCGCCATCCGCGGGGACAGGGATCGAACTCGGTTTTCGAGCCGTCGGCGGCGCACCAGCGGTTCTGCCCCTGTTTTTTCTCGGTAGCATACCAGTCGTAGGGAAGGCCGAGGCCCTTGATGAGCGCCAGCGGCTCGTTGATCGAAGCCACGAGGTTGTCGCGGATCACGGCCGAATTGGCCTTGGTCGAGAAACCGACCTTGACGCCCACGCCGTTCCACACGGGACGCGTAGCGATGTCCTCCCATTTCGCAGGACACGGAACCGGGTCCTTGCGGCCCCACTGATACTGGAGTCCCAGCGCATCGATATTGCCGTATTCGGCGTTCATCGCACCGAGGTTGCGGTCCATGAAGGTCCGGCCGTTCTTCGATTTCTGCACTTCGGGAGCATTGGGATCGTAATCGGTGATCCAAAGGTGCCAGCTCCAGCGGATCTCACCGCCGATCTCCAGCGCGAGCACCGCATTGCCGCAGGTCCGGGGCGTGGTGCGCACCTGAATAACGGCTTTCGAGCCGCTGCCCAGCACGGTGATCTGATCGTCGTTGAGCAGATAGCGCACGTCCTCCCAGACTACGCGGGCGCCCATGGCTCCCAGCATGCCGGTGCCGGCGCCCGCCAGCACTTCGTTCTTCTCCCAGACGCCGAAAGCTTTGCAAACGGGAATGTAGAGCGTCTCGCCCGGCGATACGACGTAACAGTTGGGGAGCAGTTCGGGATTTGCGAAAGCGGGCGTAACCAGCAGTTTGCGGACCTGACCGGCGGCCAGCGAGGTTTTGCCCGGATGCGTGTAGTCGAAAGCCGCGAAGCCGTTGCCCCCGACCTTCAGCAGGGCCTTGTCTTCGGCGATCTCCTGCGCCGGCAGGTAGGCGCGGAAAGCGTTGCCGCAGCGCGTCATCGCCACCGAAGCCGTCTTGGCGTCCACGGACTGCATTTCGGCATCTTGGGCCGCGGCCGCCAGCGAGAACACCGCTTTCGTGCGCACGTTCTGCACCGTCACGGCGTAATCGGTCAGTTTGTCGGCGTCCGCGACGAAGGCTTCGGCCAGCGCCAGTTTATGACGGAATACGAGTCTGATCTCGCCGTCGCGCTCGCTGAATCCCGCCGTGCGGGCCGTCATGAAGTCGGCTTCGGCAACCGAAGCGTCGTAGACGAGCGCCGTAGGATCGGCATTTTCAGCATAGGGATAATAGGCATAGAGGTCCATGACCTGCCCCTGCTCCATGTAATAGGATTTGGAGCCTTCCTCACGCCACGAACCGTCGGCCTGACGGACGAATTTGGCATTCTGAATATAGTTGCCCGAAGCGGCCGGATAGGCCTGCGTCTCGGCATCGGAGCGGATCACGGCGAAGAGGCCGATGGCGTCCCCCTCCACGAAGCGGGAAGCGTAAGCGACGTCCGTCTCGCTCTTGGTCCGGACCATATCCGCCGGCTTGGCGGTCAGACGGATCGCGGCGCGCGCAGGCGCGGGGTCGGCGGTCGGCTCCTTCTGGCAGGAGACGACCGAAGCGGCGCAGAAGAACAAGGCCGCAGTCAGCAAGAATCGACTGCTGAATAGTAAAGTTTTTTTCATATGAACAGCATTTAAAGGAATACGTCGGGATTCGGCGGCGGCACCGCCTGCGCAAAACAGGCATCCGCCAAGCAAAACAACCAAAGGATACGCACCGCCGCACCGGGCAGGCGCCCCTCACTAACCTATTGACAAAAGTAAAAGAAGCCGGACGATTTATGAAACGCTCTTTTTCGGAATTCGTAAAAATTGACAAATTCCGAAAAAAAACAAACCCCGAAAAACGGGGTTGCGTTCAGAGCTGGTGCTCGCGGTGGAGTTTGAGCAGTTTCTCGCGGTACTTAGACGGCGGCATGCCGATCGCGCTCTGGAACGAAGTGTAGAAGGTTTGCAGATGGTTGTAGCCGAGCGTCTGGGCAAGCGCCTTGAGCGGCGTATCGTCGTCGACGTCGGAAAGCCGCCGCACGGCCTCGTCGATGCGGTAGCTGTTGACGTAGCTGCTGAAGGTCTTTCCGGCCTGCTGGTTGATCGCACGGGAGATATAGGTGCGGTTGGTGTCGAGCCGCTCGGCGAGCCGTTCGATGGTCAGGTCGTTCTGGCGGTAGACGCCTTCGGTCTGCATCAGGTACTCGATCCGGGCGAAGAGTTCGGCGTCGCGCACGGCGTGGTCGTCACGGTCGGGCGACGGCTTTTCGGTCTGCGGGGAGGTAGGGCCGGGGGGGGGCATGGCCGGCTGCGCGGCCTTTTTCTCCTTTTTCAGGAATTCGTACTGCTGCCGGACGATCTGCTTGTACATCTTGTCCTTGCGCCGGTAGAGGATATAGACCACCGTCGAGATGCCGACGGCGAAGAGCAGCAGCAACAGCAGCAGCTGGAATCGGCGCTGCTGGCGGATGAGGTCGATTTCGCTCTTGCGCAGCATGTTCTCCTGCCGTTCGGCGTCGTACCTGACCCGCAGTTCGTTGATCGAACGCTCCCGCTCGACGTTGAAGATGCTGTCCGCCTGACTATGGTAGCTCTTGAAATAGTCCAGCGCCTCGCGGTAGCGGCCCAGCGCGGTCTCGGCCTCGGAGATACGCAGGTAAAGCTTATAGCGGTGCACGGCGTTGTTGCTCCGCTCCGAGAGTTCGATGCCCTGCCGGAGCACCGGAATCGCACGGGCGTACTCGCCCCGGTCGTTCAGGTAGGTTCCGTAGCTGAGGTAGGTCATCACGGCGGCGGTCACGACCTTTTGGTCGATGTGGTCGAGCGCCATCAGGTAATAGCGTTCGGCGCCCGCATCGTCGCCCTGCGCATGGAGGATATTGGCGTAGAGGCTGTAAAGCTCGGTGTGGTAGCCGAATTTATCGGTGTCGGGAAGCGTCCGGAGGATGTATTCCAAAGCCCGGTTCTGATCGCCGAGCATGTAGTGCATGTAGGCGCTGATGACCGCACCGCCGAAAGCGAGGTAGTCGTAACCCCACTCGGTGCCCAGCCGGTAGACCTCCTCGGCGTATTTCAGGCCCGCGGGGTCGTTGCGCATGTAGTACGTATTGGCAAGATTGCACTGCGCCACCAGATAGAAGCGGTTCAGCGAGGCGCTGCGGGCGTACTTCATCGCTTCGAGGAAATACTCGATACCGCCGAAATAGTTCGTTTCGATGCTGACGGCATAGATTCCCAGCGCATTGTAAATCCGGCACAAGGCCACCGGGTCTTCGCACTGCCGCCCGCGGATCAAAGCCCGGTCGAGGTATATGCGGGTCGAGTCGCTGCCCTCGGCGAGCAGGTAGGACTGTCCGGAAAAGAGGTCGGCGTACATCAGCGCACGCTCGTCGTCGTGTGCGGCCCCGGCCCTGCGGAGACGCGAGACGTAGGGATGAATCGCGGCGAATTCGCTCCGCATGGTGTATTGGGAGCAGATTTCGACCAGCAGGTCTATGTCCTCAGGGTCCCGTTCCAGCCGTTCCAGCAGCACCGGCAGCGTATCGGCCTGAATCACCGCGGCATGCGAAGCCGCACCCTCCTGCGCGCGGACGGCAGGAAGTCCGAGAGACACGACGGCGGCCAATATGAACAAACGTCTGAGCATCGCTGAAGATCGGGAAACGGGCCGGACCGGAGTGCCGGCGCACACCGTTTTCACTCCGCTAAATTAATAAAAAAACCCGAAACCGACGGAAATGCGCCTTTTTAATCCGAAAAGGCACTTCCGGAAAGCGGGCGAAAAACGGAGAGGGAAATTCCGAGCCCTTTCATTTGCAGGAACCGCACATCTCCGCATGCCTGTCCGGCCGCACCGCACTGTCCGCGTCCGGCCACGCGCCTGCGGTTCCCGGTATGCCGGGGTTTTGCGGCGGAATGTCCTCCGGCCCGTGAAACGGAAATGTAACGGGGCCGTCATTTCAAAGTAACGACGGCCCCGTATATTTGCAGTGTGAAAACCGGACGAGGTTTTCCAAGTTGGTTTTAGGTTACATAAGTAGGTTAGTGGGAGATGCAGCGACGCGAGGTCGCGGCATCTTCGTTATTACGGCTATTTCTCCATGTCGTGCAGGTGGATTTCGAGGGCGCGGACCGAAATCTGGATTTCCCAGATCGACACGCCCAGCGAACCGATCAGCAGCAGCAACGCCGCGCCGAAGACATAGGCCGAAAGGACGAAAAATCCGACATACAGCAGGAACATCGTCACCACGCAGAGAAAAAGGCTCGAAACGCCCAGAATCTGCATCGTGCGCGTGAGGTGCAGGCGGCGGCGCAGGTTGTCGATCTGCGCGCGGGTGACTTTCGAGGGGTGCTGGAGGTGCTGCTCCTTGAGCGTGCGCACCAGCTGGGCGTACGACAGAAAACGGTTGGTGTAGGCCAGCAGAATCAGCGAGACGGCCGAAAAGAGCAGTGCGGGGGTCGTAAGAGTCAGTTCTTCCATGACGAATCGGTTTTGCGGAATTACGGTCGCCGTTTCCTGCCGCTTCGGGTCCGCGGCCGCAGAGCGTTCAGGCAGGGCCGAAGCGGCATCATGCCGGGCACGCATCTCTGCGGGCACTTAGCGGGGTGCATCTTAGCGGGTGCGGCGCCAGAAACACGGGACGGCTTCCGGGACAAAGGTACGAAATATTCCGGTCAATGCGCCCGGTCCGACAAAACAGTGAGCGTTCGCCCCGGCAAAACGGCGTGCATCCACCCCGCAAAACAGCGAAGGTCCTGTCGGGCAAAACAGCGTGCATCCGTCCCGGCAAACCAGCAAAGGTCCGCAACATACACCCGCCCCGGAAAAACAGCATACACCCGTCCCGGCAAAACTGCGGCGGGACCCGAAGGCAAGATGCGCGTTCGAGACCTCCGGGCCGTATTCCGCCGCATCGGTCGCACATATCGCCCCGCCGGAATCTGCGGCGGCACCGGTCCGCCGGGCCCGACGCTGCCGATGCCGCCCGATCCCGGTCAGCATTCGTCGCTGCAAAGCAGGGGCCAAACCGTAGGCCGAAGGACTCCGTCCTGCAGAAAAAACGCTCCGGGGCGATATGGTCCGACAAATCGCAGGTATTTTTTAAGATTTTTTAAGAAAATGCGTCGCAGCGTTCGGTATTGTGAAAAAAATAACATACCTTTGCGCATCCCAAAGAAAACAATTTTAATCTCATTTTGACGAATAATAATTTATGGAATTGAACAAAACCTTTATCGACGGACTTTGGAGCAAGGAGATCAACGTGACGAGTTTCGTTCAGACGAACATCACCCCCTACGTGGGCGACGCCTCCTTCCTGCAGGGTCCCACCGACCGCACGAAGCACATCTGGAACCTCTGTCTCAAGGCCCTCGAAGAGGAGCGCGCCAACAACGGCGTCCGTTCGCTGGACAACAAGACCGTTTCGACCATCACTTCGCACAAAGCCGGCTACATCGACAAAGAACAGGAGCTGATCGTCGGTCTGCAGACCGACCAGCTGCTCAAGCGCGCCATCAAGCCCTTCGGCGGCATCAACGTCGTATCGCGCGCCTGCAAGGAGAACGGCGTCGACGTGGACGAGAAGGTTAAGGATATTTTCACCCACTACCGCAAGACGCACAACGACGGCGTGTTCGACGTCTACACCGAGGAGATCCGCTCGTTCCGTTCGCTGGGCTTCCTGACGGGTCTGCCCGACAACTACGCCCGCGGCCGCATCATCGGCGACTACCGCCGTCTGGCCCTCTACGGCACCGACCGGCTGATCGAAGCCAAGACCGAGGACCTGCGCGGCCTGACCGGCCCGATGACCGACGCCCGCATCCGCCTGCGCGAAGAGGTCGCGGAGCAGATCAAGGCTCTCAAGGAGATCCGCACGATGGGCGAATACTACGGACTGGACCTGAGCCGTCCGGCGCACTCGGCGCAGGAGGCCGTACAGTGGGTCTACATGGCCTACCTCGCCGCCGTGAAGGAGCAGGACGGCGCCGCAATGTCGCTGGGCAACGTTTCGTCGTTCCTCGACATCTTCATCGAGTACGACCTCGCGCACGGCCTGATCGACGAGACGTTCGCACAGGAGCTCATCGACCAGTTCGTCATCAAGCTCCGCATGGTCCGCCACCTGAGAATGCAGTCCTACAACGACATCTTCGCCGGCGACCCGACGTGGGTGACCGAGGCCATCGGCGGCCGCTTCAACGACGGCCGGACGAAGGTGACGAAGACCTCGTTCCGCTTCCTGCAAACGCTCTACAACCTCGGTCCCTCGCCCGAGCCCAACATGACGGTGCTCTGGAGCCCCGAGCTGCCGCAGGGCTTCAAGGAGTTCTGCGCCAAGGTGTCGGCCGACACCAGCTCGATCCAGTACGAGAACGACGAGCTGATGCGCGAAGTGCGCCATTCGGACGACTACGGCATCGCCTGCTGCGTGTCGTATCAGGACATCGGCCGTCAGATCCAGTTCTTCGGCGCCCGCGCCAACCTGGCCAAGGCGCTGCTGCTGGCCATCAACGGCGGCCGCTGCGAGAACACCGGCACGCTGATGGTCAAGGGCATTCCGGCTCTCTCGGAGGGGCCGCTGCGCTTCGAGGAGGTGATGCAGAACTACAAGAAGGTGCTGCACGAGATCGCCCGCATCTACAACGAGGCCATGAACATCATCCACTACATGCACGACAAGTATTACTACGAGAAGGCGCAGATGGCCTTCGTGGATACCGACCCACGCATCAACCTCGCCTACGGCGTGGCCGGACTGTCGATCGCCATCGACTCGCTGTCGGCCATCAAGTACGCCACGGTGACGCCCCGCCGCAACGCCGAGGGGCTGACCGAAGGCTTCGACATCGAGGGCGACTTCCCCTGCTTCGGCAACAACGACGACAGGGTGGACCACCTCGGCGTCGATCTGGTCTACTACTTCAGCGAGGAACTCAAGAAGCTGCCCGTTTACAAGAACGCGCGCCCCACGCTGTCGCTGCTGACGATCACCTCAAACGTCATGTACGGCAAGAAGACCGGCGCGACGCCCGACGGACGCGCCAAAGGCGTGGCTT
>OMEQ01000853.1_pt1 | contig 16836 bp, 15 predicted proteins | sample 1645451 | NCBI WGS metagenome assembly OMEQ01 (sample SAMEA103958142, study PRJEB25191) | human gut metagenome | biome: human-associated habitat [ENVO:00009003]; feature: intestine environment [ENVO:2100002]; material: feces | place: Germany | collected 2013/2015
CAAATTGCACTGGCTATAGGAGAGTTGCAGGAACAGTATAAAAAGATAGAGTCTCCCGAACTGCTTCCCGAAATAATAAAGAAGCAACAGGAAGAAAACCTGAATATAGAACGTGCCCTTTCTACTATGGAAGCCCGCCTGCTACAACAAGCAAAGAATAAACTGACTGTGGAACAGATTGCGAAGGAACTGGCAGAGAAACAAACTGTTGCTGAACGTTGGGCAAAATTGAATAAACTGATTGGCAGTGCGGATGGAGCGAAATTTAAAGTGATTGCTCAAAGTTATACTTTGAATTTGTTGCTGCTTCATGCCAATCAACATTTATCCTATCTCTCTAAACGCTATAAGCTGCAACAGGTACCCGATACGTTGGCACTTCAGGTAATAGATTGCGATATGTGTGATGAAATACGGACCGTGTACTCTCTTTCAGGAGGTGAATCGTTCCTGATTTCTTTGGCACTGGCTTTAGGTTTGTCTTCCTTGTCAAGTAATAATCTGAAAGTTGAATCTCTTTTTATTGATGAAGGTTTCGGCTCTTTGGATGCGGAAAGTTTGCGTACAGCGATGGAAGCATTGGAACAATTACAGATGCAGGGGCGGAAAATAGGAGTAATCTCTCATGTGCAGGAGATGAGTGAACGGATTTCTGTTCAGGTGCAGGTACATAAGAAAGTGAATGGAAAAAGTGTGCTTACCGTGGTGGGGTAAGCACACTCCTTACTACTTAGTATGAATTATTCAGGTTGGATTCTTTTACATTAATTCGTTCAGTTCGCTTAAATTCTTTTTGATTTCGTGGATACGATTTAAGAACTTCTTGCGGTAAATCCATAAGATCAATCCCAGTCCTCCGCCCCATAACAGGATGAAGAAAGCGATCATCCCCATTCCATATTGCCACACTTGCCAGTAGATAAATGAAAGTATAGCCAGGACCAGGAGAAAGGCAATAGCAATCAATCGTTCCCTGATGGTCCATCGATGGATACGGTTCACGCGGCTGATTACTTCTACCAAAGGCATCTCGTCTATTTGTGTCCGTTGGAGGAAACGGGTGGTGACGATATCCCAGCAAAGGGCAGGAATCCATGCGAAAATGATAATGATATAGATCGGGTTCAATCTGTTGTGCAACAGTACCTCCGCTAAAAATAAGATCAGTATCGGCAGAGAAATCAGAATAAGCTTGATGTTCAGTCTGGCAATGGCATGGATACCTTTGTCCGCATGCCTTATCAGCTTTTCAAGCTCTTCTTCTTTGATGAACTCTTTGTCTTTCAAGTGTTCATCCAGGGCATTCCAAGATTTTTTAAGTTCTTCCAGTTCCATATATCTTATTCCTCCTTTTTCATTCTTTTAAGTTTGTCTTTGATGCGACTTAGTTTGGTCGCTACATTGGTAACCGTCAGTCCGGTGATTTCTGCTATTTCCTCGTAACTTTTGTCTTCGAGATAAAGCAGGATAATTGATTTGTCGAGTTGTCCCAGTTGGTTAATCATCTGATAAAGCTGTTTCAACATTTCGTTGATCGGGTCGTGTGCTTCTATGGCCCAGTCGGTATCTCTGGTGAGGCTGACTATTTCCGGCACATTCTTTTCTTTACGATAGAAGCTGATACAGGTGTTGAGGGCAATACGGTAAATCCAGGTGGAAACCTTACATTCTTTTCTGAATTTGGGATAGGCTTTCCAAAGGTTCAATACCACATCCTGATACAGATCATTGAGAGGAGCATTGGGATTGGCATACAGATAGCATACCTTGTAGATCACCCGTTCATATTCGCGGATCACCGACAAAAACTCTTGTTCAATAGGGGCGCTAACCTCTGCTGTTTGTTCTCTCATGGAATCTATGATTACTTTTCTGGTTAGTTAGTCGTGAGAAAAGGAGAAAAATCACAGGGGAATAAGGACTATTGGAGATTAGCTGCCAGAAACTTACACATTTCTTCGATACTTTTTCCCCGACGGCGGGCATAATCTTCCAATTGGTCTTCTCCAATCTTTCCGACGGAGAAGTATTCGGAAGCCGGGTGTGAGAACATAAGCCCGCAAACAGAAGCGTGCGGGTACATAGCTCCGTTTTCGGTCAGCGAAATGCCTATCTGCTTCATGTCCAACAGTTCATCCAGCAGGAAGTTGACAGATTGATCCGGTAAAGACGGGTAGCCGACAGCAGGACGAATGCCCTGATACTTTTCGACCAGTAAGTCCGCTATGCCTAAATTCTCGTCTTTGGCATATCCCCACGCTTCTTTGCGCACATATTCATGCATCTTTTCTGTTGCTGCTTCTGCCAGTCGGTCGGAGAGGGTTTGGACAAGCAGGTGTTTATAAGGGTCCTGTTCGTACAATCCTTCCATGTCCGCATCAATGGAAGAGGCAAAAGCACCGATGGTATCCGGGATGCCGGAAGAGATCGGGCGGATAAAGTCACTGAGACAAAGAAAAGGACTACCGTCTCTTTTCGGCGTTTGCTGGCGCAGTAAAGGAAAAGTGATGAACCGGTCTTTTTCTTTCTCAATAATCAGGTTATCCCCGTCAGAGTTTGCCTTGCAAAGCTTGAAGATGGTCTTTACTTCATAATCCCGGTCAAGCAGATCGAGCATCCGGTTGGCCTCTTTGAATAGCTGCATTGCTTCGGAAGCTTTATTACGTTCTTCTTCCGGGAAAGTTGTCAGCCACGAAGCACGGCAGGCATCACATCCGTGAATGTTGGCGATGGCTGCAAAACGTGGCTGGAACCCCCATGCATGGAAAAAGTAAATCCAGTTGATGTAGGGAGTGACTGTATGTATTTTATAAGATAAAATGGTACTCATAGGCTTGTTGAAGGCGAGCTGCTGTTTATCTGAATCTTAATTCCTGTCCGCGATAAGTCTCGTCTATTTCTCCGTTGTTATATAACAGGTGTCCGTTTACAAATGTTTTCTCTACTTTCCAGTCGAATGTGTGTCCCTCTAATGGGCTCCATTTACATTTGCTTAGAATACAATCGGTTGTTACAGTCCATTCGCTTCCGGGACGGACTAATACCAGGTCAGCCTGATAGCCTTTGCGAATGAATCCTCTGTTTTGTATCTCATACATCTGCGCAGGAGCATGAGCCATCTTTTCTACTACTTTTTCGATAGTAAACACTCCTTTTTCTGTCAACTCCAACATGCTGACGAGTGAGAACTGAATCATCGGCATTCCGGACATTGCTTTTAAGGCACCGCCTTCTTTTTCGCTAAGTAAATGTGGGGCATGATCTGTGGCAATAGCATCAATCAAACCGCTATTGACAGCCTCTCGCAAAGCTTTCCGGTCTTGCGCTGTCTTAATGGCAGGGTTGCATTTGATGCGGGCACCCAGTGTCTGATAGTCCTCTTCCGTAAAGAGCAGATGAGAAACACAGGCTTCTGCCGTGATCTTTTTTTGTACCAAAGGTACATTAGAAAACAGGCTCAACTCTTTAGCTGTGGAAATATGCATGATGTGCAGGCGGGCGTTTGTCTCACGTGCCAACTGCACTGCCAGTTCGGATGAACGATAGCAAGCTTCTTCCGAACGAAGGAGCGGATGAAGAGCCAAAGGTACGTCGTCTCCGTATTCTTTCTTATATTTATCCGTGTTTTCTTTGATAATTCCCTGATCTTCGCAATGAGCAGCGATGAGCAGATCGGTTCCACCGAATATATTACGCAGACTGGCCATCCGGTCTACCAGCATATTGCCGGTGCTTGAACCCATAAATAACTTCACTCCACAAACCCGGTGTTTATCCAGTTGTGCAAACTGGGTATAGTTATTATTCGTTGCTCCGAAATAGCAGGAATAGTTGACTGCTGACTTTTCACCCAACAGAACAAATTTTTCCTCCAAAGCCTCCAATGTGGTAGTTTGCGGATTGGTATTGGGCATATCCATGATAGAGGTGACACCTCCTGCTGCCGCAGCACGACTTTCTGTGGTGATATCTGCCTTATGAGTCAGTCCGGGATCGCGGAAATGCACATGTTCGTCGATGGCACCCGGCAAAAGATAACACCCGGTTGCGTCTATTATCTCGTCGCAGGGGGCAGTTGCGTTTTCTTCACCAACCAATATTTCGGCTATCTTTTCATTCTCGATTACTACTGAACCCAGAACTTTTCTTCCTTCGTTGACAATAACGGCGTTTTGAATCAGTGTACGTTTCATTTCTTTTGTGGGAATTTATGGAACCAACTATTTACTTTTAATTTTATCACACCAAATATGGCTTCTCCAAAGATGCTGCTATTCATTTTAGAAGTCCCTAATTCACGATTAATAAAGATAACGGGAACCTCGATAATTTTGAAACCACACTTATAAGCAGTGAATTTCATTTCAATCTGAAAGGCATATCCTTTGAAGCGAATATGATCTAAATCGATTGTTTCCAACACCTGGCGGCGGTAGCAAACAAATCCGGCAGTGGTGTCATGTACAGGTATTCCGGTGATAAACCGCACATATTTAGAGGCAAAGTATGACATCAATACCCGTCCCATCGGCCAATTCACTACATTCACTCCGCTGACATAACGGGAACCGATGGATACATCTCCTCCTTGTTCCGAACAAGCCTGATACAAACGGGGTAAATCATTCGGATTATGACTGAAGTCTGCATCCATTTCAAAAATATACTCGTATGCGTGTTCCAGTGCCCATTTAAATCCGGTAATGTAGGCAGTACCCAGTCCCAGTTTTCCTTTACGTTCTATCATAAAAAGCTGTTCGGGAAATTCTTGTTGCAGTTTTCTTACGATGGCTGCCGTTCCGTCCGGAGAGCCGTCTTCTATGACCAGAATATGGAATACTTGGGGAAGGCCGAAAACGGCACGGATGATATTTTCTATGTTCTCCCGTTCATTATAGGTGGGGATAATTACAATGCTATCCGATGTCTGCATATAGATACTATAAAATTTAGAAACAAAAGTAGTTCTTTTTCCTTTAGTTATAGCTGAACTAAGGAAAATTTAACGTGTTTCATACCCCATTCGGAATAAGACGGCATGTTGTCGGAACTAAGCCCGCACCTCGCTTGGGGTAAGCCCACGTCTTAGCAGTGCTCATCCCACGGCTCACGGACGTTTAGCCCACGGCTTAACAGTACTCGCCCCACATCTAAGTAATGTCCGGCAGATACCTTATTATAATACTTCTGTTCTTTGGGTGTATACTCCCAATCTTTTTTGTAATTTTGCGGGGAAATTTTATAGGTATGACAATAACTGAGTTGCAACAACAATATGCTGCCCATCCCAATATGGCAGTAATGAAGCGCTTGTTGAAGGACACTTCCGTTCAGACTGTTTTTTGCGGAGGACTGTGTGCATCCGCCGCTTCTCTTTTTTCTTCTGTACTGGTGCAAGAGGGTGGTTGCCCGTTTGTATTTATTTTAGGTGATCTTGAAGAAGCCGGATATTTCTATCACGACTTGACGCAGATATTGGGTACGGAAAGAGTATTGTTCTTTCCATCTTCATTCCGTCGCTCCATCAAGTATGGACAAAAAGATGCGGCCAATGAGATTTTGCGTACAGAAGTACTTAGCCGCTTGCAAAAGGGGGAAGAGGGATTATGTATCGTTACGTACCCGGATGCATTGGCGGAGAAAGTGGTGTCGCGCAAGGAATTGAGTAATAAAACGCTGAAGCTGAATGTAGGAGAGAAAGTGGATACCACTTTCATCACCGATGTGTTGCATAGTTATGGTTTTGAATATGTAGACTACGTATATGAGCCGGGACAATATGCTGTTCGCGGTAGTATTATCGACGTTTTCTCTTTTGCTTCGGAATATCCTTATCGCATCGATTTCTTTGGTGATGAAGTGGAAAGTGTTCGTACCTTTGAAGTGGAGTCTCAATTATCCCGTGAGAAGAAAGATGGAGTGTCTATCGTTCCCGATTTGGCGGTGACAGGAGATGTAACGACTTCTTTTCTGGATTTTATCCCGAAAGAGACTACCTTGGCGATGCGCGATTTTCTTTGGTTGCGCGAGCGAATCCAGGTGGTACACGATGAGGCGCTGACTCCACAGGCAATAGCCGTTCAGGAGGCCGAAGAGAATGGTGGCATTACATTGGAAGGGAAATTGATAGACGGCAGCGAGTTTACTGTACGGGCACTCGATTTCCGCCGGTTGGAATTTGGTAATAAACCGACCGGAACGCCCAATGCCAGCGTTACTTTCAATACATCTGCCCAGCCTATCTTTCATAAGAATTTCGATCTGGTAGCTTCTTCTTTTAAGGATTATCTGGAAAAAGGCTATTCGCTTTATATCTGCAGTGACAGCATGAAGCAAACAGATCGTATCAAAGCTATTTTTGAAGATCGGGGTGATAAGATTAATTTTACTCCCGTAGAACGTACCATTCACGAAGGTTTTGTAGATAACACACTGCGGCTCTGTATCTTCACAGACCATCAGTTGTTTGATCGTTTTCATAAATATAATCTGAAAAGTGATAAAGCCCGTTCGGGAAAAGTGGCACTATCCTTGAAAGAACTGAATCAGTTCACTCCGGGAGACTATGTGGTGCATACGGATCATGGTATCGGACGTTTTTCCGGCTTGGTACGTATTCCGAATGGTGACACTACGCAAGAGGTTTTGAAACTGGTGTTTCAAAATGAAGATGTGGTGTTCGTCTCTATTCATTCCCTGCATAAGGTTTCCAAATATAAAGGTAAAGAAGGAGAGGCTCCCCGGCTTAACAAATTAGGTACAGGTGCATGGGAGAAACTGAAAGAACGTACGAAGAGTAAAATCAAGGACATTGCCCGCGATTTGATAAAATTGTATTCGCAGCGTCGTCAGGAAAAAGGTTTCTCTTACAGTCCCGATAGTTTCTTGCAGCGTGAGCTGGAAGCATCCTTTATTTATGAAGATACACCGGATCAGAGTAAGGCGACGATTGATGTCAAGGCAGATATGGAAAGTGACCGTCCGATGGATCGTCTGGTCTGCGGAGATGTAGGATTTGGAAAAACAGAAATTGCGATTCGTGCGGCTTTCAAAGCCGTTGCCGATAATAAACAAGTAGCCGTTCTGGTTCCGACAACAGTACTTGCTTACCAGCATTTTCAGACTTTCCGTGAACGTCTGAAAGGCTTGCCGTGTCGGGTGGAATATTTAAGCCGCGCACGTACTGCCGCACAGACCAAAGCTGTATTGAAGGGATTGAAAGATGGAGATGTCGGTATTCTGATAGGTACCCACCGTATCTTGGGAAAAGATGTCAAGTTCAAAGACCTCGGACTGCTGATTATTGACGAAGAGCAGAAGTTCGGTGTGTCGGTCAAGGAGAAGCTGCGGCAGATGAAGGTCAATGTGGATACATTGACAATGACGGCAACCCCTATTCCGCGTACTTTGCAATTCTCGCTGATGGGAGCGCGTGACTTGAGTGTGATTTCAACTCCACCTCCCAACCGTTATCCGATACAGACGGAGGTACATACGTTCAGTGAAGAGGTGATAGCTGATGCCATTAACTTTGAGATGAGTCGTAATGGGCAGGTTTTTCTGGTAAACAACCGTATAGCCAATCTTCCGGAACTGAAAGCAATGATTCTTCGTCACATTCCGGATTGCCGGATAGCCATCGGACACGGACAGATGGAGCCGGCGGAATTGGAACAGATCATTTTCGGCTTTGTCAATTATGACTACGATGTACTGATTGCAACCACTATTATCGAGAGTGGAATCGATATACCGAATGCGAACACGATTATTATCAACCAGGCACAAAACTTCGGATTGAGCGATCTGCACCAGATGCGCGGACGTGTGGGACGTAGCAATAAAAAGGCGTTCTGTTACTTGCTGGCTCCTCCGTTGTCTTCGTTAACCCCCGAAGCCAAACGTCGCCTGCAGGCGATCGAGAATTTCAGTGATCTGGGTAGTGGTATTCATATTGCCATGCAGGATCTGGACATTCGCGGTGCGGGTAATATGCTGGGAGCCGAACAGAGTGGATTTATCGCCGATCTGGGTTATGAAACTTATCAGAAGATATTGTCGGAAGCTGTGCATGAACTGAAAACGGATGAATTTGCCGAACTTTATGCTGACGAATTAAAAGGAGAAGGTGTCATTAGTGGTGAAGAGTTTGTTGAAGAATGTCAGGTGGAAAGCGATCTGGAATTGCTGTTACCGGCTAATTATGTGACGGGCAGCAGCGAACGTATGTTGCTGTATCGGGAACTGGACGGACTGACTCTCGATAGAGATGTAGATGCTTTCCGTTCACGATTGGAAGACCGTTTCGGCCCTATTCCGCCTGAGACTGAAGAATTGTTGCGTATAGTACCGTTAAGGCGCCTGGCTGCCCGATTGGGAGTGGAGAAAGTGTTCTTGAAAGGAGGACGTATGACACTGTTCTTTGTCAACAATGCAGAAAGCCCGTATTATCAGAGTGCTGCTTTCGGTAAGATGATCGACTATATGATGAAGTATACCCGAAGATGTGATTTGAGAGAGCAGAACGGACGTCGGTCTATGTTGGTAAAAGATATTCCGAATGTGGAAACGGCTGTCAGTGTACTACTGGAAATTGTGGCATTACCGGTGAAAGAGAAAGAGTAAGTGAAGTGTGGAAAGAGGAAGTTGTCATTTCCTCTTTCCGTATAGTTTGTCTATCAGGTCCGCCCGTCCGATGCGGCGCAATTCATTGATGATATTCCGTCGTTCTTCCGGTTTATACCAAAAGAAAAATTGTCTTTGTGCCAACTTTTCCCGTTGAGTCTTGGCACTGAATACCGGTTCGAGTGTATACGGATGAAAGCCTGTATACCAAGCTTCGGTGGCTACGGTCATAGGGGTAGGGGTGAAATCCTGCACTTGTTCCAGATGGAAGTCCAGTTGTTTGGTGATGACTGCCAGTTCCGCCATATCTTCTTCTTTACAGCCCGGATGACTGGAGATGAAATAAGGGATCAATTGTTGGCGCAAGCCAAGTTCCCGGTTGATTCTGTCGAATATCTTTTTAAATTCTCCGAATTGGCTGAAAGCGGGTTTGCGCATGATACTCAGTACCCGGTCACTGGTATGTTCCGGTGCAACTTTCAGGCGTCCGCTGACGTGGCGGGCTATTAGTTCGCGAGTATATTCTGCTGTGATTTTGTTGACGGTAGCATCCTTGCTTTGATGGAGCAATAAGTCGTATCGCACTCCACTTCCGATGAAACTTCGTTTGATCTCAGGTAAAGAGTCCACTGCATAGTAAATATCCAATAGCGGACGGTGATCCGTATTCAGGTTCGGACACACTTTGGGATGAATGCAAGAGGGGCGTTTACAACGTTTGCAAAGGGAGAGATCTTTCCCGCCCATTTTATACATATTGGCAGAAGGACCTCCTAAATCGCTCAGATTTCCTTTGAAATCGGGCAATTGAACTACCTCTTTTACTTCTTTCAGAATGCTTTCCTTGCTTCGGCTGACTATAAATTTTCCCTGATGGGCGGAGATGGTACAAAAAGCGCATCCGCCAAAACATCCCCGGTGGATATTAACGGAAAATTTAATCATATCATAAGCCGGAATGCGTTTGCCTTTGTATTTGGGATGAGGCAAACGAGTGTAAGGGAGATCGAACGAACGGTCCAGCTCTTTCTCTGTCATAGGAGGGTAGGGTGGATTTACAACCACTGTTTTACCATCGACAGCCTGTACGATTCGGGCTGCCGCGTATTTATTGCTTTCCTCTTCTATATGACGGAAGTTGGTTGCCTGTTTCTTTTTATCAGCCAGACATTCTTCATGCGAATAGAGGGTGATATCATTCTCGTCGGATTCATATTTTCTGGTCAGATAAGCCGTCTGCGGGATAGAGGATAATGCCGGAGAATGAATGTCGGATGATGAAATCACTCCATCCTGATTATCACACAGGGCTGTCAATCGGCGGACCAACTCACAAATAGGCTTTTCTCCCATGCCGTAAATCAGCATGTCGGCACCGCTTTCACAAAGTATACTTTTCTTTAACCGATCCTGCCAATAGTCATAATGGCTGAGGCGGCGCATACTTGCTTCAATACCTCCCAAAACAACGGGAACATCGGGATAGAGTTTTTTCAGAATTTGGGTGTATACGATCGAGGGATATTCCGGTCGCATATCGGGACGTCCGTCCGGGGTGTAAGCGTCATCGCTACGTAAGCGTTTGTTAGCTGTATATTTGTTCACCATGGAGTCCATGCAACCTGCACTGATGCCGAAAAAGAGTCGGGGACGTCCCAGCTTGCGAAAGTCACGCAAGTCGTCACGCCAGTTGGGTTGGGGCACAATGGCTACACGCAGGCCTTCGGCTTCAAGGATACGACCGATAACGGCGGCTCCGAATGAAGGATGGTCCACATAAGCATCGCCGCTAAAGAGGATAACATCCAGTTCGTCCCAGCCGCGAAGCTCTACTTCTTTCTTGGTAGTGGGTAACCAATCGGTAAGTCGATATTCTTTCATGGGGACAAAGATACGGATAATTTCGCTATACGAGGGCACGGATAAAGCAGAAGATGAACCAACCGCATACGGCTACCTTCAGTACGGTGCCCAACAGGAACCCTGCAAATGCTCCGAATCCTGCTTTCAGCGCGTATTTCGTTTCTTTTCCACCCAATAATTCGCCTACAACTGCGCCCACAAACGGGCCGATAAATACGCCCCAGGGGGCGAATAGAAAAATGCCGGCAAAGGTACCGATGATGCAACCCCATTTACCCCATGGGGTACCTCCGAGTCTTTTTACACCGAACATCGGAATGAAATAGTCGAGTATTTGTATCAGTACCACAATGAACAACCAGAAGAATAGTTGTGGAATGGTAAAAGAAACCTTATCGGTGAAATGCAGAAATACCAGTGCCAGATAGGAGACAGGAGGCCCGGGAAGCATAGGGACGATACATCCGGCTAATCCGACAAGCAGGCAGATACTACCCAGAATAATCAGGAATATATCCATGCGTTCAGCCTATTCTTTTGATAATGGCAATAAATTCTTCATTGGTCATTCCGAAGTCTTGTTCGCGATAGTTCACAAAGTCTTCCAGATACTCTCCGGCTATTGTGTCCAGGATTTCCTTACCATTGAGTCCTTCTTCATCGAGCATGAAGCGAATCATACCCTGATAGGCATGAATCGTCTTCAAGCGTTGTTCCGCTCCGGCCACTCCCATCATCTGGCAATGATGTTCGTTGCGGGCTATAAGATAAACGGTAGCGTAGAACTTTTCTGCGCTACCGAATGTACTTTTGATTTTTTTGATTGCCGTTACCGGCCATTTTTTAATTTGATTTTGTATTTCGCTCATAAAATAGTAAACTGTAAAGTCATCCGTTCTCCATCATATATTTCACGGAATCCGATACCTTGTTCTGATAAATATTCCTTAAGATCCTGGAATGCAGCCACCTGATCCGTTACAATCTCCATCTTGTCACCGGGATTGGCATTACACATCGCTTTTATGGCCGGAATCAACGGGCTATAGTTCGTCATTCCACAGGTATCGACGGTAATCATGCCTCCTCCTCTTCTTCTGCTTCCTGCTTTGACAACCAGGTGAGATAGAGCTTGATGAGTTGCTGCAACCCGAATGCTTTCATATTGTTGTGATAAATCACATCTATACAAAGGTCGAGCAGGTCTTTACTGTCTTCTTCCTGACTTGCGATCAGAGAACGTATATTGAGTTTCAGCTTTTCCAGAACAGCTTCATCTACAATTCCATTGCTGTCTATCAGATGCTGGAATAAAGAGTATTTTTCAATGGTTACCAAATTCTCTTCAGATATTTCCATGCTGCGTGTGCCACTTGGATTTGCCTGTATTGTGTACATAGTGTTTTTATTTTAATAGTTATTACTAGGAGCAAAGATAGAATTTAAAATGAAGAATGGAGTAAGTGGCAGGGATTTTTTTTTGATGAATATATATTTCCAATGGTTTCTCTTCCTTATCTCTGTTTTTTAGTTTTCTCCCGAATAGCTTTTAAATGGTCGTTTATGTCCGGTTTGTATTTGTCTTTATTTTCCCTCCGGATGCAGGTGCGCATCGCGGAGGGAGTTCTATGACAATTTATTTGTCACTTGTTAAGGCCACGGCTGAACGATGACCTCAATGGTTTGTCTTCCTAATGGAGGCTGGCCCGGATTGAGCGGATTGTACCATTTCATATCCACTTGATATCTTCCCGCTGCAACTCCTTTTATACGCAGGATAATCATAGTTCCAAAGATATATGATTCTTCTTGTTCTATACCTACCGGTGGATTATCACATTCCCATACCATTGCCCCGATCATGGGATATGGAGTTTCGGAAATTTCACCGACATGAAGAAATATCTGACTCGGCAACGGAGGCGGTGGAATATGGGGAGGTGGAATATCTTGCTCAATTCCTCCCGACTTTGAAATCGGATCGTTCGCCGAAGGGCTGTATGCATAGGATACACCTCTGCAAAGTAGCATGGCTACTACTAAAAAAAACATTTTTGCTTTCATAATTATATAAAATTGGTTCATGTAGTACGCTACAAATGATTATCCGGGCACAAATAATCAGATTAGAAGACTCTATTATGAAATTAGAAAAATATTATAGAACGAAAACAGCCGGATTAGAGGGGCAACCGAATAAGAAGAATAAGAGGATGGCAGACATTGTGGCAGTTAATGTTAAATATGTCTTGTTTGGATAGCAGACATTATGTCAGTATAAGCTTTAAGAGTGTCAGGTATGACCGTAGAGCCGAGGGGGGCTGCCGAAAATGATGTTCAAAATGTATCGGTGAGTGAAAGAAAACACAAGGTGTTTTTCCCTATGGATGTTTTGCTTGGAAGAGTTATCCATGTAGTCTTTTGTCTGCAAGAAACTTGTTTCTTGCAGACAAAAGACTGACATCACCCATCAGGTTTCGGCAAAGTGGATTGGGATATTTATTTTTCTCCGAAGAATTTTAGTATTGCCGCCATTACTATGGCACGGTCTGTTTCGCTTTCGATGCTTTCGAATGGAAATCCCATTGCGAATACCCGGTAATTTCCTTTATAAGCGATTCCGGCACTGTATTGTCCGGGTTGATAGACAAATACCGGAAACGCGGAGTCTACGGGAACGATACAATCAGGAGCTGTTACTGCATAAGCCTTCTCGTTGGGCAAACGGGGGATTTGCAGGGTGCGTCCCAATCCGGTGATCTGTCCCGAACGGGTATCTTTGAGTGAACCTTGGAAGCCGTATTTCAGAATTTTTTCCGTAAACTCCCGGTTACCCTGTGAATTACTCATGTCGCTGCCAATGTAAGACCCGCTGACGAGAAGGTTTCCTCCTGACTGACAGTAAGCGGTTAATATCCGTTGCATGGGTGAAGAGAATGTCTTATAATACGTTTTGCGTGCCGGGTTGCTTAAAATATCATCTTTCTCCAGTCCCAGGATAAAATCCACAATGGGATAATGTTCCGGTTGTATACGCCCGTTTTCGACAGCTTCATCGCTGCATGATACGAAACTGTAGTTTCCGGCAGCTTGGATTGCCTTGCCGTGTACAAAAGGATAGTCGAAAGTGTTTCCGGCAATTTTCATTCCTTCCAGTTCGTTTCCGCTATAGCCCAGACTTCCTTTTCCTTCTTTTCCCGCCTGAGAGCGATCAAAGCCGGTCTGTGCCCCGCAAAGTGAAATATTGTATTGATAAGCGACACCGGGGTCTTGTTCCAGGTCAAATCCGGCTTCGTCCGGTGTGTCGATTACTGTGGGTCCGCTCAATCGGTTAAAACCATTGATGATCAGCACTCGTGCATGTTCTTGTTTGGCTTTATAGGCAGATAAGATTTCGGATGGAAAACTTTCGCCTCCGTGGTTGACAGCTGTAACCTTAAATGAATAGACCAATCCGGGTTCTATTTTCAGGGTGTACGAAGGTTTATTCACACGTACTCCATTGTCGAAACCACCGTATCCGATACGAGTGTATACCATGTATTCGCGGGGACGGGCGGTAGGCTCCAACGGATCGTTTTCACCCTGCCATGAGAGTTCCAGGGTGTTTCTTTTTTTGCCAAACTCGATGGCGAAGTTGCTGACGGGGAGTGGTTGCACTACATACTCCTTGTTGTGCTGACTGCTGATGAACTGTAATACGGCTTTGTAAATGGCACGTCCTACGGTAAATTTGAAATTCGGGTCGTGACCGAGTTTCATATCTGCGAAATTTTGGTGTGAAAGCAATTCGACGATAGTGGATGGAGTGGCAGGCAGGCGTGTTTCGCTATAATTGCGATCCCACATACTACGGCGTGTCCACTGTATATTGAATTTGGCACGAATGTCTTTTTGTATTTGGGTGAGCAGGAGATCTGCCAGGTCACGTGAAGCATACCGGCTGTTTCCCGAGTTAAGCAGTCCGTTATTGAAATCGGTGGTATAGATACTGAGTGATCCCACTATATCGTTCGTTTTACTGTATCCGGCATCACTATGCAGCGCCACGTTCATTTCAAAGGGGACACCCAGTCCTTTTTGTCCGGGATTGAATACAGAACCACCGGACAGGTAATTGATGGTGTTGGAGCGTGCATTGATGTCGTCAGCATAGTCATTTGTTCCTTGTTTGCCTCCGTAGACATCATAGGGCATACCTGCCCATTGGGCAGAATAACGGGCTCCCTCCAGATAACGGGGTAGTCCGCTTACTGTGCCGCGGGATATATTTCCCATTCCTCCGCCGAAACGAACGGCATCGGCACAGATAACCCCGTTTTCGCTGCTCTCATTGCTTAGTACCACCATGCCATAATCATTGCTGCCTTTGTCAAACTCAAAGGTTCCGAGATATACCCATGTACCACCGCCGATCCTCTGGTTGACTTTAAATTCTGTAACACCACCTTTGTGAAATACCAGATATTTGGCGTCACTGACGCTGTTTGGAAGTGTCTGATAGGATACATATACTGCGTAACTCCCTGTTTCGGGGATTGTAGGAATCCATTCGGCAAATGCCTTATTCTTTTTCTTTTCAGTCCGGGTGAAGCGTGCGCTACCTGTCAGGAAAGGGTTTTCTCCATCTTCATATACAGGTTTTCTTTGTGCGAATCCGTAACCGTCGGTTTTCTCCCAACGGGCTTTGCGGCTTTTCATCTCCAGATAGATGAAACCGTTTCGTGTATCGTTGTCCACAATCACCTCATTCTTTTGAGTATCCCGCTCCCGGGGGGTATAGACATTAGCTCCGGCGTTTTCGAGCATAGGGATGACATAAGGCAGAATGAAAGATTGCGTGAACAGGTCCTCGGTAGTGCAGAACAAACGTGGACGTTGCCATCCCCATTCGCCTTTATCGTTCTTGTAATATTTGCCATGGCTTTGCCACAAGGAGATGTGCCGGTTCTGCAATCCTTTGGTTATTTCGTAAGGGCGGGAGGTGTTTATCACCCAAGGTGCTCCTTTATATTCTGCGTTTGAAAGCCGCGATTTATCTTTTTTCTTCTTCCCGCGAAAGAAATTGGGAATCAACTCCTCGATAGGTTGGTTGTTGGCATAAATTGTAGTTCGGAAAAAACGTACCGGGCCGGGCAGCAATTCTTCTATCTGATGATAGATTTCGTCTACTGTTTCCGGTACAAACGGCTGATAAGCAAAACTCTCGGAAGCATAGATAGATAGTTTCCTGCCTTCGAAGTCTATGTCTACGCTTTTTAACTTACAGCTTCCGGTATTGGCAGATGCCGGGGTGTAAGTCTCAAAGTAATTACTGAGCCGCTCTTTCACGCTTTTTTCTATTTCTTGTGCAAACAAGATTCCTGTCGCAGCAAAGAGCAGCAGGAGAAATATACATAGTTTTTTCATATGCTCGGTTGAATGATTATCGGGTGCAAAAGTAGAAGAAATAAATGAAAAACCGGCAATTGCCGATAAGTCATTGGCTGAGGAAGTTGCTAACTGTCCATTTATTCGGTATACAGCATTCTCAATCTGTGGGTATCTACTCCCAATTGATTTTTCAGGTAGTTATCCATACCTTGATAGTCAGTGTCAATGGTTTGGAAAGCAGCTTCCAGATATTCTTTCCGTACTGTGGTGAGAGGGGCAAATCCGGGATGAGCTTGTACGATTGCATCATATTTCCCTTTTATATATTCGGCAGACAGCATGTAATCTTCCATTATCACTTCCCTGTCGACACCCAACTCCCAGTAGTAAGGCTGCGGCAATTCCGGTACGGTCTTTTCCCGCTGAGCAGTGAAATAAAAGAGGAGTATTCCGTTCTTCCGAAACAATCCGGAAGAATTCCCGATAAGTATCCTGAGCATTTTGGATGATATAAACGTATGCCTGTTCGAGTATTCCCGGTATATTGTTCAGGTTGAAGTGTGTCATGTCGGTCATGTCGCCTGCTTCGATAGATAAGGGGATATATTGTGTAACTGTTGAGGGAATTTTGTCTGCCGCTGCTTTTTTTTCCTGCATGCTCCTGAAGTCGATGTCGGTTCGGATGTGCAAGGAGGTAAGATAGTCCAGATCGGATTCTGTCAGTTTGTCAAGATCGCCCGAACGGATGAATGTTTTCCATTTTACATGTTTATGGTCTGATGTCGGATAACCTCCCAGATCACGAATATTATAAGCTCCCTCTATAGGAAGAAGACGGAAGAATTTTTCTTGTTTCATATATAATTTGTATCTTTTCTGTTTAAACAAAAGAAGAGTGAAGAGTTCCAAACTCCTCACTCTTCTTTATTTTTATTTCACTAATTGGCTTTGGTTATAGTGGGATGTATTCTACGA
>OMEQ01000855.1_pt1 | contig 16795 bp, 14 predicted proteins | sample 1645451 | NCBI WGS metagenome assembly OMEQ01 (sample SAMEA103958142, study PRJEB25191) | human gut metagenome | biome: human-associated habitat [ENVO:00009003]; feature: intestine environment [ENVO:2100002]; material: feces | place: Germany | collected 2013/2015
TTGTGCTGCCGCTGGGCGCGACGATGCACATGGACGGCTCGTGCTTCAGCTGCGTGCTCAAGGTCGCGTTCCTCTTCGGCGTGTTCGGCCTGCCGTTTGAGGGCGCAGGACTGTTTGCCGAGGTGTTGGCCGTGGCGGTCTTTTCCTCCGTCGCCATGAGCGGCATCCCGGGCGGCGGCTACATCGCCGAGTTCATCCTCTGCTCGCTCTTCTTCCCCGACCGGATGGCGGTTGCCTACCCCATCGCCGTCACCATCGGGAATCTGGTCGACCCGCCCGCCACGATGGTCAACGCCGCGGGCGACTACGCCGCTTCCTTCCTCGTCGCCCGCATCACCGAGGGCAGCGGCTGGCTGGAGCGCACGGACGGCGAGCGCACAGCATAGCAGAAAAGCATCTGCCGCAAGGCAGATGCTTTCGTTTATCCGCTCGCGCCTCCCTCTTCGAGGTAGGGCGAATACATCATGATGGCGTCGTTGCGCACGACGGGCTTCTCGTCGAGCAGCGTGCCGTCTGCGTCGAAGCGCTGCTGCCAGAGCACGTTGTGGCGCGTGTAGCCGCCCCAATACTCCGCGTGCATCTCATGATCGCGCTCAACGATTTCGTAGCGGCACTCCGGCGCGGTGGAACAGCGCCACTCACCGATGAGGTCGTGCTCGCCGACGGCGACGAGGAGCTGATAATCGTCTGCCGTGTCGTTGCGGATCATCAGGTCGCCGTAGGGATAAAAGCAGGTCGCGCCGCTGCCGAAGGGCTGCGTGCGGTCCGAATCGGGAAAGACGTCGTAGCCGTGGCGGTGGCGCTCGGTGACGGTCAGCGGCGTGTGGAGCGTCATCCAGAAAATGAGGTTCGAAAGCTGGCACAGTCCCCCGCCGATGCCCGCAACGGCCCTGCCGTTGCGCAGCAGCATACCGGGCAGATAGCCCTTCCTCGCCGTCGGGTGGCCGATGAGATACCAGTAGCTGAAGGTCTGCCCCGGGCGGAGCACAATGCCGTTCACCCGCGCGGAGGCAAGGCGGAGATTTGTCACCTTGTTCTCCTGCATCCACATATCCACGTCCCGCAGCCTGCGCATCAGGGGCGTTTTGTGGCTCGCCACGCTGTAAGGCAGGATCGCTTCACAGCGCTCGCGTGTGAAGGAGCTTCGCTCCTTGATCCACAGGAGCTTGCGCAGGGTCCCATAGTAGGCCCCGCCGAGAGCGAGGCGCAGGTCGGAGCGGGCAACGGGTTCCTTCATTGGTCATTCCTCCTTGCTTTTTCTCGTTTCTATTCGCGCGGTCCGGGCAGAAAGCGCTCTCCCTCGCGCCGCACGGTCATGGTGCCGGCGGACAGCTCGGTGAGCGCGGCGTCAAAGCCCGCCGCATTCTCCTGCGGCAGCAGGATGCGGACGCTCACCGCCGCGCCGAAGTCCGTGCCCTCCACCGTGCCGCCGTGGGCGGCGGCGAGCAGCTTCAGGCGCTCGAGCATCGGATAGGGGCAGTCCACCGTCACGGCAGACCACAGGCGCATCCTCGCCTTTCCCGCCGCGTCCAGCGCGTCCTTCGCGGACTTTGCGTAGGCGCGCGTCAGTCCGCCCGCGCCGAGCAGCACACCGCCGAAATAGCGCGTCACGACGCAGACGACGTTCTCCACGCCCTCGCGCTGAAGGACGTTGAGCATCGGCTGACCGGCGGTGCCCTGCGGCTCGCCGTCGTCGCCGTAGCGCACCACGCCGCCCTCGTGCAGGACGTAGCACCAGCAGTTGTGGCGCGCGTCGTAGTATTTTTTCCGCATTTCGTCGAGAAAGGCGCGGGCCTCGGCCTCGGTCTCCACGCGGCGGACGTGGCCGAGAAAGCGCGAGCGCTTTTCGGTGAACTCCGCTTCCCCCGCGTCCACGGGAACATAGTAGCTCTGCGGTGCGCTCACTCCCAGTCCTCCTTCGGCTCGGTGTAGCCCTCGACGTAGTCCTTGACCCGGCCGAGCACGCGCGGCGTGCAGACCGCCACAATGTCGATGGTCTCGCCGTACTCCACGCTCTCGACCTTGGCCTCACGGTAGAGGCTGTCGAGCCAGCCGCCCTTGTCGTAGGGCAAATGGATGGTCACGCGGCGCGTGCCCTTGTCAAGCTCGGCGTCGATGGCGCGCAGCAGCTCGTCGAGCCCCTCGCCGGTCCTGGCGCTGAGGTTCACCGCGCGCTCGCCGTGCGGGCGGATATCGCCGTAGAACAGGTCGGACTTGTTGTACACGCGGATGCAGGGGATGCCCTCCGCGCCGAGGTCGTGGATGAGCTGATCCACCACCTCTGCCTGCGCGATCCACTCAGGGTTGGAAATGTCGATGACGTGCAGCAGAAGGTCAGCATACTCCAGCTCCTCAAGCGTCGCCTTGAAGGCGTCGATGAGCTGATGCGGCAGCTTGCGGATGAAGCCGACCGTGTCGGAGATCACAACGTCGAGCGTGTCGGAGACGGTCAGCAGCCGGGTGGTGGTGTCGAGCGTATCGAACAGGCAGTTATTCGCCGGAATATCCGCGCCGGTGAGGGCGTTGAGCAGCGTCGATTTGCCCGCGTTCGTATAGCCGACGATGGCAACGACCGGGATCTCATTCTTCATCCGACGCTCGCGCTGCGTGCCGCGCACGCGGCGCACCTCGTCCAGATCCTCCTTGAGCTTGTCGATCTTGCGGTGGATGTGGCGGCGGTCGGTCTCGAGCTGCGTTTCACCGGGGCCCTTGGAGCCGATGGGCCCCTTGCCGCTCGTGCCCGCCTGACGCTCCAGGTGCGTCCACATGCCGATCAGGCGCGGCAGCAGATATTGGTACTGCGCCAGCTCGACCTGCAAGCGGCCCTCCTTTGTTTTGGCACGCTGGGCAAAAATATCAAGGATCAGCCCGCTGCGGTCGAGCACCTGCACGCCCAGATCCTCCGTCAGCACGCGCATCTGCGAGGGTGACAGGTCGTTGTCGAAGATCGCCATCGTCGCCTCGGTCGAGCCGATAAGCTCCTTGATCTCCGCCACCTTGCCCTCGCCGATGAAGCTGCGCGGATTCGGGGACGGAAGGTTTTGCAGCACAGTCGCAACGCTCACCGCGCCGGCGGTCTCGACGAGCGCGGCAAGCTCATCCATGCTCTCCTCGTCCGCGCTGTCTGCCTTGAGCACCGGCGAGGAAAGACCGACAAGCACCACGCGGTCGCGCGGCTGCTCCACGGTTTTGAGTTTGTTTTCTTCCATAGGAATCACCTTTTCTGCGTTTCTTTCCTTCAGTATACGCAAGGGAACGAAAAATGTAAAGAAAAAGAGGTCTGCTTCCGCAGACCTCTTTCGCAGTTCTTACTTGTCCAGACCGAACTTCTTGTTGAACTTGGCAACGCGGCCGCCGGTATCGACCAGCTTCTGCTTGCCCGTGAAGTAGGGGTGACACTTTGAGCACACTTCCACCTTGATGTTCGCCTTGGTGGAACCTGTCTCAATCACATTACCGCAGGCGCAAGTAATAGTAGTCTGCTGATAATTGGGATGGATTCCTTCCTTCATTGCTCGTGTTCACCTCTTTCCGATCCGAGAGTGCTTTCGTCAAAAAGCCAAAAAGGATAATATCACGCTTTTCGCCAAATTGCAAGCACAAATTTTGTACTTTTCGATAAAATCATCAAAAGTTGCCGCGGCGCGTGCAATTTTCAGCGAAAAACGTTCCCCTCTGTATCGTAAATTTCCGTGCGGCGCACGCGGACGAAGTCCGGCTTGAGCGACGGAAGCTCGCGCTCGATCGCCTGTGCGAGATAGGCGGGGTTCAGCCCCGGGTTCTGCGCGGCGACCACGGCGTCGGCAAGGATGCTGCCGTCCTGCTCGGTGAGGGTCATTTCGCGGATCAGCGGAGCAATGTCGATCTGCGCAAGCTCCTTGTGCTTGGTGCGCTTTTCGATCGTCAGCGAAGGACGAGCAAACAGCGCGCGCAGCGCGTCCGCCGTGCCGGCGGGCACGCCGTTATCATAGAGCAGCTCCAGCCGTGCGCGCAGGAACGTGAACTCGCGCACGGGGCGCGTGACCGGATAACACTCCCGCACGCGCAAGCCCGCGGGCAGACCCGTGTTGAGCTTTTCGGCGATGCCCGCGCCGTCGGTCTCCTCCACCGTTTCAAAGTCGAGCAGCTCGCAGTCGCTCGACTGCCCCACCGGCAGCGGCAGAACGATTGAAATGATGGGGTGCGGGTGAAAGCCGTTGGAGTGCTTGAGGTGCAGCTCCGCACGGGGAAACACACGCTGGAATGTCCGCATCGTGTCGAGGTGCGAGATGTAGGAGGCCTGCGCCTCCTTGGTGAAAAGAAGTCTCAGCTTAGCCATCGCAGGGCCTCCCCAATAAGAGATTCGCGCCGCAGCCGTTGCAGTGCGTGCGGCAGTCCGGCGTGGTGACGGACTGGTAGCACCGCTCATGCTCGCGCCAGAGGTACTGCTCCGTCACGCCGCTCGAGATCATCGCCCAGGGCATCAGCTCGTCCTTTTCGCGCTTGCGGTTGGCGTAAAAGTGCGGGTCAAGACCGCACTCCTCGAAAGCCTCGAGCCAGCGGTCGAGGGAGAAATACTCCTCCCACGCGGAGAGGTGCTCGCCCTTGCGCCACGCCGTTTCGATCACCCTGCAAAGGCGCCGGTCGCCGCGGGAAATGACGGCCTCCATATAGCTCGTGTCGGAATCGTGCCAGTTGTAGGTGACGGATTTCGTCAGCATATTCTCGCGCAGCAGCTTCACGCGGCGCTCGTACTCCTCCTTGGGGATCTGCGGCTCCCACTGAAACGCCGTGTGCGCCTTGGGCACGAACCACGAGGTCGAGACCGTGATGCGCACGCCGCGGTTCTTGTTGCTCGCGCTCTCGCGCCAGGCGTGCATGACGTGGGACGCGACCTCGGCAATGCCGAGCACGTCCTCGTCCGTCTCGGTCGGAAGTCCCAGCATGAAGTAGAGCTTGACCGCGCTGTAGCCGCCGGCAAAGGCGCGGCGGCAGGAGGCCAGCAGGTCCTCCTCGGTGAGATTCTTGTTGATGGCGTCGCGCAGGCGCTGCGTGCCGGCCTCGGGCGCAAAGGTCAGGCCGGTCTTTCTTCCCTTTTGCAGCCGCTCCATGAGCGCCATGGAAAAGTTGTCGGCGCGCAGACTCGGGAGCGAAAGATTCACATGACGCTGTGCGCAGAACTCCTCCAGATCGTCGCAGAGCTCAACGAGCGGGCGGAAATCCGAGGTCGAGAGCGAGGAGAGCGTCATCTCCTCGTAGCCGGAATCCTCGATGGCCTCCTTGGCGTATTCGACCAGCAGCTTTTCCGAGCGGTTGCGCACGGGGCGGTAGACATAGCCCGCCTGGCAGAAGCGGCAGCCGCGGATGCAGCCGCGAAACAGCTCGAGCGTGGTGCGGTCCTGCACGATCTCGGTGGAGGGCACGATGGTCTTGGCGGGATACCATGCCTTGTCCATGTCGCGCATGAGGAAGGGGGAGTAGACCAGCGAGCGTTCGCGGTCGAGATGCGCGGCGGCCTGCTCGGGCGTGACGACGCCGCGCGAGGCCAGTACGGTCGATACCAGATAGGGATAGCCTGCGTCCATCAGCGCTTCGACCGCGGCGTCATCCGTTTCCGGGATGAGCCAGCGTTCGTATTTCATGCAGTGACCTCCGATCTGTACGGCAAAAGTGCCGCGGATACTAATTCAATCTAATATTATAGCAAAGATGCGCGGAAAGGTAAAGAGAAAATATAAGGCGCGTCCTGCCGCATTTTTTGATTTTTTACGAGAAAGCTATTGACAAACGGACCTTCTCCCTGTTATACTGTCCCTTGTCCTGTCGGGCAGAATATGGCGGCATAGCTCAGTTGGCCAGAGCATTCGGTTCATACCCGAAGTGTCCCCGGTTCGAATCCAGGTGCCGCTACCAAAGAGCACGGGATGCGAGAGCATCCCGTGCGTTATATGGCCCGTTGGTCAAGTGGTTAAGACACGGCCCTTTCACGGCTGTAACATGGGTTCGAATCCCGTACGGGTCACCATTTGCGGGCTTAGCTCAGCTGGTTAGAGCGCATGCTTCACACGCATGAGGTCACTGGTTCGAGTCCAGTAGTCCGCACCAAAATGAATGACCCTACCCAATTCGAACAAGTCGATGAGACTTGTAGATTGGGTAGGGTTGTTTTATACTCTAAAAGCCTTGGTATGGCAGGAGTTTCATGAGTTGTCACGCTGAATCAAATATGAGACATGAAAATGCAAACTGTCTAAAAGTGTAGTAGAAAACGAAAAAATCAGGCGATTCGAACACGGATGTCTCATTTAACAGTTGCACAGAAGTTCTCTTCCATCTGGTATGGCGTCAGATTTTTCAATGTACGATGAGGTCGTTTGTTATTATAAAACTCAATATAGGAAGCAATGCTGGCTTGAAATGCTCTATCGGAAGGATGGTCCTTTCGGTAGAGCTCTTCTTTTTTCAGCGAAGCGAAAAATGATTCTGCGACCGCATTGTCATACGGCTTGCCGGGTTGCGAAAAAGATTGCTCCGTATTGTGTTCATGCAGGATCTGTTGAAAACGATGAGAGGTATATTGTGCGCCTCGGTCGCTATGAAAAATAAGACCAGACGATGGATGGCGTTCCTCATACGCCATTTTGAATGTTGCGGTGATAAGTTGCGTACTGTTCCTTTTTGAAATTTTATGTGCGATTACTTTGCGCGAGAAAAGGTCGATAATTACGCAAATATAAAAATAGTGCTCTCCCAGTTTAAAACAAGTAACATCGCTGACCCATCTCTGATTCGGTTGTTGAGCATTGAATTGCTGCCGCAGAATGTTCTTCTTTCGTTCTGGCTCACGCAGTTTCAGATATTCCTGCTTCGCCGTTGTCCGAACACTGCTTAAGCCCATCTCATGCATGAGCCGTGAAACATATTCCGCACTGACCTGATGCCCACGCTGAACGAGAATTGTCCGAATTTTCTCTGCACCCAACACCTGTCTATATTCGTCAAACACATCACGGATGAGCTGGCAGTATTCTTGACGGCGTTTATCAAACCAGGCGTTTCCACGCTTGCTGCGTAACATATGGTTGTAAAATGTACCGCGGTCAACATCCAGTGCTTCGCATATTGTGTGAACTTCATATTTCCCGTAAAACGGCTCCAAAGCGTACAGACGATCTTTTAACGGAGCAGACGCCAGACAATCAACGGCTTTCAGAATCATAATGACATTTTGCAGCTTTTCTACTTTTCGTTGGAGTAATGCGTATTCTTGATAGGAAAATTTCAATGGCTTGCCCGCACTGTCTGTCGGAAAGGAGTTGAGCCAGCGGTACAGGGTGCTACGAGGGATATTGAGTTCATCGGAGAGTGTGGCGATGCTTTCGCCCTGCTGATAGCGTGAGATGATGGATAGCTTTTCTTCATTTGAATATTTCATGGTGATGCCCTCCTTTACCAATCAAGGATAGCATGAAAAGTGAATTAAGAATAATTCTATAATCACTTGTGGTGCGAATTAGTTTTAATCAGCTTATCTTACGAATTAAATAGTGGTCAGAGAACATGTCAATAAATACAAGTTGGTACATTTTAAATGATTTTGTATAATATGGACAAACAGAAAGAATGGGGGTATACTCAAATAAAGTAGACGATCATATACATAAGATTTTTCGATTAAGAAACTCGATGATTGAAAATATGCTCGTGGTATATCCTAGGGAATGATTTACTAAGGTGGGTAGATAAGAATGAAGCTATCTAAACTGAAATTGTGGAATTATAGGTGCTTTGGCTCAGAAGAGCAGGTCATCTTAATTGATCAACTAACGACATTTATTGGAAATAACAGTGCGGGGAAAACTGCTGCACTGTCAGCCCTTAATTGTATGTTTTCTGAAAACAGTAATGATCGTATTCTACACAGAAGTGATTTTCATCTGCCCAAAGATATACTTCCAGATGAAATGGAACAGCAAAGTCTTTATATAGAAGCAGTATTTGAATTTGAAGAATTGCAGTCAGGAAGCAATGGTGGAGAATATGCTATACCTATCTTTTTTCAACACTTTGTTGTTGATAATCCAGGTAGGCTGCCGTATCTACGGATCCGTCTTGAGGCCACATGGGAAAAAAGCAATACTATTGACGGCTCGATTGATAGCAAGATAAGTTATATTACTTGTCCGGAGTTTGCTGAAATTGAAGAGGGCAATCGAACAAATGCGTCTCGACGGGATCTGGACAAGATTCGAGTGATTTATGTCCCAGCAGTCAGAGATCCTTCTAAGCAGCTGAAAAATGCATCTGGTACGATGATGTATCAGATCATGAGCAGCATCAACTGGAGTGAGGAGACAAAAGGAAACGTTAAAGCCAAAATTAAGGAATTAAATGAACAATTTGAAGAAGAAAAAGGCGTTTCCATGTTTGGCACGTCGCTGGGAAAGCAGTGGAAAACCTATGATTCTGATGAGCGATATTCGACAGCCAGCTTAAGATTCAACAGCGCTGATATTGAAACATCTATCAGAAAAACAGAGGTTGTTTTTGAACCGACAGAAACGGGAAAAGAGTATACGATAGACCAGATGGGAGATGGTCTGCGATCTTTGTTTTATATATCTTTGGTTGACAGCATATTGGATGTTGAAGGTCAAATGGTGAGAGAAATAGAGATAGATCCAGAACATACCTCTTTCAATAGAAAACCACCCATTTTGACGATTGTAGCCATTGAAGAGCCTGAAAATCACATCGCTCCACATCTGCTGGGGAAATTGGTGGGGAATTTGAAAGATATTGCAGGCAAAAACAATGCGCAAGCAATTATGACATCCCATTCTCCTGCGATTGTTAAGCGGATTGATCCAGAGAATCTCAGATACTTTAGATTAGACAGGGAGTTGCTGGCATCAAAAGTAAGATGCATTACTCTGCCGGATGAAGAACGTATGCAGGATCAATATAAATATATCAAGGAAGCGGTGAGAGCCTATCCTGAACTGTACTTTGCAAAGCTTGTTATTTTAGGAGAAGGAGATAGTGAAGAAATTATCCTGCCGAAGTATTGGGAAGCCATACATGGGAACACAGATGTTAGTGGAATATCGATAGTTCCACTTGGAGGTCGGCATGTCAACCACTTCTGGAGATTGCTGAATGACTTGGAAATCCCATATATTACATTGCTCGATTTGGATCGGGAACGAGATGGTGGTGGTTGGGGACGTATCCAATATGTGCTTAAGCAGCTCATTGCAAATGGATACGACAGAAATGTACTACTCAACACCACTGATAGCGGGATTCTAACTGATGCCGAGTTCGAAGGAATGGCGGGCTGGAATGTATCTGCTATAACAGCAATGCAGACTTGGATAGCATGGCTTGAAAAATATAATGTTTTCTTTTCCGCACCGTTGGATATCGATTTTATGATGCTGGAACAGATGGGAGATACGTATAAGGCAACTTTGGATACGAGAGAAGGACCTTGTATTGATATTGCCCAGAGTGGAAAGAAAGAACGTATTACAAAAATTGAAAATGATGGTGAAATACACTCGGAGTATGAAACTCGAATCTTAAAAGACATAAAAAACACACTAAAAGAAGAAGGCGGTGATGGACATACCTACTCGCCCGAACAGCAAAAACTCATGGTATGGTACACATATTTCTTCTTGAACAGAGGAAAACCGTCTACACATATTGCAGCACTATCTCAATTAAGTGACGAGGAGTTAAAAGAAAATGTACCGCCGGTTTTGCAACGTTTAATTGAAACTGCTGATCACATTCTAAAAGGTGATAAGAATGAAAATTGTGCATCCTGATAAATGGTTGCCTTGCGACGGGATCTCGTTAGAGGAAGCTGCGGATACAGCCGTTCGCTGCAGTGACAGACATGTACTGGTTGTTGCGGGGCCAGGCGCAGGAAAAACGGAATTGTTGGCGCAAAAAGCAGCATTTCTATTTCAGACAAATCAGTGCAGAGAGCCTCAAAAGATACTTGCTATCAGTTTCAAGACGGATGCTGCACAGAATTTGAAAGAACGCGTGGAAAAGCGATGTGGCACAGATATAAAAGGTAGATTTGTATCAATGACATACGATGCATTTGCCAAAAATATTCTTGACCACTTTCTATATGCACTGCCTGATGAACTTCGCCCGGCCACCGATTATCTGGTGAATGATCCCGATATAATTGATGCAGCGTTTCATTGTGCGGGATTCAAAAACCCTAATGGCTTCACGCAGTCTAGGCTGAAAACTGAATATGATGATATTCTGTCACGAATTAGTCTTCCTTTAACAGGAGATGGATTAGGGCATAAAGTGTGGCCACTATTGTTAAAGGGATTCAACGGAAATAAAGCGACTTTGACATTTAAGATGATCATGATGCTTGCCATGTATATTATTGAAACGAACCCGTATATTAAGCAAGCCTTACAGATGACGTATTCATTTGTGTTCCTTGATGAATTTCAGGACACAACGGCAATTCAGTATGCGTTTGTAAAGGAGTGTTTTTGGAATTCTGGTACCAAGGTAACATCTGTGGGAGATAACAAGCAGAGAATCATGGTATGGGCCGGGGCAGTAAAAACGATATTTAATGACTTTTATAGAGAACTGAATCCGAAATGTATACGCTTGATAATGAATCATCGTTCTGCACCCAGATTAGTTGCATTGCAAAAGGCAATGTATGAATCTTTAAAAGAAAAGGCAACAGAAGTATGTGCTTCTGGCAACTGGGCCGAGGATGATGGGAACATTGCACTTTTTATTGCAGACAATGAACAACTGGAGGCTGCTGCTGTATCGAAGGATATACTATTGAAAATCTCAAATGGTGTAGAACCACACGATATTTGTATTCTCTGCAAGCAAAAGCCGCAGGACTACGCTTCGGCGATTATTGAGGAGTTGGAGAAACACGGTGTACGGGCGCGCATTGAAACTGGCTATCAGGATCTTATCAAAGAACCAATAGTAGATTTGTTTATCAAATTCATGATATGCGCTGACAGCAGAAAACACCCAAATGAATGGACTTTTATAGAAGAGTTACTGGTTGAGCTTTGGGGAATTAGCGGGATGCGGGAAAATGATACTTTTGATGAAATGCAGAGGAAACTGTCTGCTGTAGTGAACGTTGTTAAGAAGAATATTCAGCAAAAGCTTGATACAGAGCAATGGCACAGTACTTTGAATAGTATTATTGATTTTTTTGGCATTGGAAATATAAAGGCGAAATTCCCGGCGTATAAACAAGGTACTTACTTTATGAATGTAATCAACCAATTTGAAAGTCTCTTTTTTGAGGAATATGTAGCCGCACACGGAGTATGGAACTTAGCGATTGAAAACTTTCGCGGAGATCATTCCGTTCCTATCATGACAATTCATAAAAGTAAGGGATTAGAATACAATGCTGTATATTTTATTGGATTAGAGGATTCCGCTTTTTGGAATTTTAGAAATCAACCAGATGAGGATAGATGTACATTTTTTGTGGCGCTATCACGTGCAAAGGCGTCTGTTACATTTACATTTTGCAAAAAACGAACTGGCATGAAGTGCCCTATGCAAAGACACAACGCGATTAACGAATTTTTTGATTTATTACAAAGGCCTGGAATTGCAGAGGTAAAGCGTTTCCAAAACCGCTAACTGATTTCACGCACTTGAAATTACAAAAGCGCTGCGAGACAATGATTTGTGCCTACATCTTTTTTGTCAACACATGGCAGAAATGACCGGAAATCGAAAGATTTCCGGTCGTTTTCTATGCACATTTTAGACTGGATTTTCTGCTATATTCGCGTGTTTTCGCCGCTTTTCCAACAAATATGTAATTTTTCAGAAACAACCTTTTATCAAGTCCGAAACAAGTTTGAAACGACTTTCTGACAGGTTTTGAGCAAAAAATAGAGCAAACTGTTGCACTTTTGTTGCACCTGTGTTGCACCTATTTGATATGGCAATATTGGACAATGTTTTATTGACATTTTGCTGTTTTTGGTATAAAATGCATATATTATCAAAGAGAGTTATTTCAATGGGGCACACAATTTTTCATTGCTTCGTAGTTCCAAAACAGCTGCATGATAGGCATAAGGAGTTTAATGATCGTCAATGGAGCGAATCAAGCAGATGCGGCTGCAAAATAAAAGCATTTGCAAATTTATGACATAAGGAGGGTCCCACTATGTTGATGGAACAGGAAGCTCCCCTGCTTTTTCATACCGTATTTGCCGGGGCGGTCATACTGACTGTGGCGTATCTGCTGCATTGGCGGGGCCATTCTCCGCAAAAAAAGCCGCTCGAGCTGATCCTTTATTTTGTCCTTTTACAGATCCCGGCCTACATCTTGGTCTTCTACGCTATGATGTGTCCCGGTTCCGGAGAGAGGACCTTCGCTTTCGCAATGGGAGGTTTTTGCTGGCTGATCGGAATTCTGGTTCTCATGCAGGGGATTCGCGATCTGTTGGATCACAACACAAATAAAAAGGATCCGCCCAAATGAACAGCGATATGGAGAGGAGTACCTCAAAAAGGTACTCCTCATTTTTTACCGTATCAATCTTCATCGGGCCATTCGCTCTCCGGCACGGGCCGGTCGGGCAGCTCGCCTATCCGATGGAATGCTGCTGAGCAGAGAGGTATACATAAAGCCAAAGGGCGCGTTCTTTTGAACGCGCCCTTGCTGTTTAGCCGGATAGCTCCCGGATCTCATCCTGAATGAGGCGGCCCGCCGCGGCGGCAAGCTGGTCGATGCGCCGGATGCGCGCGAGGTCGCGGCCATAGATGGCGTTCGCCGCCGGAACGCTGGTGTTCTCGCCCATGAACACCGCGGCGACGCGGATGCCCTGCGCGCGCAGGGCGCGGACCTCGGCGGCGGTGTCGTCGATGCCGGGCTGACCGTCGTAATCGCGGCTGAGCGGAATTTTGCCGCTCGGGAGAATTTTATGGCTGTCGTTCGGGCTGGCATCGGTGAGCAGGATCAGCAGGTGCTTGTCCGCGGGAGCCGATTTCATCAGCTCGCCCATGCCGCGCAGAGCCAGACCGTCGCGGTTCCAGCCTGCGGCAAAGTAGTCGAACACGCGATGCTCGCCGTTTTTGTCCCCGAAATCCTTCAAAACGCGCAGCACCGTGTAGCCGCGCAGGCTGCAGAAGCTGGTCACGCGCACGGGAATGCCGCAGGAGACAAGGCTTTTGGCGAGAAGATAGCCCTGAATGGCGATGCTCTCCTGACAGTGCAGGCGTGAGGCCGAGGCGTCGAGCATCAGGTCGACGGTGAAGCCCGCGCGGCTCTCCTCATCCTTGCGGAGAAAGACACGGCTGTCGTGCAGCACCGGTGCGCGCCAGACGCGCGTACCGTCCAGCCGCCCCTCGCGGGCGAGGATGTCCTCGGGCTGCTGATGGATGAGCATACAGTTGCGGATCTGCTCCGTCAGGCGCAGGAGAGCATTCTGATGCAGCGCACTGTCGCGGACGTAGGCGGCGCGGTTGCGCTTGGCCTGCTCGGCGGCCTGCTCGAAAAGGCGCTGCGTGTCGGCGCGCATGGGCTGGCCCGGCACGCGCTCGCCGCGGGTGAACCAGAGATGGCAGCCGAGGTGATCGCCGGTGCAGCAGCGCTGCTCGATGCGCGCGAGCGCCTGCGGGGAATAGAGGCTGCGGCCGAAGCAGCGCTCAATGTAGTCGTGATCCTCCGCTTCGCGCTCGTTCGAGCGAAGCTGGGCGCGCAGCGCGTTGGACGCGCGCACCATGCCGTTCTCGCCGGCGACCGCGGAGCGGCCGACGGTCAGCTCGTCGGTGCGGACGATCTCGACCGGCAGGAGCTTGGTGAGCAGCGGCGCCCAGCGGTCGCTGAAATGAAGGCGGAACGGTGATTTTTTATGGGGTGTGCCGTCAAATTGCAGGTATTTCTCAAACGCCGCGCGGACGGCGGCCTCCAGATCGTCCGCGTCGAGCGTGCCCGGGCAGGCGAGGGCCTCGGAGAGTCCCTTTTCCCACGGGGCGAGCAGCGGCGGCTTCTGCCCAAGGACAGATCTCCAGCGGGCGGACTGGAGCGAATAGACGAGCTGGTTCTTGTCCATCCACTCCTGTCGCGAGAGCTGATATTCCGAGGCAAAAAATTCTGCGGCGTGGGCGCGGCGCAGCTCCGTGAGCACGGGGCGGACGGGAAGCTCCTTTTCATAGACGGCGTTTTCCAGCGCGAGCCACGCGAGGTCGTCGAACGCGGAGCGCCGCGTGTCGTCCGCCCAAAGGGCGAAGAGACGGCGCGGCATCTCGTCGCCCAGCCACTTGCGGACCAGACCGATGACGCAGTTCATGTAGAAGTCCGGCGTGCCGTCGGCCTTGAGGGCGAGGAACTGTGGCTCAAATTGATAGTCGCCGCAGGCGGTCCAGACCAGATTGATGGCGCGGCGCTGGTTGGCGCTGTAGCTGTCGGTTTCCATATCAGTCGGTGAACAGGCGGCTGCGGTCGAGCTTCGCGGGGATGCGCGCGGCGATAACGTCGCGGATGAGGCTCTGCTCGTAGGCGTCGAAGGCCTTGTTGGTGATGCCCATGTCGAGCGCCGTACCGGCACTCACGCCGCGGCGGATCAGGCGCAGCGCGTCCAGAAGCCCGCGCAGGTCGAGCGCCTTGGAGGAGATCTCCGCGCTCCCGCACTTCTTTTGCAGGTCGAGAAAGAGCTGCACGAGCTGTCCGCGGTACTTTTTTTCCAGCGTGGGAAACTCCTCGCCGAGCAGACGGTCCAGACCGTCCTCCGCGATGGGCGGCATCTGAATGACGACAAAGCGCGAGGTGAGCGCTTCATTCAGCTCGCGCGTGCCGGCGTAGCCGTAGTTCATCGTGCCGATGAAGCGCGCGGCGGGGGCGACCGTTACGCGGTCGTAGCCGGGGACGTCGATGGCGCGGCGGAAGTCCAGCGCGGCGTGCAGCACGGCAAGAGCCTCATTTTTGGCCATGTTGATCTCGTCGAGCACGCCGAAGCCCCCGTGCTTCGCACAGAGGTAGACGGGGCCGGGGCGGAAGGTCACCTGTCCGTTTTCAAAGGTGTCCATGCCGATGAGCCCGGCGGCGTCCATGCTGACGTGAAAGGAAACGTCCCACGCGGGGCGGCCGAAGGCCTGCGCCAGATTTTCGGCCAGCACGTTCTTGCCGGTCGCCTTGCTGCCGGCGAGCAGCAGGTTCTCGCCGCACAGCAGCGCGGCGATGGCGGCCTCCCAGACCTCTTTCCCATAATAATGATAGCGCGGCTGCGGGATGCGGCCCTGCAGCGCCGGCTCGGCGGGGTATTGTGCGCGGTAGGCGCGGACGCCGTCGAGCAGCGCGGGGCTGATGTGCTCCTGCTCTAAAAATTCCAACAAGCTCTCCTCATCCTCTCTTTCGGAAATGCGCGCGTCGCGCGCTTCGTTTCGGCCTCATCATAGCACAACGCGAGGGCTTTGCAAGCCCTTTTTCCGTCAAAATTTCGGACGGCTGCGGCGCGTTTCCTGGACGCTTTGGCGCGAGCGGCGCAAAAAAGAACGCCGCCCGCGGGCGGCGCTCTCTGAACGGCTCAGTCTTTTGTAAGGATGATGGGCATGGCGGTGGTCTCGCTCTCGCCGTCGGCGCTGTTGTTGGCGGAGGGCATTATCTCGCGCGTGAGCATTGCCAAGAGCCGCGTGCCGTCGGTCAGCTCCGCATGGAATACGACCTGCAGCTCCGCACCGTAGGGAAGGCCAAATTCCACGCCCTCTGCGCCGTAGATGCTGTAAACGCCGGCGGTGCTCTCATCGGGAATGTCGCTGATCCACCACTGCACGACGGAGCGTTCCTCGTCGTCAGCCTCCGCAAATTTGAGCACGCTTTGCGCCGCGCTCTTTCCGTCCACCAGATAGTCGAGCCACGCGGACCGGACGTCGGCATCATAAGCGCCGAGGTAGAGGTTCGCGGTGCGGTGGTCCTCGGGGTCCGCCCAGCCCCTGACGCTGCATCGGATGCCCGAGCTGGAATAGGAACGGCTGAGGACGTAGCCGAAGGAAAGATCCTCATAGAGCTTCGGCAGCGCCTCGTCGGCAAAGCCGGGCAGGTCGCGGATCGTCTCGAGCTGGCGCTCGCCGCCGGTATCGTAGGCGGCGGTGGCTTCGAAGCCGGCGTCGTTCATCGAAAGCACGGCTTCGCCTCGGTAGACGTCGTACTCGTCGCGGACCAGCTCGACGGCGGTCGTTCCGTCGTCGGAGGCAAGGGAGCGGAGACGGAGGGAGACGGCAAGGTCTTCCTGCACCGTCTTGGGCCGGAGGGCGAAGGCAACCGTGCAGGTGTAGGCGTCCAGGTCGAAGCGCTTGACCGTGTAGTCGAACTGCGCGGTCAGCGTGGCGCTCTCCTCCATCGCTTCGCGCACGGAGCTGCTGATGCCCGCGATCTGCGAGGAAAGGCTGGACTGCACGCTCATGATCTGCGATTGCAGAGAGCCGACCTGCCGCTCGAGCTGCTTGACGCGGTGGTTATTGTAGACTGCCAGACCGACGGCGAGGGCGAGGCAGACCGCCGCCGCGCCGAGAAGGAGCTTTTGCCGGCGAACCTTCTTCGGCGCGGCAAGGGTCTCCTGCGCGGGAGCGGGCGTGGAAGCTTCGACAGACGAGGCGGCCTTGGCGTCGCCCTTTTCCGCTTCCTCAAGGCTCAAAAGCTCATCGACGCTCACGCCGTAGAGACGGCTGAGCTCCACGAGCTTGCTCAGCTCGGGCTGGGCGGCGCCCGTCTCCCTTAATTAAAGATATTGTTGGGTAAAAAAGAAAGGTCAGTCGATTT
>OMEQ01000856.1_pt1 | contig 16775 bp, 8 predicted proteins | sample 1645451 | NCBI WGS metagenome assembly OMEQ01 (sample SAMEA103958142, study PRJEB25191) | human gut metagenome | biome: human-associated habitat [ENVO:00009003]; feature: intestine environment [ENVO:2100002]; material: feces | place: Germany | collected 2013/2015
TTGGCATCAAATGGTGCTTTTTGATTTCGACACCATCAATACTTCCTTTTACTTTCACCCAGCCGAAAGGTGCCTTTTTATCTTGCGGCACTTCGGGAATGGGTGCATAAGTCCATCCTCCATTGCCGGGAGTTCTCTCAAGCAAGTAATCTTTATCCACTAAGGGTACTTCCATTTGTCAATGACTGTTTATTTCTATTCTATCTTTTCTATTTCCCCATACTTTCCGCCCCGCATCACTTCTCTTCACCCGGCAGAACGAAAGACCAATGGGTACGGTATGGGTTGATAAAAGCCTTCTGATCTTCATGCCAACGCTCCATTGCTCACTGATCCATATGGCTTCCAAATTTAATAAATATCCGGAGACGAACCCCAATTACCACCAATTTTCACTCTTATTCTGTGATTATTTCCTTTTCTTTGCGACTAACCAAATAAAAGTAATCCTAAAAGAAGATCAATGAACCTGAATCCGGCGCATATCAACGAGCCTGTACAAAAAGAGTTCCTCTCGGTAATCAAGGAATACGAGCGGGTTATCTACAAAGTATGCTATCTGTATACCACCCGGAACGCTACGCTCGGCGATCTTTACCAGGAAGTGATTCTCAATCTGTGGAAAGCTTATCCCAAATTCCGGAAAGAATGCAAAATATCGACCTGGATTTACCGGATAGCCCTCAACACTTGCATCAGCTTCATCCGCAAGGAAAAGAATGTGCCGGAAATCGTCGCACTGACCCGCGAAGCCGACTGGATGACAGAAGAGAAAGACGAACTGACGGAAATGCTGCGGCAACTGTACCGGATGATCAATCAATTGGGACAACTGGACAAATCGATCGTACTGCTTTACCTGGAAGAAAAAAGCTACGAGGAAATAGCCGAAATCACCGGACTGACTGTGACCAATGTAGCCACTAAGCTGAGCCGGATCAAGGACAAACTTAAAAAGATGAAAAAGGAGGAATAAGATATGGAACTGGATGACTTGAAGAAATCGTGGAATGCTCTGGATGAACACCTGAAAAACAAGGAGTTCATTGAAGAAAAAGAGATAGCACAACTGCTGGGACGTGCCCGTAACAAGATGAACAGCATCGACCGGTTCAACAGGAAACTGCGTTTTGCCTCGATCGGCATACTGACATTAGCGGTGCTCTTCTGGATATGCGCCGACACACTTACAGACCTTTTTTATTGGATAGCCCTCTCACTGTGCATCCCGGCTCTTTGCTGGGATTTGTACTCCGCCCATTACCTGAGCCGGACCCGGATCGATGAGATGCCTTTGGTCACAGTCATCTCCCGCATCAATCGGTACCATAGATGGATGGTTCGCGAATGGATCATAGGTATCCTCTATCTGCTTGCGATGGCTACTTTTTTCTTTTTCCACAGGCAAGTCTGGCAATATGGTGCTGCGGGAATTATCGTCAGCCTGATCGTCTGGGCCATCGGGCTCGGAATCTGCCTATGGGTATATCGCCGGAACATAAGACATATAAAAGAAATAAAGAAGAACCTCAACGAGTTAAAAGAATTAAATCATACAGCTTAACTTAAACCATACTTTACAAATTCTCTCTAACTTTGAAGAGGCGTTCGGAAGTCCCCCCCAAAAACTTACCTGCGCCTCTTTTTATGTATTCAACTCCATAGTTAAGAAAATATGCTGCAACGAGTTTTAGGCTTTCTGATAGTAATCCTTGTACTGCCGGACATTTATATTTACCGGACATTTATCAAACAACTGACTCTAAGTCTTTTCTGGCGGATTCTGTACTTCTTCCCCACTCTTTTCCTGATGGCAGGAGTCGTGTCACTGGCTTTCTTTGCCAACTATGAATACGCCGAGCAACATACGTTATGGATAGGGCGTTTTGCCGTTGTCTTTTTCCTGTTTGCTTCACCGAAACTGATTTTCACGATCTGTTCCATCATCGGACGCCCGTTTAACCGATGGTTGCACTGGTCCCGGAAGCCCTTTGTGGCAACCGGACTGGTACTTGCCACACTCAATGCGGCGCTGATTCTTTACGGATCGATGGTCGGCAAAGACCGTTTCGAAGTAAAGGAGGTCACTTTCCGGTCTCCCCGTCTACCCGAAGCCTTCAACGGATACCGCATTGTCCAGTTGTCCGATATCCACATCGGGAGTTGGCAGGGAAACGCCAAGAGCCTGCAACGGATGGTGGACCTGGTGAATGCACAAAAACCGGACTTAATCGTATTCACGGGTGACCTGGTGAACAACCGGGCTGCGGAATTGGACGGATTTGAAGAGATACTGTCTCAACTGCATGCCACAGACGGCGTCTACTCCATATTAGGGAACCATGACTACGGACCTTACTATCGCTGGAAAAGCAAGCGTGACCAGGTAAACAACCTGAACGACCTGAAGAAAAGACAGGCCGACATGGGCTGGATACTGCTGAACAACGAGCACACCCTGCTACACCGGGGAAATGACAGCATTGCCCTGATCGGGGTAGAAAACGAAGGAGAACCTCCTTTCTCCCAGCACGGCGACCTGACCAAAGCACAGGCAGGAACAAACGGGCTGTTCAAGCTGTTACTAAGTCATAACCCTACCCACTGGAGGCGTGAAGTGTTACCTCAATCGGACATCGATCTGATGTTGGCGGGACATACTCATGCCATGCAACTGGCCATCGGACATCACTCGCCTGCCTCCTGGATTTATCCGGAATGGGGAGGTATGTACATGGAGGACAACCGGGGGCTGTACGTAAACGTCGGCATGGGATTCGTAGGTCTGCCTTTCCGCTTCGGAGCATGGCCGGAGATTACCGTGATAACACTGGATAAATGAAAAAATACTGGCAAATACTGAAGAAGTACAAAATAAGCCTGCTGGCATGCCCGTTGCTGGTACTCGTGTCGGTGATGTGCGAAACCGTTCAGCCGATGTACATGGCGGATATTATAGACAACGGAGTGATGCAAAGAGACCTCTCCGTCATCACTGCCGTGGGCGGAAAGATGATACTGATCTCCATTGTCGGACTGATTTTCAGCATTGCCAATGTCTACGTATCTTCCCATGCATCCATTGGTTTCGGAACCGATCTGCGCACCGGCCTTTTCGGCAAGATACAGCAACTCTCTTTCTTCGACATCGACCGGTTCAGTACGGCTTCGCTTATTACCCGCCTGACCAGTGACATCAGCCGCATCCAGCAAGTCATCATGATGTCGATGCGCCTGATGCTGCGCTCTCCGCTGATGCTTGTCATGGCGGTGTTTTTCGTTGTACGCATCAATCTCGAACTGGCGGGTGTCCTGCTGGCTGCCATCCCTATATTGGGTTTCAGCGTATTCTTTATTCTCCGGAAAGGTTTCCCCTTCTTCCTGAAGGTTCAGCAGAAGGTGGATCAACTGAATGAGGTGGTACGCGAAAACCTGATTAACATCCGGGTGGTAAAGTCATTTGTACGAGAGGACTTCGAAGCACATAAGTTCAAAGACAAGAGCGAGAGCCTGCGTGATACGGTGATTCATGCTTCCAACATCATTGTCTCCATCTTTCCGGTAATGCAACTGGTGATGAACCTGTCTATCATCGCTATCCTCTGGATGGGAGGCCACAAGGTGATGACCGGAGAGCTGAAGGTATCGTTTGTCAACTACCTGGGACAGGTGTTGATGTCATTAATGATGCTTTCCATGATCATCATGTCTTATGCCCGTGCTTCTGCCTCGTCGAAACGTATTTTAGAGGTACTGGACACACAACCTTCGCTGACCGACACACCCGAAGGCATGCGGAGCACCCGAGAGATTGAAAAAGGAGAGATCGCCTTCGAGAAGGTCAGCTTCCGTTATGGCGGCGGAGAGACGGACGTATTACGAAACATCAGTTTCCACATCCGCCCGGGCGAGACAGTGGCCATAGCAGGTGCTACCGGATCGGCAAAAAGTTCACTCGTGCAACTGATCCCCCGCCTCTATGATGTCAGCGCCGGAGAAATACGCATTGACGGCATCCCTGTACAAGACTATAACCTGCGCGAACTCCATGCCCGCATCGGAATGGTGCTGCAAAAGAACGAACTCTTTACAGGAACCATCGCCGAAAACCTTCGCTGGGGAAAACCGGATGCCACGCAAGAAGAACTCGAAGTGGCAGCCCGTGCCGCCGAAGCCCATGAGTTCATCTGCTCGTTGCCTGCCGGATACGACACACTGCTGGGACGGGGTGGAATCAACCTTTCCGGCGGACAGAAGCAACGCATCTGCATCGCCAGGGCCTTGCTGCGTAAACCCAAGATATTGATACTGGACGACAGTACCAGTGCCGTAGACTCTGAAACGGAACTCCGTATCCGGAACAACCTGAATGCCTGGCTGCGGGATACCACGGTGCTTATCATCACCCAACGCATATACACCATGCAATCAGCCAACCGGGTCATTCTGCTGGACGACGGGGAGATAGAATCCATCGGCACCCCGGAAGAGTTGTTGGAACGGTCGGAAATGTATCGGGAAATATATTACTCACAGCAAATCGTTATCTGACCATGGCACACGGAGATCATCTGAAATACAGCGGAAAGCCTAAGGCGGGAAAGAAAACATTTCTACGCCTGATATCGTACGTGGCCTGTGACCGGCGGTTACTGATTGTGATCGGTGTGCTGATCGTGATCAGCATTGCGGCCAACCTCACCGGATCGTACATGCTTCGCCCGATTATCAACGACTACATCCTGCCGGGCGACTTTCAGGGACTGGTGCGCATCCTGCTGTTCCTGGCAGCTATCTACCTGACAGGAGTGGCGGCTACTTACATCGAATATATCCTGCTGAACAAGATAGGACAACGCACCGTGACCCGGATGCGTGAGGAACTGTTCGGCAAGATGGAATGTCTGCCTGTCAGATACTTCGACACCCATCAGCACGGTGATGTCATGAGCCGGTACACCAACGATATCGACCGCATCAGTGACGCATTGACCGACAGCCTGTCCGATATGCTGTCCAGTGCACTGACGGTTATCGGTATTTTCTGCCTGATGATCTTTATCAGCCCGATACTGACAGCGGTAACGCTGATTACCGTCCCTCTGATGTTCCTCAGTGCCAAAGGCATTGTGAAACGGAGCCGGAAATACTTCAAAGCGCAGCAGGAAGCACTGGGAATGATGAACGGCTATGCGGAAGAAATGATCAGCGGACAGAAAGTGGTGAAAGTATTCGGACACGAACAGAAGGTGGAAACAGACTTCGGGATACTGAACCAAAGCCTGAAGGACAAATCGTTGAAAGCACAATTCTACTCGGGGCTAATGATGCCTGTCATGCAAAACCTCAATACGCTGAACTATGTGATCATCACCATTGTGGGGGCTTTACTGGCCATCTTCCGCGGATTCGACGTAGGTGGACTGGCAGCTTTCCTGCAATATTCACGGCAGTTCGGCCGCCCGATCAATGAACTGGCAAGCCTTTACAACAGCATACAGGCTGCCATAGCCGGAGCCGAACGTATCTTCGAAATCATAGATGAAGCGCCCGAGAAAGCGGATGTTCCGGAAGCCGTCACACTGAAAAATATAAAAGGAGACGTAGCCCTGAAGAATGTGTATTTCGGCTACCGTCCGGAGAAAACCATCTTGAAAGGAGTGTCCCTGCATGCACCGGCAGGAAAGAAAATAGCCCTGGTAGGCGCCACCGGAGCCGGAAAGACAACGATATTAAACCTGCTTCCCCGCTTTTTCGATATTCAGTCGGGAGAGATCACCATCGACAATCACCCGATCGACCGGATCGAGCGCAACAGCCTTCGCCGTTCGATGGCTATCGTGTTGCAGGACACCCATCTCTTCACAGGTACGGTACGGGAGAACATCCGCTTCGGACGCCTCAGTGCGACGGATGACGAGGTAGTGGCAGCCGCCCGCCTGACCGCTGCCCATTCGTTCATCAAACGCTTGCCGCAAGGGTACGATACTTTGCTCGAAAACGACGGAGCCAACCTGAGCCAAGGGCAACGGCAGCTATTGAACATTGCCCGTGCCGCAGTGGCCGATCCGGCCATCCTGTTGCTGGACGAAGCAACGAGCAACATAGATACACGCAGTGAAATCTTGATCCAGCGGGGATTGGACCAGTTGATGCAGGGACGCACCAGCCTGATCATCGCCCACCGCCTGTCTACGATCCGCAATGCAGATACCATCCTGGTACTGGAGCACGGAGAAATCATCGAGCAAGGCAGTCATCAGGAATTACTTGCATTGAAGGGAAAATATTATTCGCTGAATGAAGAGCAATTCAAATAAACGGACTACCACAGAAACCGCCCCGGGGATGGAGCAACCGTAATCCCGATTCGGAAGAGGTATCAGATAGAAAGTGATTGATGCAAATAGCGATACATTAAGAAAGCAAATACCCGGTTTCACAAACAGCACCTTTCGATAAAAGCAGTAAACTGGAGAGGGAAAGTCCCCAAAGGTGGGGTTACGGAGGTGAAGAACCGGGATTGAACAGGTGAAGAACCGGAATTTTCCACAAAAGAAGCAAGCATTTCAGGAAAAAGAAGTAAGCATTTGATCCGAAAGAAGTAAGCATTTCCCCAATATGCTTACTTCTTTTTCAAATATCTCCTATTGTTTTTGTCCATCAGGTCTATTGTCCTGTTTTTCTCCCCTGATTCTTGCGTTTTCCGTTCCGGTTGTGAAGTGTCCGAAGCACTTAAAGGAACAACAGAAAGACACGGCTTTCCTTCAAGGAAATACTTCAGCGAAGCAATCGCACCTATCTTGTGACATTCTATCAGAAAGCGAGCGGAATCACCGTCCATAAGACAAACCCATAACTCCCTACAGAACGATTTTTCCATTCGGACCGCACTCCGCCCCGAAAAAACGCAGCCTGACGATTTCCAATTATCAATTTGTCAAAGTGATAGCACTCTTCCCATTCGCCGCACGATGGAGTTGCACTTGCACGGCGATGCGCTCACTCATCTCCTGTACATGGGAAATGACTCCGATCTTCCGTCCCTGCATCTGCAATTGCTCGAGAGCTTCCATCACCGTGCGCAAACTGTCGGCATCGAGCGAACCGAAACCTTCGTCGATGAAAAGTGACTCCACTTTCAGGTTATTGCTTGAAAGAGACGACAGGCCGAGAGCCAACGCCAGGGAGATCAGAAAAGATTCTCCGCCGGAAAGAGAATAGACGGTACGCACCTCGTCACACATATCGCAGTCGATCACTTGCAGGGCGAGCGTTCCCGGCACCTGCTGCAACCGGTAACGTTTCGATAGATAAGACAGGTGCTTGTTGGCATGCATCAGCAACAGATTCAACGTATAGCTTTGGGCAATCACCTTGAACTTTGTCCCGTCCGCACTGCCAATCAGTTTATTGAGTTTTCCCCATCGGTTGGCTGTCTCCTGTTTTTCGGTCAGTTCCTGCTCCAGTTGCTTCAGCTTCTTCCGGTTTTGCTCCTGTTGCAAAAGACGTGCTTCGACGGTCGACAGACGCCGTTCGGTCTCCTGATTGGTGGCTTGCTGGCGGGCGATCGTCTCCGGCAAATGTTCCGGATCGGCTATCTGTTCTTTCCGGAGCATCAATTCGTCGATGGAGCTGTTCAGTTGCCTGATCTCTCCCTGCATACCGGAAATACGCGACTGGACTTCTTCTCCCTCCTTGCGCACCTGTTCCACGGAATCGTTTAATTGTTTCTCTTTTTTCCGAATAGCGGCTTCCGCATCCTCAACAGATTTGCCTTTCAACAAAAGAGCCCGTTCCTGACGGAGAGTTATCAACTGCTCACTGACCACTCGGAACTGCTCCCGAGCAGTCGTTTCCGCCGTTTTCAGTAGTTCAAATTGCTCTTTAGCAGCCAGAACTTGCTGCATCAACAGATGGCAACGGGCCACCCCTTCGCGCAAAGCCTCACAAGCCGAGCGAACCGTCCTGATCTGCCCCTCATGCTGTTGCCATTCCTTGTAGAGCTGATGGTATTGGTGCATTTTCTCCGCGAGCAGATTTAGCTTCCCTTGCACGGTATGCAATTGTTTCTCAAAATAGTCCGGATTTTGCTCCTCTTCAGACGAAGGACGTTTCTGCTCAGCCTCTTGGAGGAACGCCTGCAACTGTACGGTTATCTCTCCGGACAATTCCGACAGATGAAGCAAATCCTGTTTCAAGGCAATATTCCGGTTATTTAGTTGCTGATACTCAGCAGATGCGGTTTGATATTCCTGTTCGATGTTCTGATACAGGCTATGGACTACCTGTTCCTCATTCCTATAAGGATGGTCAGTGCCCCCACATACCGGACACGGTTCATTCTCACGCAAATTCAGCCGCAAGGTCCGAACGTCTTTCCCCATCGCGATACGGGCATTCTCAAAAAGGCGTTGCAGCACTTTCAGTTCAGCCTCCTTCTCTGACAACCGGGTGGTCAGAAGGGTTATCTCTTTCCGCATCTGTTCTTGTTTGTGCCCCATCTCTTCCTGTTGTGCTTTCAGACGTTCGGCCTCTGTCCCCGCTTTTCTCCATTCCAACATCTGCTGGCGGGCATTCTGCAAACGGGTTTGTTCCTGCATCCATCGGGCTTGCTCGTCAGTCACCGCTTCAATCCCAAAAGCATTCAGACGGTTCACACGCGCTTCGTTCTTTTCCTGAAGAATGGCAAGTTGGTCTTCCTGCTCTTTCAGCCTGTTCCGGACAGATTCAAGAAATAGCTCGGTCTCTTCCGTAACCGGTAGCTCGATCTCTCCTGTCAGATTCTTCAACGAATGGCAGGAAGTATGCAGGGCTCCCTGCACAGATTGCAATTTATTGGCTTGTGCATTCGCTGCCTTTTCAGCACCTTGCAGTATCTCCTCTACCTGCTTAGATTGGCTGACCAGTGATTGAATCTGAACATCCAGTTCACGTGCCCGGCTAAGATCGGGTTGCACAGCTTCACACTGTCCCCTGAAGCGAATGAGAGAGTCGGACTGGCGTGTATATTCTTCCCGGAGCTTCTTACTTTTTTCTTCATCCAGCCGCATATCCTGCACTTTCTTATCACGCTGCTCCTGCTGCAACTTCAGAGTATGCAGCACCGATAGCTGTGCATTCAGGTCTATCAATGCTTTGCTTCCCTGTTCACGAAGGTTGGTCAGACTCTCTTTTTCGGTCCGTAGAAGAGTGATTTCCTCTTCGGAAAGCAGTTCGATCAGAGTGGCATTGCTCTTCAGCTGATTCAGTTCTGCATCGGCTGTTTTGCTACGCAGATAGATTTCACTGGAAATACGGGAGTATATCTCCGTTCCGGTCAGCTTCTCGAGCAACTCGGCTTTGGCAGACTCACGGGATTTCAAGAAAGTAGCGAAGTCATTCTGGGCAAGCAGCACCGTACGGGTAAACTGTTCGTAAGTCAAACCGACCAAAGTCACCAATTGTGCCAACAACTCTTTCCTCGTTCCCTGTAGTTCCTGATTGGCAGTCAGATCGGTCACTTGTATCGTCTGCGACCGCAAAGCACCGTTAGCCCGGCTTCCTGTCCGGCGTACCGACCAACGAGAACGATAACAGTGTCCGGACGCTCCTAAAAAATCAACTTCGGCAAATCCCTCTCCCGTCCCTCTGCGAAGGATATTCTTCACATCGGCCTGATTCACCCGACTCTCACCGATATCTGACATATAAAGACTCTCAACCGAAGCGGAGAAGCGGGGTGTCTTATCATACAGCGCCAGACAGAGCGCATCCAGTATCGTAGATTTTCCGGCTCCTGTAGGTCCGGATATCGCAAAAATTCCGGCAGAGCGTAAAGGCTCGGCTTGGAAATCAATTTCAAAAGTTCCTTCAATGGAAGCCAGATTTTTTAATCGTATGGTTAGTATCTTCATGGTTATTCGGTTTGCTTTCACCACAGATTATACGGATTAACACAGATCAATAGATGATCTCGTTGATAGTAAAGATTAAAAGATCTGTGTGAATCCTAATGGTGATCTGTGTAATCTCCGGTAATCTGTGGTGAATTCCTATTTGATTCATTCTAAATTGATGGTCCGGCAAGCCTCCTGGAACAAATTTACCAGTTCTTCCGGCATCTCCGTCTGGTAACTGTTCTCAAAGGTTGCTTTCACAATCTGTAAGGGATTCATCTCCTGCAATCCGGCGGTCAGGACTTCTTCTTCCACGCTCCCCTCTGCCGCCTGCCGATAAAAAGAAACGATACGGGCCAGCCGGACCGGCTTGCCTTCCAGTATTTCTTCCACTTGCTGCCGCAACATCGGCTCCGGTTCGCTTAGTTTCACCTTGACTTCCAGATAGGGCATCGGTTCATCTTCCGGTAGTTCCAGCCCGCGCAATTCATCCAGCACCTCGTCCGGAGCCGCAGCTTCTGTGGCAGGGATACTTAGCAAACGCACCAACGGAGTATATTCAAGTTTCTCTATCTCAACCGCCCAACCTTCATCCAGGGTCACTTTTACCACTCCGTGGTGATAATGCTTCTCGGCAAATGACATAGGTAAGGGACTGCCGGCATAACGGATATTCTCCCTGCCCGATACGCGCTGAGCCTTGTGGATATGCCCTAAAGCCGTATAAACAATCTGTTCGGGAAAAGACTCGGGCGATACACTCTCCAGACCACCGATGATGATGCGCTCACTATGATCTTTCTCGGCAATCTCCGAACCGGTTGCCAGCAGGTGTCCGACAGCCACCAATGCCTGTCCGTCAGTCCGCTTCTTCAACGCATATTTCAACAAACGGGCATACAGTTCCTTCACCCCTTCCGCATACGGATTGCCTTCAGTCTCTACCACCGGATAGTCTCCCTGTCGCAAGAAAGGTACCGCCAGGCATAGGGCTTCTACCTCCCCCGCCGCATTCTTCAATTCTACCAGTAAATGCTCATAATCTATTTTGCCATTCTGTTTATGGACAATTCCTTTAATCTCCGTACGCATCTCCTGCAACAAAGGCAGAGGAGATTCCAGCCGGGCAGCCGAATCGTGATTGCCGGCCACAACAACCAACTGCAATCGCGGATTCTCAGTCGTCACCCTGTGAATGAAACGATAGAACATCCGCTGGGAAGCAGCAGACGGATTGGAAACATCAAAGACATCTCCGGCAACAATCAGTACATCAATCTTGTTCTTAGTGAGGACACCGGCCAACCAGTCCAGAAAATGTTCGTGTTCCTGTGTGCGGTCATACCCGAAAAAGGTTTGTCCCAAATGCCAATCGGCTGTATGTAGTATACGTATCATGCTATTGAAATTTGAAACAAAGTTAGCAATTATTCAGGACAGCAATATTATTTTGTTTATTTTTGCACAAGCTAAAACCAAAATCATTATGAAGATACTATACTATATTTATCAAATCTGCATTGCATTGCCCATTTTGTTAGTATTGACTATCCTCACGGCGGTTGTCACAATCGTTGGTTCATTGCTGGGAGGAGCCCACATCTGGGGGTATTATCCGGGGAAAATATGGTCACAACTGATCTGCCTTTTTCTGTTGATCCCGGTCAAAGTGCATGGGCGCGAAAAGCTACATGAAAGAACTTCTTACATCTTTGTCCCCAATCATCAGGGCTCATTCGATATCTTTCTGATTTATGGTTTTCTGGGACGAAACTTTAAATGGATGATGAAAAAAAGCCTTCGCAAAATTCCTTTCGTCGGAAAAGCATGCGAAAGCGCAGGACATATCTTTGTAGATCGCTCGGGACCGAAAAAGGTACTTGAAACCATTCGTCAAGCCAAAGACTCCCTGAAGGACGGAGTATCATTAGTGGTCTTCCCGGAAGGAGCCCGTTCTTTCACCGGACACATGGGATATTTTAAAAAAGGAGCTTTTCAATTGGCAGATGACTTACAGCTTGCCGTAGTTCCCGTAACCATAGACGGCTCTTTCGAAATCCTGCCACGCACCGGCAAATGGATTCACCGTCATCGCATGATTCTGACCATTCATGATCCCATCCCTCCCAAAGGACAAGGAGCAGATAATATGAAAGCTACTATGGCCGAGGCTTACACAGCTGTAGAAAGTGCACTTCCCGATAAATTCAAAGGAATGGTGAAGAACGAAGATCAGGATCGATAGACGTTCTTAAATAGAAAAAACACTGGTAAAAAATGAACGATGAACAAGCTGCATTGACTATCGCACAGCTCGTTCATCGTTCATCTTTTAAGAGCACCATTGCTCAAAGCATTCACTATTTAAAAGGTATTCAACGCTTACCAACCCTCTTCTTCAACACGAATACCGGGAGGAAGAAAAAGATTCCGATGATAGACATCACCAATCCTCCGATAGTTCCCGCCGCCAGTGGGAACCAGAATGCCTCCTTATCCGTACCGACCATAAAGGGAATAAAACCCAGGATGGTGGAAACCACCGTCAGGAAGATAGGAAGGATTTTTGCATTCCAGGCTTTGGTATAAGCTCTCAAAGCCGACATTCGGGGATGACGCCTCCGGATGGCATTGTATTCGTTGAGGATATAGATACTGGCGTTCACCGTAATACCACATAGCAAAACGAACGAAGCAAAGCCACCTTGGTCAAAGTTCAGCTTAAACCAATAGAACGTCAGGAATACCCCGATATACGACACGGGAATGATAAATATGATGGCCAAAGGCTGCTTCAAAGAGTTGAACAGAATACTGGTAGTAAAGAAGATAATGGCAATCACTACCAGCAAAAGCAAGTATTGCTTGTTATCCTTTTTTCCCCAACCCCAGCTCTCTCTCTCCGACTGAGCCGTATACCCCATCGGCAACTCTTTATTGAATTCTTCCAGATCCCGCTTCAGGATTTTGTTTCCCTGCTCGCCCGAACCGATATATTCGTATTGCAGGCATAACCTGTACTGCTGGTTCTCCTTGGCAACCTGTTGGGGCATCTGCCCTTTTTCCATAGTGGCCAGTTCAGACAGCTTATACTGTTTATCGTCTGTTCCATACGGAAAATATTGCATGGCCCAGATATCATATTCCTGAGACTGCTTGGAAGAAAGCTTTATCTTTTCCGAACCATTTTCCGCCACTACCGAGCCGATCTCCATATTCTTACCATATATCGGCCGGATGGTGGAGAACAGAATATTGGCATTGATATTCTCCTGCGCCATACGTTCACGGTTCAGATTAAAATAGAACTCCTGATAATCGTCTTTCCAATAAGAGAAATACGAATTGATGATGACTTCCTTGATCCGTCGGTGGGTCAGCAACTTGGCTTTCAACTTTTCAGCCCACTCGTACAGTTCATCATAATTGTATCCGTACATCTTCACCTGAAACGAACCGGCTCCCTCACGAACATCATTACTGAACCCCTGATCCTGCAAGCCGTATACACCCCAGCTACCTCCACCCAGTTGCAGGGCCTTACTGATAATGTTGGCTTTCAGTGTATAGGGGAAACCGCTATTCTGATGCTCTTTGGTAAAATAGATATTGATATTACCCCGACGGGCATTGTATACCGAGGTCTGGAACTGCTTAATTTCTTTAAACTGGCTCAGATAGATTTCCATCTTCTTGATCAGTTCGTTCATCTGCTCCAACGTACTGCCGTTCGGAAGATTGGCATATACATACAACACGACTTCTTCGTTCCGGGTAAAATAGCTGCCGTTGTATACCTTCTGGATAAACAGGCGCAAACTACCTCCCAATGCTTTGTCGACTATCGGCTTGATCTTCTCTTTGTAAGTGGACGATCCCAAGGTTTTGTTGTACCACTCCGTGGCACGTCCTTCACCCTCCACTTTATCCGGAAGCATAAACACCGGAAGTCCGAACAATAGTATCAACAAGATGCAGACAGCCACACGCCAACGACACAATTTACGTATCATCCAGCCATAGAAGCGGGTAAAGTAAACCGTTATTCTTCGCGGAAGAGAGGCCCGGAGAAGGAAGAAGCGGGATTGGGTCCGACGGCGTTTCCTCTTTTTCAACCCGATCTTTTCGATCAGGGCAGGTACGAAGAACAGAGCGACAAACAAGGATACGGCGAGGTTGATAATCACCACGGCTGCAAAGTCCTGCAAGTTCAACCGTATCTTCTCGTCAAGGAAGAAGATGATCACCAAAGCTCCCATTGTAGTCAGAGTAGCGGCCAGGATAGACATAAAGGCTTTCAGGTTACGCCGGTGCAGTATATGGTCGGTCATCACAATCGTATTGTCTATCACCAGATTGAGCGAAACCGTAATACCGGCCAGCGAATAGAGCTGCATCTCCAACCCAAAAAGATAATAGAAAATGACTGCTACCGCAATATTGATGCTCAGGCTGACTACAATCAAGAATAGGTAACGCGGATTCAGAGTGATAATCAGCACAAAGAACAGCAAGATCAGAACCGTAAGACCGGTACGCAGATAAATCTTGTTCAACTCTTCGTGAATAAATTCCGTCGCATCATAACTGGTGTGAATTTCATATCCGGCAGGCAACACCTTTTGTATGGCCTCCATCTCTTCTTTCACCTGTTTGCTCAATTGCAATTGGTTGGCAGTTTCTTCTGCTGTTATCGACAGATAAATGGAGTTAAGTCCGTTGATGCGATAATAGCTTTGGGGGGCCTCTTCCATGTGGGACACAGTTACAAGCTCGTCCAGACTGATCAATTTACCTTCGGCACTCTTCACCCGGATACGGGATGCATCAAAACCCTCATCTTTTGTTTCAGGCATCAGCGCCAACCGGATCCACTCTTTACCTCCTGTAGATGATTCGACATTATAGGTACCGAGGAACTCTTTCAGATAATAGCGGCTGACAGCCTGCTGGATATCACTCAAAGTAATTCCCAATCGTCTCAGTTGTTCGCTATCATACTCCAAGACCCACTCCATGGGAGTAGCTCCGCTCAGGTCTATCTTATAGATGCCCTGAATCTGTGCCAGTCTTGTTTTGATATGCTCATCGGCATATTGCTGAATCAAGATAGGAGTAGAAGGAGCGTTGAGTGTAAACGACATAAAAGGGCGGGAAGCATTCTCGTCCGGGCGCTTCATCCTGATATAAGGATAGCTCACTCCATCGGGAAGCTGCGGCCAGGTCTGCCGGATAATGGTAGAAGCCTCAAAACGTACCGCATCTATATCCGCATACTTATCCAATTCAATGGTGATGCTTCCCGAACCATTATCGGAGGTAGAATAGATATTCTTTATGCCCTTGATACGTGCCAACATAGCCTCCAGTTTACTGGTAGCCTCTATTTCCACCACCCTCGACGAAGTACCGGGCATACTGAACTGCACCGTAAAACCGGGCAGGGTTCTCGAAGGGTTCAGCTTTACGGGAAGCAGGGGGATTAAGGCCAGACCGATCAACGCCACGCATATAAAGGCGACAATCAGCGTAAAAGAAGAGGCTTTCGTCTGCGTTTTTATTTTAGAAGGATTATCCATCGTTTCAATGTTAGTTAGCACTATCGCACCAATTGTCCTCCCGCATAGTCAAACTTGTCAGTCAGCGAGATTCCGGTAGCAAAGTCATGTAACGTCAGTTTACGTATCTTATAATAGTTCAGCCAATAGTTTTGCAAGGCTGAAATGTAATTCTGTTGTGCCTCTTGCTGACGGTTCAGAGACAGGGTCAGGCTGTTGATATCTGCTTTCCCGATGATAAACCGCTGACGAGTCTCGTTATAAGCCAGGATAGAGAGGTCTAGTGCTTCTTCGGCACTGGTGATCATATTCTGTTGAATATTGAAATCGTTCACAGTCATGATCACTTCTTCGTCCAGGCTGATTTCATCCTGGCGGGCAGAAGTTTTCACCACATTCAGGTTATTGCGGGCCATGTTATATTTACCTTTCCTTACCCCCCGGTCAACCAACGGAATACTGACACTGACCGATACCAAGTCCTGCTGCATGGGTTTGTGGTACACATCTCCAAAATTATCAGCCACCTGGTTGAAACCGATACTGGCATTCACGCTCGCATTGAAACGCGACTCTTTTTTCGTCTTGTCCACATTGCGTTCGGCTTCCAGTACGTTCTGCTTTAACCCCAGTAACTGAGGATTGTTTTCATGTGCCATCTGCAATGCCTTGTCCACCGGTATCACCAATTCCTGAGGCCGGACAGGCAAGTCGATATCGATAACCGTATTCTTATCCAGGTTCAGGAACGAAACCAGTGAAAACATGGCGCGTTTCAGGGCACTAGCCTTGTTCTGCAACGTATTGCGTGCATTCACCACATCCAACTTCAGTGTCAATAAGTCGGCTTTCGAGATGGCTGCTATCTTCTGGCGTTGCACTCCGATGCTATAAAGCGTATCCGAAGAAACCATATTCTCCTTGGCCAGGTTATACTCGGCCTGCGCCATAGCCAGGTTAAAGAAATACGTAGTGGCCTGCACGGATACGGCTTCCACATTATACACAAACTCTTTCTTTACTTTTTCATATTTCAAGGGTTCAATCTTTCTCTCCCACTTGAACGAATTATATCCGACCAGGCTCTGTGAATATCCCAACCGGATAGGTACACTGGTAAACTGCGTTGTCTTGTTCCCACCAAAACTACGCATATATCCCAATTGCGATTGCAGGTAGAAAGTACCGCCGGTCAAATCGAAGTTCTGCTGGATAGCCAGATTACCCGATGCATAGAACGACTGTTGGCTACGATAAACATCCAAGTCCTTTTCCGAATCGTATCGCTTGGTGATATCCCGGTTATACTCGGCAGGAGTCATATTCAAAGTAAGGCTCG
>OMEQ01000858.1_pt1 | contig 16764 bp, 12 predicted proteins | sample 1645451 | NCBI WGS metagenome assembly OMEQ01 (sample SAMEA103958142, study PRJEB25191) | human gut metagenome | biome: human-associated habitat [ENVO:00009003]; feature: intestine environment [ENVO:2100002]; material: feces | place: Germany | collected 2013/2015
AAAGACCGTGTCTACTCCCTGTTCGAGCAAACATTCTATGATTATCTGTGATCCGTTTAACTGCATTGTAAATCCTCCTCTACTGTATCATCAATCAATTTTCAAAATAGCACCATTGCTTCCGCTTGTTACCATTTTTGAATATCTTGCCAGATATCTTATCAAATTTTTTCTGATTTCTTTTTTTGCTTCTAATTTAGCAGTTTCTGGTTTGATAGTTTCCAGTTTGGCAGTTTCCAGTTTGGTAATTGTCTCAGGAAGCATTGTCCTATAAATCCGTAGGAATTTTGTAATTTATAGGTATATTCATAAGTTTTTTCGTCCTAAAATCCTGTTTTTAGAGAAATTTTCCTATAAAAGTCTTCATTATCATTCATATATAGGTTTATTTCTCGTCTATTATTATAGTCATTGTGGCTTTCTGCCTATAAAAGTTTCAAAAATACGACTACCTATAGGTATCACATACTATCCAAACATAAACTTTTGCATCTAACTTCTGGCATTTCTGCTTTTCATAAGCAACACAGATACTATAACCATGTTGCAGCATTGCCGTGGTTCATCCCATTTCCCAGATATATAACAAATAAGGGGAGCATGTCTTTTCTTTAATTACAGCACAAAAAGAAACCCTCACACAACGGGAGAGGAATGTGAGGGTTTTCGCTTCTAATGAAGCTTTATAAAAACAACGCCGCAAATACATTGTTCTTACCATATTAAGTTGTATCTATATTATGTAATCTATTGTCTATTTAAAATTAATCCATGAAGATTGCTACCCAGTAAAGATATCCTTCTGAATCTGCTGCAATACCCACACCAACTCTGTTATACTTACTGCTTGTCATGCATGCATAATGTGTTGCTGAATTATGCCAGCCAGTTACTATCTCATCAGGAGTTTCCTGATATCTTCCCATAACCTCGCCGAAGCTTCCACTCTGTCCATAATCTTCACATATTGAAGAAGCATTTCTTCCATCTGGTCTTTTATGCTTACCATTCTCTATAACAAAGTAATCATTAGCTGCATTCTCTGATGCTCTTACCTGTGCCATATCTGTGAGTGTCACATCATATGTAACCGCTACCACACCAGCTACCTCACGCTCAGCATTAATTCCTGCTATAACCTGTGCAACTCTTGCATCTGATGGAGTCTGTACAACAGGTAACTCTGTAACAGCCTCTGTAACTTCTGGCTCCTGAACTGCTTCTGTTGCAACCTCTGTCTGTGGCTGAATCTCTGCAATTGTACTGCTCTGTTCTGTTACTGCCTCTGTGGCTTCTTCTGTTGTTGCCTCTGTAGCGGCTGTCTCTGTAATAACTTCTGTTTCTTTCTCTGAAACTGTTTCTTTAACCACTAAATCTGTTGCTTCATTAGCTGCCGCAACTACTGTATCAGCACTATCTTTATCTGTATTAGCTGTACCTGCTGACTTTAATGCAGATACCGCACCAGCTGCAAATACAAGTACCGCTGTTGTTATTGTTATTGTTTTGATCCACTTTTTAGAATTATTCTTTTTCATAATCAGTTCCCCCGTTGAACCATATAATAAAAAAACATCCGATTACCGGATGCCTGAATAATACGAATCATTTGCGTTGATTGTAATGCAACCGGCTGTCATTCTGATAAAATCAGTTAAGACCCTTGGCTTTGCGTCATAGCCTTTCGACTACTTTGCCAATATATTAACTTGTCTCTTTATATGAATATAATACCACTAATCAGGAATATGTAAATAGTACTATTATACTATTTTTTGTTTTTTCTTCAAAAAAGGGGTAGGAAATATATTGATAATTCCCTGCCCCGTCTAATATTACTTTCTTTCTCTATCAAATACACTTGCAAGATATCTCATGCATTCCAGTTCGTGCTGGCCTAACTGTCCTTTCTGCATTCGCCATTTCCAGTTATTACCCATGCTTGATGGCAAATTCATTCTTGCCCAATTTCCAAGTTTGAGAATGTCCTGAACTGCAAATACTGTGAGAACAGCAACACTTGAATACGCAGCCCTGAATACCTGATCAACCATTCTTCCCTTATCTCTTGTATCAAGATAGTCATAAGCATATCCTAACTCCCAGTCGCCTCTGTCCTCAAAGAAACCAAGCAGCGTTTCGTTATCATGAGTTCCACCATAGCATACAAGATTCTGTGTATAATTATATGGCAGATGCGGATTCTTTCTGTCTCCACCAAATGCAAATTCAAGAACCTTCATTCCCGGATATCCATTTTCTTTAAGAATCTTTGCTACTTCAGGAACTTCAACACCTAAGTCCTCAGCAATAATCTTCTTATCACCGATAGATTCATTAATAACATCAAGCAGCTTCTGTCCTGGTCCCTGTCTGTACTCACCCTGTCTTGCATCAGGCATGTCTGCTGGAATTGTATAGTACTTCACAATTCCTATAAAATGATCAATTCTTATGACATCATATAGTTTTGCTGAAGCTGCCATTCTCTTTCTCCACCAGCTGAATCCATTTGCTTCCATTTTATCATAATCATAAAGAGGATTTCCCCATTTCTGTCCCGCATCAGAGAATGCATCAGGTGGTACACCTGCAACCTTTATTGGTGTCAGATTCTCATCCAGCTGGAATTCTCCCTGATTAGCCCATACATCTACGCTGTCATATCCCATATAAATAGGTATATCACCTATAATCTCTATACCATTACTATTAGCATATTGTTTAAGCGCATTCCACTGTAAGTAGAATTCAAACTGTATGAATTTCCAGTATCCTATATCATCAGAAAGCTGCTCTTCATATCGGCTCATTGCCTCAGGCTTTCTGAACTTTATGTCAGTTTCCCATTCACCCCATGAGACATTGTTAAAATGGGTCTTCAATGCCATAAACAGAGCATAATCCTCAAGCCAGTCTGCATTATCTTTAACAAAATTATCAAACTGCTTATAAAGAGGAAGCCCCTTGGCAAGCTTCTTCTTGCTTTCTGCACATGCAGCCTTAAATCTGTTATAAGCAATCCTTAATATGTCAAATCTGTTATTATATATCTTTTCATAACTGACATATCTTTCGTCACCAATATTTCCATCTCTGTAGGTTCCGAATCTTCCGTTAACAGCGTCATCTTCAGAAACATTTACAGGCACAATTCCATCACCCCAGTCTCTTGAAATAACCTCTGACTTTAACAAGAATCCAGCCTCAATAAGCATATCAAGATCCACAAAGTACGGATTACCTGCAAATGCAGAATATGACTGATATGGGCTGTCACCATAAGTAGTTGGTCCTAACGGAAGTACCTGCCAGTACTTATGATTACATTCTTTAACAAATGTAACAAAATCATATGCATCCTTGCCAAATGTTCCTATACCATATGGTGATGGTAATGAACTTACAGGCATAAGTATGCCTGCATTTCTCTCAAACTTAGTATCAGACATTAGCAGCACCTCCGTCATTATCATTCATATCCTCTGTGAATTTCTTAACATTCTCTGCTTCTGACTGCGTAAGTAATTTTTCAACATCAAGAAGAATAACAAGCTGTCCATTAACATTGGCAACCCTGTCAAGATATTCTGTATCAACAGTCTTCGCAAGCGCCGGCATCTGTACAATGCTCTGAGCATCAATATCACCTATTTCAAGCACCTCATCAACCTCAAGAGCAAGCTTGACAACACCAGGTATATTTACAATTACTGTACTGTCTTCTCCAATCACACCAACATTGTCATCTGTGCCAAACTTTTTTCTTAAACTGAATGCAGGAATAACCTCCCCTCTCAGATTAACAATTCCACTTATATATTTCATTGCATTGGGAACTCTTACAATATTAATCTCTCTTTCTATAGACTGAACAAGATTAATATCCACTCCAAACTGCTGATTCCCTAATCTGAAAATTACTGGTTTTATGTAATCTGCCATACTGATATACCACCTTTCATTATTCTTCAGTCTTTCCTGTGCTTATCCATGTAAGATACGCGTTGATAAACGGATCGATATTGCCATCAAGTACGCTGCCCGCATTAGCAACTTCCTTATTAGTTCTGTTATCCTTAACCATTGTATATGGCTGAAGAACGTAACTTCTTATCTGGCTTCCGAAATTAATATCCTTGACATCTCCTCTGATTCCAGATAGATTCTCTGCATTCTCAGCCTCCTTTAAAAGATAGAGCTTAGCCTTTAACATCTGCATAGCTTTATCTTTATTCTGGTGCTGAGATCTTTCATTCTGACACTGTACAACAATTCCTGTTGGAAGATGTGTAATTCTGATTGCTGATGACGTTTTATTAATGTGCTGTCCACCTGCACCACTTGAACGATATGTATCAATTCTTAAATCATCATCATTAATCTCAATATCTATATCCTGATTAATATCAGGCATTACGTCACATGATACGAAAGAAGTCTGTCTCTTACCTGCCGCATTGAATGGAGATATTCTTACAAGTCTGTGAACACCATGTTCAGATTTCAGATGTCCATATGCATTCTCTCCTCTTATCTCTATAGTAACCGACTTAATTCCTGCTTCTTCACCTTCAAGATAATCAAGTGTTTCTGTTGTATATCCGTGACTTTCCGCCCATCTTGTATACATTCTGAAAAGCATCTGACACCAGTCACAGCTTTCTGTTCCACCTGCTCCTGCATGAAGTGTAAGAATGGCATCACATGCATCATGTTCTCCAGAAAGCAATGTCTCAATCCTTAAACTTTCCATCTTGTCTTCAAGACCCGTTATCTCTTCTTCTATCTCTGGAATAAGCGACTGATCATTAGATTCTTCTGCCATCTCAATAAGTGTCTTAACATCATCAAGTCCTGTTTCTAGCTCATTGTATCTTTCAAATGCATCCTTTAAGCCTTTAAGCTCTTTCATTGCATTCTGTGATTTATCCGGATTATCCCAGAATCCCGGAGATTCCATATCAGCCTCTAATTCTTCAATCCTTTTCTGCTTATTGTCAAGATCCAGAGAATTCTTAATCTGAGCCATAGGCTTATCGTATCCTGAAATTCTATATCTAAACTGGTCTAACTCTACCATATGTCCTCCAAAATAATAGGCGCGGACGCTGATATTTCAAGCATTCCGCGCCCTGATGTCTCTTATAAACTTATGCCTGTCTTCCGCAGCAATTCTTATATTTCTTGCCACTTCCGCATGGGCATGGATCATTAGGATATATCTTCTTCTCTGTTCTTCTCGCTGGTCCCTTAACAGATGGTCCTTCGTCCTTATTAGTACCTGTTACCTTGGCAACCTGTTCTCTTTCAACCTTCTGCTCAACCTGAATATGCATAAGAAGTCTTACGGTATCCTCTGTAATTCCTGCAGTCATCTCATCAAACATGTCATAACCCATCATCTTATACTGGACAACAGGATCTCTCTGTCCAAGTGCCTGAAGACCGATACCCTGCTTTAACTGATCCATATCATCGATATGATCCATCCACTTTCTGTCAATTACCTTGAGAAGGATTACTCGCTCGATTTCTCTTATCTGCTCAGCCTCTGGGAAGAGTGCCTCTTTATCCTCATAGAGTTTAACAGCCTTTTCCTTAAGATCATGAATTAATTCATTCTTATTCTTAATATTCTCTCTGTATTCCACTCTCTCAATAGGAATAGTTGGAAGAAGAAGCTCATTAATCTCATCATAATCCCATTCGTTAGCATCTTTATCTTCACTTACACAGCGGTTAACTACATTCTCTACATAATCAGTTATCATCTTCATGATAGAATTACGCATGCTTTCTCCATCAAGAACTCTTCTACGTTCTGCGTACATAATCTCTCTCTGCTCATTCATAACCTGATCATATTCAAGAAGATGGCTTCTGATACCAAAGTTATTAGTCTCAATCTTCTTCTGAGCTGTCTCTATAGCCTTGCTTAACATCTTATGCTCAATCTGCTCATCCTCAGATACCCCAAGACTGTTGAATATATTCATAAGTCTTTCCTGTGCAAACAGCCTCATAAGATCATCTTCAAGAGAAATGTAGAATCTTGATTCACCAGGATCTCCCTGTCGTCCAGAACGTCCACGTAACTGGTTATCAATACGACGGCTTTCATGTCTTTCTGTACCAATAATCTTAAGACCACCTGCAGCAACAGCCTCATCATCAAGCTTAATATCAGTTCCTCGACCAGCCATGTTAGTAGCAATAGTAACTGCACCATGACGTCCTGCCTCTGATACTATCTGTGCCTCTAACTCATGATACTTCGCATTAAGTACATTATGAGGTATGCCCTTCTTTCTTAACATCTCACTAAGAAGCTCAGACGTCTCAATTGTTATTGTACCGACAAGAACAGGCTGTCCTTTTTCATGAGATTCAATAACAGACTGTACAACAGCATTAAATTTGCCTTTCTTAGTCTTAAATACAGCGTCATTATAATCAACTCTTATAACAGGCTTGTTAGTCGGCACTTCAACAACGTCCATGTTATAGATTTCACGGAATTCCTTCTCTTCTGTAAGAGCTGTACCTGTCATACCAGCCTTCTTCTCAAACTTATTAAAGAAGTTCTGGAATGTAATAGTTGCAAGAGTCTTACTCTCTCTCTTAACCTTAACATGCTCTTTGGCTTCTATCGCCTGATGAAGACCATCTGAATAACGACGTCCTGGCATAATACGGCCTGTAAATTCATCTACTATAAGTACCTCATCATCTTTAACAACATAATCCTTATCCCTGAACATAAGATTATGAGCACGAAGTGCAAGTGTAACATTATGCTGAATTTCAAGATTCTCAGGATCTGCATAATTATCTATATGGAAGAACTGCTCAACCTTGTGAATACCCTGTTCAGTAAGGTTAACTACCTTATCCTTCTCATTAACGATGAAGTCTCCATCTTCTTCAACTTCCTCGTTCATGATTGCCTGCATCTTAGTTCTCTCACCCTTATATTCGCCTCGCTGTAATTGCCTTGCAAGTATATCACAGAGTTCATATAATTTAGTAGATTTTCCGCTCTGTCCTGAGATAATAAGAGGTGTACGTGCCTCATCAATAAGAACAGAATCGACCTCATCTATAATACAGTACTTAAGATTTCTTAATACAAGTTCACTCTTATATATAGCCATGTTATCACGAAGATAATCAAAACCAAGTTCGTTGTTCGTTACATATGTAATATCACTTCCATATGCAGCCTGCCTCTCTTCTCTTGTTGAGTCGTGTAATACAACGCCAACCTTAAGGCCTAAGAATTCATGTATCATACCCATCTGCTCAGCATCTCGCTTAGCAAGGTAATCATTAACAGTAACTACGATTACGCCCTCTTCAGTAAGTGCATTAAGATATGCTGGAAGTGTACACACAAGTGTCTTACCTTCACCAGTCTTCATCTCGGCAATTCTTCCCTGATGAAGAATAATTCCTCCGATAAGCTGAACACGATAATGTTCCATACCAAGAACTCTCCTGCCCGCTTCCCTTACTGTTGCAAATGCTTCCGGCAGAATATCATCAAGAGTCTCACCTTTAGCTAATCTATCCTTAAACTCCTTAGTCTTTCCTTTAAGTTCTTCGTCGCTTAACCTGCCATAAGATTCTCTGTAACTCTCAATCTTATCAGCAATTGGATATATTCTTTTCAATTCATGTTCGCTGTGTGTTCCAAATAATTTCTGAGCTAATCCCATTACTTTATATATCTCCTTATAAAAGCCTATTTGTGTTGTAATTGTACCACTATTTAGATATTCTATCAAGTAAAGTTAAACCATTAAAATTTTATAAATAGATTTCTTATACATACAGAGAAATACCGCCTACCGGCACTAACCGGCAGACGGTACTCTAAAAAAGAGGATAAACCTATATGACGTAAAAAAGCATACTAATCAAGTTCTGGTTCAATCAAACCATATGTGTTGCCTTTTCTCTTGTAAACAACATTAACTTCCTCTGTCTCTGAATTAAAGAACACATAGAAATTATGTCCAAGAAGCTCCATCTGAACACATGCTTCTTCAGGATCCATTGGCTTGATTCCGAATCTCTTGGTTCTGATAATCTTAACCTCATCGTCATCATAATCTTTCTCTACATATTCCTGTGCAAATGCTGCTGCGTTCTGCTGCTTGTCAACAATCTTATTCTTATACTTCTTTAACTGACGCTCGATAACTTCTTCGACAAGATCAATTGAAACATACATATCGCTGCTTACCTGCTCGCTTCTTATGATGTTACCCTTAACTGGAATAGTTACCTCAATCTTCTGTCTTTCTTTTTCTACACTCAAAGTTACATTAACTTCCGTCTCTGGTGCAAAGAATCTGTCAAGCTTTCCAAGCTTCTCCTCTACTGCTGACTTTAATCCCTCTGTTATATCAATATTTCTTCCTGTAATTATAAATCTCATGATGTCCAACTCCTTTACGTGTTTTATAATCGTGGGCAGAGGTAAGAATCTGATCGTAATTCCTTTCCAACCTTCTCTTTATAAAATCTATCAGACATTCTTCCTTCTTAAATCACCACATGTGTCGAAAGAATATATACACATGCAGCTAACACGACCTAAGATACATTTCTGTATACTTATTTTATGTAAGTATTATATCATATATTTGTAAATTAACAAGTATGTCCTTTAATTATTTTATGCAAATATGTCAAGTGTCATAAGTAAGTTTTCTGATTTTTTGCAAATATTCACAAAACATTTATTCTGTTCCAGGTATACTAAATTAATAACAAAATATTGTGGATAATTGTGGATAATGTGGATAACTTGGTTGATAAGTCTCATTTTAGATAAAATCGGTCTTTAAAAATGTGGAAAACTTTTCAAAGCATTTTAAAATCTTGTCAAGCAATTATTGAAATAAATACAATCTGAATTTCTTTTTGGTAAGTATGCACAAGGAAGTTTTTGTCAATATTTGTTTTTAATTTTTTATAGAAATATCCAGTATTTTCCTGTATTATAATAACGATATTATTGAAATTACATTTTATTAAGCGAGGCATATTATCATGAAAAAAACTATAGTTATAACTGGTGCTTCCCGTGGAATCGGAAAAGCAATTGCAATAGAACTTGCCGGAAAAGACACTAATATTGTTATCAACTGTGTGAATAATGTGGATAAACTAAATGAAGTCAAATCCATTATTGAGGAAAAAGGCAGTGTCTGTGAAACATTTATAGGCGATATGGGAAATTACAGTGATGTACAGAAAATGTTTGACATGTGCCTTCAGCGTTTCGGTCAGGTTGATGTGCTTATCAACAATGCCGGAATATCTGTTGTCGGACTTTTCCAGGATATGGGCGAAAATGAGTGGCACAGGATATGTAACACTAACATAGATTCTGTGTTTAACTGTTGCCATTTTGCTGTTAAAGACATGATGAAGCGACACTGTGGTAAGATTATTAATATATCTTCTGTGTGGGGACTGTACGGTGCAAGCTGTGAGGTTGCATATTCAGCAACAAAGGGGGCAGTCAATTCATTTACAAAAGCACTTGCAAAGGAGCTTGCTCCAAGTGGTATTCAGGTCAACGCTGTTGCCTGCGGAGCTATTGACACAGAGATGAACAGTCATCTCTCAGATGATGACAAGGCAGAACTTGCCGAAGAGATTCCTGCAGGCCGGTTTGGAGACCCACAGGAAGTCGCTGAGCTTGTTAAATCTCTTTCCGGCATGAACAGCTATCTTACCGGTCAGATAATAACTCTTGATGGCGGCTGGATTTAATCAGCCTGTATAACTTTTATCAATATTAATCACGGCGCGGCATTCACTCTGCTTCTCCGTGATTTTTTTCTGAATCTGTTTCTTTATCTCATCATCTGAAAGATGATAATTATAAGGAACAAGCACATCAAATATAAGATTCGTTATATATGGACCTTTAACAGTCCTGAAATCATGTATATCCAGTTCCTCACCTACTGACTTTACAACCGCAATAGTCATCTTTCGCAAATGATTTATCACCTCATCATCTGTAACTACCGGATCCATATGTATGCTTATAAAGCATTTCATGTGCTTTTCAACTCTTCTTTCAGCCATATCTATATAATCATGTGCTTCCATCATATCCATATTAGCCGGAACCTCTGCGTGAAGCGATGCATATACTCTGCCTGGACCGTAATTATGCACAATCAGGTCGTGAACCCCAATTATGTGCTTATCCTGAAGAACAATATTCTCAAGTTCCTGTACAAATTCTTTCGTTGGTGGCTGCCCAAGAAGTGGCTGCAATGTATCTTTTGCCGCACCAAAACCAGCTAATATTACAAATACTGCAACAACAACTCCTGCTATTCCATCTATATTAATATCAGAAAACAGTGTAAGAAGCACTCCTATAAGGACTACTGACGTTGCGACGCAGTCTGATAAGCTGTCTGTTGCTGTAGCCTTCATTGCAGCAGAATCCACCTTATTGCCAAGATATTTGTTGAATTTAGCCATCCACATTTTCATAAGAATTGATAATACAAGTATTATAAGAGATGACACAGATACCTCAAGCGGCGTAGGATGAAGTATTTTCCTGAATGATGTTGTCAGCAGTTCAAAGCCCATAATTATAATTGCTCCTGATACTATGAAGCCTGATATATATTCGATTCTTCCATGACCATACGGATGTTCATAATCAGCCGGCTTTCCTGCAAGCTTAAAACCTATAAGTGTAACAATTGAAGATCCTGCATCCGATAGGTTATTGACCGCATCCGCCATAATTGAAACTGATGCCGTAAGCACTCCTGCAATTATCTTTGCTAAAAACAGTATAAGATTACAGATTATCCCCACAATCCCGGCAAACACACCATATCTTGTACGGACTTCAGGGTTCTTCGTCTTATCATAATCTTTTATGAACCTCTTAAGTAATAAATCTATCATTTCCTTCTCCTTCATGCCCTCTGGCATATTTACATTAAGTATATACTATATTGGATTTAATTTAAAGATTCTTATTTTTTGATTTACAGTATATACACAAAAGGACTATAATGGAAACAATTATTGTGTTTAATCACTACAACTATCTTGGAGGACAACAATGTTAGACTTTGAAAAGGTAATACCAGAAGATGTAGGAATATCTTCCACAGGACTTATCAGCTTTGCCAGAAAGCTTGAATATAACAACATTCCTATGCACAGCATAATTGTCATGCGACACGGTAAGATATGTATGGAAAGCTACTATGCACCATACACAAGAGACACTCTCCACAGAATGTTTTCTGTCACCAAATCTTTCGTTTCACTTGCCATCGGACTGCTTGCAGATGAAGGGAGAATCTCACTTGATGACCATATTGCAGATTATTTTCCTGAAAAGCAGCCAGAAACAGGCGTGCACCCATATATGCAGATGCTCACAATAAGGCAGATGCTCACAATGAGAACGTGTCACGATAAAAATGCATACAAAATCGGAGACTCTCCTGACTGGGTAGGTTCTTTCTTTACTGTTACACCCGACCACGTTCCAGGGACTAATTTCTCTTATGATACAGCTTCAACGCATACATTAGGTGCACTTGTTGAAAAGCTCACTGGTATGGAACTTCTTGATTATCTGAGAACAAAGTTCTTAGACGAATTAGGATTTTCTAAAGAAGCATTTATATTAAAATCTCCTGATGGCAAAGTAAGCATGGGCGGTTCAGGAATGTGTGCAACACCGCAGGATATCCTTAAGGTTATGTATATTGTATCCCAGAATGGTAAACTTGGCGGGAAGCAGTTACTCCCTTCCGGATATCTTAAGGAAGCAACTGTTAAGCAAAGTGACCCTTATGGAAAATCAGGCACATGGGAAGAGATGCAAGGCTATGGCTACCAGTTCTGGATGACAACTCACAATGGTTATGCATTTTTTGGCATGGGAGGGCAGCTTGCCATATATTACCCTGACAAAGATGTTATTCTTGTCACCACTGCTGATGTACAAGGTCGTCAGGGTGGAGTACAGCTGATATATGATGCATTTTACGAGGAAGTATACAGCCATATTGATGCATGTACTTATAATGGTGATAATAGTGATTATGAAGAATTCCAGAAGTTCGAGAACTCACGCCAGCTTCTTGTTGAACCGGGCGAATATAGTTCAAACCTTGTAAGCAAAATCAACGGACAGAGCTATGAATTTGACGATAATCCATGTGGTGTAACAGACATAAAGCTTACATTTAACGGAGATGAAGGAACATTTTTCTATACTAATGCAACAGGAAATCACGAGCTGCATTTCGGACTCGGAAAGAATGTTTTCCAGAACTTCCCTGATTATAATTTCAAATGTGGTGCAAGCGCAGCTTTCAGAGCTGACAATAATCTTCTTATCAAAGTGCAGATTATTGACAGCGCCGTCGGCAATATGTATATCTCATTAAGCTATATTGATGATTATGTTACTGTTATGATGAGAAAGATTGAAGAGAGTTATTTTACTGAATACGATGGTGTGTTCAGTGGAAAGCTTAAAAACTAAAAATTCCCGGCAGACCATTGCGTATTCACACTTCCGGTCTGCCGGGAATCATTAATTATAATCAATTATCAAATTGTTAATTAGAACATAAGTCTTAATACCCATGTAAGGAAATTAACTGCAACATATGAGATTGCCATTATAAGAGGTATCTTCTTCTCATCCTTGCATAATGCACGGATTGCTATGTATACAAATGCATATCCTGCTACATTAGAAAATACTGTTACGCATGAAGATATTCTGTCAATGAATCCTACTGATGTAAGACCTGTTACCCAGCTGAGTAACTCTGCTGGTATACCAAGTACTGCTGTAATGGCATATACTGCAAGGCCCTGCATATATGTAACATTAGCCTTGTTAAATGCCTTTGCAAGAAGCATAACTACAAGTGCAATTACAGCTGCCGCTACTGCTACCAGAAGAATCTCAAGAAGCATGTTCTTAAATATTGAGCCTGCTGGATATGGCTTGGTATTAGTATATGAGCTGTAGTAAGATGAAAGTAAGCTGTCAAGTTCTTTACTTCCTGTTGTAACCTTTGCCTTACTGTTAGCAATTAACATATCAAACAATCTTGTAAGCATGTTAATAATTGCCTGACCGCCAATAAGTATTGCAATCATAATAACATTAGCTTTAGCAACAAATGCTGATACCGTTTCTACCGGTGATGTAAACACTCCCTTCAATACATTAACATAATCAAGGGCTGCATTAGCTCCTGCCTTCTTAACAGCGTCCATCTGCTGTGAAGCCTGCTGCTGATTAAATCCCTGCTGTGCCTGCTGATATGTCTGCTGACCTGCCTGCTGGTTAAATCCCTGCTGTGGCTGTGCTGCTCCGGCTGACTGCTGTGCCTGCTGACATGTACAGACTTCTCCGTCCTGTAACTGTTTTCCGCAATACTTACAAAAACTCATTTCTTTTCCCTCCTGAAAGTAAAAGTTATAATATTGTATGGTTGTTGTCTCAACCTTTTTTTATAATACCATATATATTTATTTTCAACAATGGTCATATATGCACATTTCAATATAGTAAACTGCTATAAATTGAACTTTAATGCTTTAACATACCACATTTATCAAGTATGAACTCCATTCTCTTTTCATATGAATGAAACTTCACTGCTTTTTCATGTCCGTTTCTTGCAATCTGTGCACGCTCATCCTCATGATTAAGATAATATTCTGTCTTTCTTAACAGGTCATCATGGCTTTCGTAATACACATAATCTTTTCCATTCTCGAAAAAATCCATATATTCAAGCTGAAAACTGGTCATAAGAAATCCGCCTGCACCGACAATATCCCACGCCCGAAGCGGAATTCCCGTACGGATATTGCGCATTACAGGATTAATATTAATCCTGCTACAATTAAACACCTTAGGCATATCTGTCATATAATTAACTGCACCCTTAAGATTAACTCCTATAAGCTCCTTATCCGGATCATCCGTATAGAGGTCTGTTGGAAAATGTTTTGCAAGCTTGTTAAGTATCTGCACCCTCTCTATATTAGCAAGTTTGAAACCTAAAAATGTTGATGAAAACACAAGTGCAATATCTGAAAATGCTCTTTCATCCTGCTTAAAATCTATAAGCTCACATAACTTTTCAAGTATATCAACTGTAAGCACTTTATCAAATATGCTGTCACCATAGATTTCCATCTGTGCTGCCATTGCCGCATCAAAATACCCTCTTAAATATTCCGGCAACCTATCCTTTATTTCATCATAAGAATTCCTGTGATACATTCCTCCGACAAATGATACTTCACTGTGCCATTTGTTCCGTTCATCAGCAGTAAGCGAACCTGTTATCTTACCAACACGGGAACAGTTTACAGCAAGCGGAAGATACCACACATGTTCTGCCCCAAGATTTTTTAGTTCCTCACAATAAAATCTGTCAAATATAAATATATAGTTACATTTATTAAATAAAGATTGATGATACAGTGATATAAGCGGACTATCTACCGTCCATGCAATATATTTTTTCCCAAGCTCTTCACATAAATCCGATACATGTGGAAAATAATTAAGTGAAAAAACACAGTCGTATGCAGAAAAGACCTGCCTAAGCTCCGCATAGTCACGGAGCTTAAAGCCGGTCTCATCATCCTTGTCTATTACTGTTTCTGTGTAATCATGTACTTCATGTCCGAAATATTCAATCGCAGACTTTACATCATCCTGATTGAACACCTTCCATCTGTATAAAAGTATTTTCATTGTGCACATGCCTTTTCAAGTACTTCAAAATAGTTCTCAAATGTCTTACAACAGCACTCGTAATTATCTATTATTATGCCATCAACACGCAGTCCGATTAATGCAAATGACATCGCCATTCTGTGGTCATTATATGTGTCAACAACACCTGGCTTAACATTGGCTGGAGATATCTCTATACGGTCTCTTCCCTCTTTGACATCAACGCCAAGATTGTTAAGCTCGTTGACCATAGCCTCAATTCTGTCTGATTCCTGTAATCGTATATGTTCAATATTCTTGATAACTGTAGTAGTCTTTGCAAATGGAGCAATAGCCGCAAGTGTCATTGACTGGTCTGAGAAATCATTCATATCAACATCCACACCGCAATATTCTCCATCCTTAGGTCCGCTGACACATATACCCTCGCGTTCCTCTGTCACAGCACAGCCCATCTGCTTAAGCACATCTATGAACTTAAGGTCACCCTGCATTGAGTTAGAATGTACTCCCTTAACGATAGCTGTTCCGCCTGTAAGTGCTGCTGCTGCATAGAAGTAGCAGGCTGCTGAAACATCCGGTTCAATATAATATGTCTGTGGATAGTAACCTGAGCCCGCAGGAACTACATATTCTGCCCCTTTATGGTCTACCGCACAGCCAAACTGTTCCATCATCTTAGCTGTTATACGCACATATGAGCCTTCTGTTTTATCACTTGTAATATGAACATGTATTCCTTCTTCAAGCATCGGAGATGTCATCATAAGTGCGCTTAAGAACTGTGTACTTTCACTTATACTTATTGATACATGATTCTGTGGTTTCTTTCCACCATATGCGGCACCCTTTACATTAACCGGAAGATGTCCGTCTTTCTCAAGGAACTCTATCTCTGCTCCCATGCTCTGTAATGCTTCAAAAAGCGGAAGCATTGGTCTTTTCTTCATCTGTTCAGAAGCTTCAATTGTGTACTCACCATCTGATAATGCAAGCATGGCTGTAAGGAATCTGGCTGCTGTTCCAGCACTTCCCACATTGATTGTTGCTCTCTTCTTAGGAATATCTCTTCCATGTCCATGAATGATAACATATCGTTCAACTTCGTTTACTTCGATAATATATCCAAGTGCGATAAGACTTAAAAGAAAATGTCTCGAATCGTCACTGAACAAAACTCCTTTAAGGGTACATTCACCCTGTGATAAAGCTGCCATAAGCAGCGCTCTGTTAGTAATACTCTTTGAACCAGGCACTTCAACTGTACAGTGAATCGGGTGGTCCAGCTTCTTAACCTTGTACTGTGACATAATTTTACTACTCCATTAAACGTAATTATCTCTCGTCCATATCAACATATGGTCTGTGATGTCCAACATATTTGTATGCAGGACGGATAATCTTTCCTGCATTAACAAGTTCCTCAAGTCTGTGTGCACACCAGCCTGAAATTCTAGAAGTTGCAAACATTGGTGTAAACATTTCTTCTGGAATACCAAGCATTGTGTATACAAATCCACTATAGAAATCGACATTGGCACAGACTGGCTTAAACATCTTTCTCTTGTTCATGATAAGCTGTCCTGCCTCGCTTTCAACAAGCTCATATAATGCAAATTCTTTCTGCATTCCCTTCTCTTCTGAAAGCTGCTTTGCAAATTTCTTAAGAATAACTGCTCTAGGATCTGAGTTAGTATATACCGCATGACCCATACCATAGATAAGTCCTGCATGGTCAAATGCTTCTTTGTCAAGGATCTTGTTAAGATATGTACATATCTCATCTTTATTGTCCCAATCGCTGCAATGTGCCTTAATATCTGTAAACATTTCCTGAACCTTTAAGTTAGCACCACCATGCTTAGGTCCTTTAAGGGATGCGATTGATGAAGCTATTGCTGAATATGTATCTGTTCCTGATGAAGTAACAACATGAGTTGTAAATGTTGAGTTATTACCACCACCATGCT
>OMEQ01000859.1_pt1 | contig 16749 bp, 14 predicted proteins | sample 1645451 | NCBI WGS metagenome assembly OMEQ01 (sample SAMEA103958142, study PRJEB25191) | human gut metagenome | biome: human-associated habitat [ENVO:00009003]; feature: intestine environment [ENVO:2100002]; material: feces | place: Germany | collected 2013/2015
CCTACACTTGAAAAGTGCGAACATAAAAATAGTTTCATCAATATTCTCCTTTATAAATCCCGATTTTCTTAATTCTACAAACTTGAATTGAGATTTCATATATTCCAAGGGATTTAATAACTGTTATATTTTATTATCAAATATCTCTCAATCCCTTGAAAACACAAAGTTTATCGCAGGTGAGCTTTCCCTTATTGTTTCCCTTGCGTTATATCGTCCCACCAGTGTTTACGAACTCTGATAAGGGCAAAAACAAGGGCAAGAAAATTATATAAAACAGTATAACACAAAATAAAAGTGACATTGTGAACTGATTGAAATGCTTCTATATTTTTATTGGTTTAAAGGAGACACAACATGAATACCATTTACGCAGAATACAACATGTACCACAACAGCATTGACATTTATACAATATTTATTGTGTCAGGCACCATTGTTTTCAAACTGCATAACATCATCCGGCGGATTCAGAGCATACAAAAGTCCATACGGCGAGCTGTATTCCCATTTCACTGGGATACTGACAAGCGCCGGGTGGACATCCTGCCAACATTCCAGTATTAAGAGAACATTCCCGGTTTCTATACAGCGGTTAAATACAGACATATCATAATATTTATTGTGTCAGGCACCATTGTTTTTTCATTCTCGGCATTGGAAGAACTTCTGCATATCTTCTGGTGAAAGAAGAACATTTCAGTTCCATTCCTCTGCCAGCAGGAAGTCACGAATATTGCGGTGTTTGATTCCATCTCGGCTCATATCCAGTTCGTCCATCGTTACAACGTATTTCGGGAAATTGTCACGAACACCGGCAAACGCCCCAAACTCACGCTGGATGGTTTCCTCCGAGGCAAGTAGATAGGAAACCTGAACATACAGCTTTTTCCCATGATCTTCACATACGAAGTCAATCTCCTTGTCAGAGACTTTCCCAACAGTCACAGAATAACCACGGCGCAGCAGCTCCATGTAGACAACATTTTCAAGGACAAGGTTAATGTCCTTCATGTTGCCACCGTACACGGCTTCCCGGACACCATGATCTGCAACATAGTATTTCTCGTTGACGGTCAGGATTTTCTTTCCCTGGAGGTCTTGGCGCTTCACCTGATAAAACAGGAATGCGTCCGTGCAGGCTTTGATGTAGTTCAGTACCGTTTCTGGTGAAACGGAGCGCCCTTCACTTTTCAGATACTTGGAAATGGCTGTGGAAGAAAAGGTAGTGCCGATGTTGGAAGTTATATAAGCAATAATTCTCTCCAGCATATCCACATCACGGATATTGTTTCGCTTGATAATATCTTTCAGCTCTACGGAGTTGAACAAGTCCCGCAAATACTGACGACTGGCGGCATCGTCGTAGCGAAGGTTGCTCAAATAGGGCATTCCTCCCAGCGTCAGATATTTTGTAAAGCATTGTCTTTCGTCTGCACCTTCGTAAACGGTGTGATACAGCTCCATAAACTCTCTGAATGAAAACGGGTAAATCACGAACTCCACATACCGTCCGGCAAGATAAGTGGCAAGCTCACCGGAAAGCAGCTTGGCGTTGGAACCGGTAATGTATATATCACAATCCAGCTCCACCCGGAAAGAGTTGATACATTTTTCCCAATCAGCCACCTCTTGGATTTCGTCGAAGAACAGATAAACCTTGCCGCTGATTTCTTTTGTTCTGCGAAGGATTTCATCATGCAATGCAACAGCCGTACAAAGGTGTGCATTGCTCATGTTCTCAAAATTCAGGGAAATAAACTGTTCTGGTTGGACCCCGTTTTGGGCAAGTTCCTCTTGGATCAGGCTCAGCATGACAGATTTTCCACTACGGCGAATCCCTGTCAGAACCTTTATCAGCTCATTTCCGATAAAAGGACGGATACGGCTCATATAAATTTCTCGTTTAATCATGTAGACCAGCCTCCCTTCTGAAACTGTCTATATGGTACCACGGCTATAACTGATTTTCAATACCGCAAATCCAGTTTTATCAGATATAATTGATAAAATACGAATTTCGACACAATCAGGCAGTTATACCGAGCGAAGTTTGGCTATGCGTTTTTATTGTGTCAGGCACCATTGTTTCATATTGAAATATAGTGTCTCTGTGCATGTTCTATATACCTCTGATTATATAATATTCAATTTATATAATCTCTCAAATGCTTTTTTATCAAAGTCTGCTTCTGTAATATATAGCTTTCTATCGCTATCAATGTCATTCTAACTCAATAGTCATATCAATTATACAATTAAAAGCAAAGATGCTGCTAACTGAATAACAACATCTTTGCTTGTTTAGAATGGGGATTATAAAATTTTAATGATAGTATACTGTGACATAAATATTTTTTAATGTTGCTGCTGCAACAGTTCCCGTTGAATACCTTGTAGATTCAAATTGAACATAATAATTTCCAACAGGGCTTAAATTATAATTGCCAAAATCTGCAAAAGTAAGAGAACTATTCCAACTTTTGCTGTCTGTATATCTGTCAAATGTGCCATCTCCATTATCCTCATCTTTAGCAACAAATAATTCGATGTTTCCACTACTTCCACTACTTTTTGTGGATGTAACCACTATTTTACTGATTGTGGAGCCTGACGGAACAGATGTGCTGCTGATTGTAAAAGAACCAAGAGCGGAAGTTGCCACTGTATCATTTGTTCCAAAAAAGGAATTTAACATTCCAACAGAATGTCGTGATGATCCAGAAGTTAATGCTGTCGGAGTTATTTCAAATGTCATTGTTTTCTCCGTCTCCGAATAATTTTCCTGAGTTTCTGCCGCAAAAGCTGTGACATTCATTGTAAAAAGCATGACAACACATACAATAATAGAAAAAAACGTTTTCTCATAATGAATCTACCTCCATACTTTATGTAATCATCCCCATCTAAATATACTAAATTGAAAAATCAAATCTTCCACCGATTTTATTATCCTCTGGTTTGATAGAATTCCATTCAATATTTTTAATTTTATCCAAAAGTTCATCTTTTGAATTTGCTTGAACAGTAGCTTTTTTTACTTCAATTTGCTTTAATTGTTCCTTTTTCTTCGCCTCTTTCTTCTCCGCAGCTTTCTTTTCCTGAATTTTTTCAAGATATTCTTTCTGACTAGCTGATGTTTTTTCTAATTGAGCAAAGAATGTTGTAGTTCCATCACTATTAAAAGAAATACCAAACTTTGTTATTTTTGTATCAGTATCTGCACTGTTTTCTATTCCGTTTGTCTTACCAAATGCTCTTTCAAATCCAAACTGAGCATTGATTTCATCCGACATACGCAAAGCACCTTCAATACTATGCATCTTTTCAGCATAATATTTGGGATCGGATGCCATCTTCTCCATTTCTTCCTTTGAGAAAATAACCGTAAACTCTTTATCACTTTGTGCTAAAATATCTTTAGCATTATCACCATTTTCAAAATCTGCAACCATAAAGTCCATATCTGTTCTTGAGCCACGCATATCTTTAAGCATTTTTTGTGCCTCTTTACTTAGATTTTTTTCGGCTATACTTTCTGTCACATTTTTCTTGACCTTATCATTTTCTGTTGTTTTCGCTGTTTCTTTTTTCTTATCTACTGTACCTGCCTTGTAGGTATTCTGATAACTTCCATAAACAGTACCCGTTGTATTCACATTCATTGACATATCCTTTGTCCTCCTTCTCTGAATCCGTTCTTTATTATTTATTGTTTCTAATATTATATATCGGCTTTATTCCGAAAACTATAATCCTCCCTGTTATTTTTATCCCATGATTATTGAAAATCTAAAATTTGATAAGCTCATCTAAGAGATTATGTTTCAATTTTCTTCTATGTATTTCACTACTCTATCTATATTTCCGCTTTCATATTCATCATGTGTTAATTTGAAACACTCATCCTTACTAACACTGCTGTAGTCTATATACCTAGCAATATCTTCTGGAATTAAAAACAAGTTTACTCCTTCTCGTTTCAGCGATTGTAAATCTCCGTGGTTGACATCAACAATTACTTCCACTTCCCAATTTTTTGCTTTAATTACAGACTGTAAATTTTCTTTTAATACAGTACTTCTCTTTTTTTTAAAAATATTAAAATGTCCATCATGTCCAACCTGTGAATTTCTCCCATTAGTTACATAGGGTACAATGGCTATTTTTTTATCATTAACTTGTCCTCCTTTTCCACTTCTTATAACTTCCGATTCATTTTCTCCATTTTAACATAAAACTTACCCAAGTTAAAACTCCTATTCTCAATCATCCCTCTCCCTCTGACTCCAAGTGCCACAAAAGTGCCCAACTTGCCTACAAATATTCCCAGTGTTTATGCGGGTTTTCAAAATTACAATAATTAATGCATGGAAATAATAAAGAATGAATTTCTTCACAAGACGACCGTTCCCCTCCTAGTCACTAAGCACGGAAAGAAAAAAGGGAATGGTTTTTCAACCATTCCCATCTTAATGAGCCCACCGGGGTTCGAACCCGGGACACCTAGATTAAAAGTCTAGTGCTCTACCAACTGAGCTATGAGCCCTCAATGTATACAATTATGAGTAACAATCTATATCAAACATCCAGCCTCGGATTATAACTACCGAGCTGGGCTAGCTGGATTCGAACCAGCGTAATGCAGGGATCAAAACCCTGTGCCTTACCGCTTGGCGATAGCCCAAGAAATAAAAAAAGGGTGGGTACAGGGATTCGAACCCTGGACCTTCAGAGCCACAATCTGACGCGCTGACCAGCTGTGCTATACCCACCATAATGCAAAAGTCATAAGCTACTGGCCATGACTCATAAAAAAAAGTGTGCCCGGGGGGATTCGAACCCTCGACCCACGGCTTAGAAGGCCGTTGCTCTATCCAGCTGAGCTACGAACACACAAAGCGGGTGATGGGAATCGAACCCACGTATCTAGCTTGGAAGGCTAGTGTTCTACCATTGAACTACACCCGCATAATCACTGATATCTCAGTGCTTTGTTAAGATATCATAATTATATTATAAAGTCAAGTATTTTATGCCAATATGTTCTTTCTGACATGTTTTATCAACATATATACTTGACTTTATCTGTTCTTAGGAATAAATTATGTTAGTTGCATTTTAGTTTGTAAAATATTATGGAGTAATTTCAATGACTAATAATTCTGACCACATTTTTTCTAATGTAGATATAAGGAAACTTCTTATTCCTATCATGCTGGAAAATCTCTTGGCTTCACTTATGGGAACTGTTGATACTATGATGGTAAGTAATGTAGGTGCATCTGCTGTTTCAGCAGTATCGCTTGTTGATTCCATCAATATTCTTGTAATACAGGCCTTATCAGCACTTGCTGCCGGAGGTGCAATCCTGTGTTCCCAGTACATAGGAAGCAGCAACCCTAAAGGTGCCAACCGCGCTGCGAGACAGGTATTTCTTGTCATGACAGTGCTGTCGGTTTTCATATCAGCAATATGTCTCATTCTTCGTGTACCAATGCTTAAGTTCATCTTTGGTTCGGTAGAAGCTGAGGTTATGGCTGATTCACAGGCGTACTTCCTGTTTACCCTGTTGTCATTTCCATTCATTGGTCTGTATGACGCTGGTGCGTCCATTATGAGAGCCCAGAAGGACAGCAAAAGCCCTATGATAATATCAATAATATCCAACTTCCTTAATATAGGTGGTAATGCGATTCTTATATTCGGACTTGGCATGGGTGTTGCAGGGGCTGCACTATCAACACTTGCATCAAGAGTTTTCTGTGCAGTTGTTGTAATTATTAAATTAAGAAACCCTTCTCAGACTATCTGCGTAAACAGATATTACACAATCCGTCCCGACTGGGATTTAATTAAGAGAGTCTTATATATTGGTATTCCTTCAGGTATTGAAAACAGCATGTTCCAGTTTGGAAAGCTGGCAATCCAGTCAACAGTTTCAACGCTTGGAACTGCTGCCATTGCTGCAAATGCTGTGACCAATATTCTTGAAAACCTTAACGGAGTTGCCGCACAGGGTGTAGGTATCGGACTTATGACTATAGTTGGCCAGTGCATTGGAGCCGGAAGAAAAGATGAAGCCATATATTATATAAAGAAGCTCAGTAAAATGGCTGAAGCTGCCATTATTATAAGCTGTCTTGTTGTATTTGCATTGTGCAGGCCGATTACCATACTCGGTGGAATGGAAGCAGAAAGTGCAAGAATGTGTTTTGAGATGACTCTTTTCATAACAATAACCAAGCCAATATCATGGGTATTGTCATTCATTCCGGCGTACGGAATGCGTGCCGCTGGAGACGTGAAGTTTTCAATGATAACATCGTGTGCAAGCATGTGGTTATGCCGTGTAAGCTTCACTATATTCTTATGCCGTGTATATGGCTTTGGTCCTATTGCTGTATGGATTGGAATGTTTGCCGACTGGACTGTGCGAGGTATCGTGTTCACTATACGTTTCCACTCCCGCAGATGGCTTAATCATCATATAATTGACTGATCTTAACGAATTGGATTAACGATAAAAAACGCATGCCAGATTGAAAAAATCGGACATGCGTTTTATTATTTTGTTATAAATTATAATATTGTATCGTAAACCATATTATTACAATCAGCCATTATCCTAGAATCCCTTACAGTTACCCTTAAGAGTTGCTCCTGTAATATTAACTTTTCCATTAATATTAGTACAATCTTCAATAATAGCCTTGCCAAATGTTACTTTATAACCCAGTGCAGATGGTTTTCCTGTAAGTGGCCAGTGATAATTATTACCCTTATTAGAATCTGAAATACAATTCTTCATTGTTACAACACCACTCTGGTTGTTTCTATCGAAACCATTAGCATAGTTTCCCTTAGCTGTACATCCAATAAGCTTATGGTTAAGAGGATCAAGGTGAGCTGCCTTTCCTGGTGTTTTATTATCTACTCCACCCATCTTAAATCCGTTACCATCACCATATATTCCATCACAGTATCCATTGTAGTTAGCCTGGCAGTTTACAAGTGTTACTGCTCCATGAGCTGCATAACAATCCCAGCCATCATCACTATTGTATTCAGCTACACAGTTTTCAAAATAATTGCCTTCACCTGAATGAAGTTTTACTGCAAAACCATCAGCATTCTCACCCTTAGCATCTGCATTATGATGAGACTTGCAATTATAAAACTTGTTATTAGCTCCTCCGTTGCTTACCTGAAAACCTGCATCTTCATTATAACAGCATGTTACATACTTTAATGTATTATTAGAACCTGAAATAAAGATTCCATTATCAGAAGCATTCTTAACTGTAATGTTAGAAAGTGTGCTTCCATTACCTGATAATGTAATTCCTCTTCCTGAACTTCCGCTTGTCTGTGAGAAATCTATTGTCGCATTATTCTTTCCTGCAAGATTAACACCTGCTGGAAGTGAAACAGCTCCTGACTTAACTGTTCCATCAATAACTACTGTCTGTCCTGACTTAGCCTTCTTAAGTGCATCTGCTAAAGACATTCCACCAGCCTTAACCACATAATTACCTGATACAGATGAACCTGTTGATGAACCTGAAGATGAGCTGCTTCCTGATGAAGAGCTGCCTGAACCTGATGAACTTCCTGATGAAGAACCAGATGACGAGCTGCCATTAGAATCAACCTGTACTTTGTAAATGTTGATTCCGCTGTTCTCTGAATACAGATATATATATCCCTTAGAACCTGAATATGAATATGTTCCTAAAGAAGCTGTCTTATTAGCTGCAATAGTTCCAAGCTTCTTTCCATTAGAATCAGCTACGATTAAATTACGGGTAGAGCTTCCACTGCTTCTTAACACTACCTTTATTGTATCAGAACCTGACACTGGTACCTTAACTGAACGGTATGATGTAGTGCCTGTACCAGAAAGAGCCAGACAATATGTATATGCTGTGCCATCTACTGTTACAGATTCCGCCTTAACCTTCATATTCTTACTGCTTGTTGCCATAAGACCAAGTCCGTCTACTGTAGTACTTGATTTAATAGTTCCTAACTTCTTAAAATTAGAATTCTTGAAATTCCATGAATTCTGTGTTGCCGCATTAGCTGACAACACTGGTGCTGCTGTAAAACATACTAATAATACTGCTACAACAGCTGCAAAAACCCTTCTTGCCTTCTTAATCATTATTAACCTCCCATACATTATAGATTAAATAGCAAAAGAGACGCTATTTCGCTGGCAGTGTCCGATATCATGCAAAATAAATCGCCTCTGATGCTAAAAGTACCATAATAAGGATAAAAATGAAATGGCTTAAAATTACAAAGATTTACGCAAGTGTTTGTGCATTTTGTATAGTTGGTTCTGAAATATACCGTTTTCTTAATACATTTTTACTTAAGAACTGATTTATTGTCACTTACCTTGATGTGAAAGAGCTTATCCTATGTATAATATTTGATTCCCTTAAGAGGATATGGTCAACATTTTTATGGACGTAAAAATGTATTTTACCGCACTTTTATGTACGAATTTTTGTGTTGCATTACATTTTTTCGCACGAACTTTTCTCAATCCACTCATCTGGCATCTCAAAATGCTGGTAATCTTTTGCATGTTCCCAGTCGCCGCCCCACTCAAATCCATGTTCTGCAAACACCTTATAGCACAAATCGTCATGGTCGATTTTGTGTGGAAATTCAATGCTTCTGTCTGTATACTTTTCAGCATTGGCAGGCTCTACATTTCTTCTGCCATCAACATATTTCACATAAGGATTATAAAGCGTGTTGATGTCAACCGCCAACCCTAACGCATGCTTTGACAGCTTCGTTGAATAGGAAATGTATCTGAAATTAAATGCTGAAGAATTATTATCACTCATTGACTTCTCGTCATCAGCGTCATATTCATCAATAAGTCTGATTTTTTCAATCTCATAGCCAGCCTCGTAAAGCTGCTTAAATATATCAAGCACATCATCAGCAATCAGCCTGTTCACAACCAGCTCACCTATGTGCGTTTTCCCATCAAATCCGACATGCAAAACTTTAAGATACCGCAAATCTTCTCTTGGCACGGTGCAGTTGTCCTTAAATGATTTTCCCTGCATCTTTGCAAATATGTCGTCTGGAATTGGTGATATGGTAAATGGTTGGGTGTTCATTTGCTTGCTCCTTTATTTCTGATACTCACATTATGTTATTCTGCAATTCTTACATATGCAGAATGCAGGCTTCTATTTTTGTTCTTTGGCTTGCCCTTAGCGATGTGATTTTAACATATCCTTTGGGTTTCTTTGCATTTGCAACAAAAGAATAGTAACTGTGTTGAAGTTGATTGCGTAATACCTATAAGTATTACTTACTCTCTCAACATCTTTCCTGCAAATGGCGTTATTTGACTATCATATTAATTTACACTACTCTCAAACATAGCTTTAGAATAAAATGCTATTAGATACGTTTGACTATCATATGAATTTACACTACTCTCAAACCATGTAAGCGCCGACATGATATTTTGATGAGTTTGACTATCATATGAATTTACACTACTCTCAAACATATATTTAAAATCTTCCAACCATGCTTTAGTTTGACTATCATATGAATTTACACTACTCTCAAACTATACATTAAATATTCATTAAATGTTTTTGGTTTGACTATCATATGAATTTACACTACTCTCAAACTATGTTCTTGGAGAATATTCTTCATCTTTCGTTTGACTATCATATGAATTTACACTACTCTCAAACTTGGTAACTCTCTTTTTTTAGCCTTTGCGAGTTTGACTATCATATGAATTTACACTACTCTCAAACGGATTCCTGAATATTCAGTTGAAATTGATTTGTTTGACTATCATATGAATTTACACTACTCTCAAACCAGGATATTATGATGTAAAAACAGTTCTTAGTTTGACTATCATATGAATTTACACTACTCTCAAACTCAACGCTGTTTATATCTGTTATAAATTCAGTTTGACTATCATATGAATTTACACTACTCTCAAACTATTAGAGATAGTAATACCATTACTTTCGTGTTTGACTATCATATGAATTTACACTACTCTCAAACCAAGTCGCTGTTCATCTGCTGCCGTATCAGGTTTGACTATCATATGAATTTACACTACTCTCAAACCTTTAGGATGTCCCCTATAAAAACCCTCACGTTTGACTATCATATGAATTTACACTACTCTCAAACTTTAAATCCTGTTGTTGCGATTCTCATCTTGTTTGACTATCATATGAATTTACACTACTCTCAAACTTAAACATTTTCGCATACCAACTAATTATAGTTTGACTATCATATGAATTTACACTACTCTCAAACAGCCTGTATAACTGGCTAACTGCTTTGAAGTTTGACTATCATATGAATTTACACTACTCTCAAACACGAAAAATGCTTTGTAAACATGTTTTACGGTTTGACTATCATATGAATTTACACTACTCTCAAACGTTCTATGATTATATGGTGCATTAAACATGGTTTGACTATCATATGAATTTACACTACTCTCAAACATTTATTTATTAAGTCGTGCAAGTCGTCACGTTTGACTATCATATGAATTTACACTACTCTCAAACAACAGTAGAGATATCCTCATATCTATCATAGTTTGACTATCATATGAATTTACACTACTCTCAAACGGTCATCCTCTACCTCATACAATCCTAATCGTTTGACTATCATATGAATTTACACTACTCTCAAACACACAAGAGTATATGACCCGCAGCTTCCGCCGTTTGACTATCATATGAATTTACACTACTCTCAAACGGCAGAGTAGGCACATTTATATTATCCGTGGTTTGACTATCATATGAATTTACACTACTCTCAAACTCCTCAAAAGTTACTCGCACAACAGGGTTAGTTTGACTATCATATGAATTTACACTACTCTCAAACTCTGCAGTAAATGTAGTTGAATATGTACTTGTTTGACTATCATATGAATTTACACTACTCTCAAACTCTGCAAACGCCGTATCAGATAATATACTAGTTTGACTATCATATGAATTTACACTACTCTCAAACGTGCCAATACCATAATTATCAAGCGGCGGTGTTTGACTATCATATGAATTTACACTACTCTCAAACCTCAAATCCGATTCTCACCGAGCAAACATGTTCCTACATAACATGGGTACATTCACATGATAATGTTTTTATTCTAACTTTTATTGATAACACACATATCTTTATCTATAATAGTTACTCTTTCCTCCTCAATAATATCATTATTATCGTGGTTTTCAATTAACAATAAGTATATTTTCTCATAAAACATTTTCTTATACAGCAACTTTAATTCATCTTTTGTAAAATATGATTTTATGTTGACTAAAACAAATACTTTCTTACCAAACACCTCACTAATTACACATATGTAATCAATCAGTTTCTCCAATAAATTCTCAGGATTAGTCTCAAATTTAACATCTAACTGTTTAAAAAGGTCAGTAACATCACCTTCTTGATTACATTGCAATATATACGGCATATTATCCATTACATTAGATACCATGCCCAACATAGATGAATATAGTATTCTCCACTCATTCAGCATTTCGCTCTCAACCACACGCTTTTCCATAACAGAATACAGTTTTGTTAAAACTCTTTTTTGATTAAGGTCTGTGGCAAATGGATCTATTATCAATTCTAATTTTTTTGAAAATGGTAATATTTCTCCATTATCTGATAAAATCCAGCCTGAATCATTATCTGAAAGCTGTTCTTTCAATTCACTGACAAAATCTGTGAATTTTTCCTGTTTCTCTAATATTAAGACAGCAACCCTCCCTTCTTCTAACTCTATTGGACATTCAAATTGTTCTTTTACAATCTTCACAATACTATTAACCTCCTATCATCATCCAATGTAGAATTAGTATTTTCTCCTACTATTATCTCCATTTTTGAATATTGTTTCTCAGTAAGTGTTAATATCTGCACCAATCCCTGCGGTGGCTTATTCTTCTTTACATTAGAGACAATTCCATCAACAACAGTAGCATTCAAAGCTAGCTTGCAGTATATAGATTCTTGCATCATCAGAAAACCGCTTTTAATTAAAAATTTCCTAAATTTATTATATTCTCTTATCTGAGATGATGATAAGACGGGTAAATCAAACATTACTATTACTCTCATATATCTATAACTCATTAGAATAAAACCTTATTAAAGACACATCATTATCATTAATAGCATCAAATACACTTTTACAATATATTTTTATTGCATTTACAACATAGTTTCTTTTCCCATCAATTGTAACCTCCTGATTAAGTATATTGACAAGTTGTAACTTTTCTTCTTTCTCAAACTTTTCTGGTTTCATTTCATATACTTTTCTATCAACAAGTATTCTGAATGGTTCCATTAAGTCTGAACCGAGATTAAACTGATTAAACATATTATCGTGAAACAATCCTAACTGTGTAATATAACCATTAGATACTATTTCTCTGTTAAAAGTTGATAATATTATCCCATATCCATAATTCAATGCCGCATTAATAGGTATATCTAAACTCCTTGAAAAATCCATGCCAAACACTGCGTTAAAATATACCTTTGCAGCATGTCCTTCTCGATTAGTTGTATCTCCTGGCTGAATCTCCTTTAAATATTCAGTAAGCATTACATTTTCTTTTTTACCTAAATCTTCTAAAAATCTTTGTTGATTTCTAATTTTTTCAGAGACTATTTCTGTCCACATCATTTTCTTAATTTCAGCAGTCCACCCAACCTGCTGCCTTACTTTTGCACTTGTATCATGACTTCCATAGTAGCTTACTAATTCTGATGATGGATTTCTTTTTTCATCACAAAATATAACTTTTATTTTTCTCTTAGTAAGTTCACTAAGAAGCCCGGCAGTCAGAGATACAGCTGTTGATTCTACTATAAGCATTGATATTTCGCTCAAATGTATCTTAGTTATCTCTGACTGTCTGACTATCATGTAATCCATTTTGTACTCAAGTTTAGCACTATTAGATATGACTACTATACGCCAGCTCATATATTAAGCAGGTCCGTCTCCTGCTTAAACAATCCCGTAACTGATTGATTAACAATTATAACATTGTTACAAGTTGATATAATTTTATTCTTTGTTATTATACCAGTAGCTTTTGCCTCTCCAAGCATACTTAAATCAGCTCCCATAATAGGTTTACATTGAAACAAATGTAATATTTCATTTAAAACTATACATTGACATTCTACTGATAATTGTTCAAATATTTCTCTTTTGTTTTTTAATTTATCAACAGGATTAGCTGGTCTTTTGCTATATATTGTATTGGTTAATTTATCAATAAACGTATCGTAAATTCTTATATTGCTCTCCTGTGTTAAACCATCATACTCTGTAACTGGAAGATTTTGTTTCTTATCCTTCCTTTGAGAATTCTTTTGGATATATTTCTCAAGCTTCTTCAAATATCTTTCTTGTTCTTGTGATACCATTAATTGTACAGCACATTGTAATATTAACTGCTTTCCTGTAGAGCCTCTAAGCAAAACAGGAAAATCATCTATGATCAAATATGTATTTTTCCGTATCTGAGATATCACTACCTTTGGATTCTTTAATCCATACACATTCTCAAAATATTCCATACAACTATTTGAATCATTTAAAAACTGATTTTTCATAAATAAAGGTACGGACTCTATACTTCTTTGTTTATTACCCTTTTTATCTTCTGATTCAATAAGAGTAAAAAATGCTGGTGTTATTGATTTGTATCCTCCATATATGTTTACATCTCGTCCTTTTTTTACTGGCATACTGGCATTTTCATCTTTACCTACCAATTGTTGATTAAACAAACCTCCATTTTGACCTCTTTTAATGGTTGTAACCTGCTGTGTATATTGTATATCCCTCTTGTTTATATTTTTCAACACATCCCTTAGTGTTCCATTATTACCTCTTTTCCATATAACTTTGTCATTCTTAATAAGGTCATAATTAAACATTTGATTAAGACTATATTCAGCATTTCTATTCTTCTTTAACCATTGTAATGGATTGTTAGTGAATTTTTCAAAATATACATTTCCTACAACTATATTAAGATATGCATCTTTTGCATGATGATAGTCATTTAAAGAGCGCACTTTTGTTATCTTAACATTATCCATATTCTTGAAATCTGAAACCAGATTAGCCTTCACATATGCCACTTTTGAATCTGGATACATTCTATTAAATAATCCAATTACAATTTTACTTGACTGCCTTGCTTCAACCAACTGCCTATTAATAAAACTTGCAAGTTCTTCATCAGTAAGTGAATCTTTTCTCATCAATCTATAATACTTTTCTTGTGAAATAAACCCCTTATTTAATAATTCCTTCCAGAAACCGTGCCTGTCTTTCTGTATTTCACTCGAAATCATTCCATTGCTTTTTTTAGCATTAAGTTCTCTTTTTACCAAAACAAGATTATCCAACGAATCGTCTTTTGTCTTTGATTGCGGATAAATGTGATCTCTATCATAAACATTTGCATCTGACAACCTTGACAAATCTATAGGTTCTCCCGAATACATGCATCTACCCATCTGTGTATAATACAGATATAATTTAATACTGTGAAAATCATCCTCTGGTCGTTGTTCTAATTCTTTTTTCCAATCCTTTGATTCGTCTTTACAACTTTCATACAAGCTTATTAATCTATCTTTTCGGGATACTGTACGCTTCTTTTCGCCAGCTCCTCTTGCAACTTCTACAAATATTTTAGCAGGCTCTTTTCCCATAATTTTTCTTATCTCTTCAGAAATTAATATAACCTGCCATACTGCTCTCTTAATAGAAGGCGAAGCAGCAATATCTTCAACAATATCCTTATATGAAATAGTCGCTATTTCTTTCATATTTTTATTGTTAATATTTTCTATTGTCTCTGAAAATGTATATTTCTGTCCTAAAAGCTGCATTAAATTATCCTGCGTGTCTCTCAGCGCACCTATTACCGTCCTAATCTCTCCGGTTTCTTTATCAGCACCTTCTATTTCACCCAGAAACTTTCTTGAGAGTCTTCCCCAGCCTTGATATTTTAATCTACTGACTTTTTTAATTTCTTCATCTGATATCTGATTGTCATCATACTGTTTTCTGATAACTCTTTTTAAGATTGATATTTCATCACCATATACTGTAATCCATAAAATTATCTGTTCCACCATAATCTTAACAGAATAATTATCAATCTTATCTCCCAGTATTTTTTTAAAATCAAGATATGAAGACATCGAACTTTTAAAATTTATATCAAATCCGGTGATTTCCTCATCGTCATTTATCAATCCTTCACTTTTTAAATACTCCCTTAAATTCCTACCTGTAACCTTCTTTTTCTTTTTAAACAAATTTTCGATAATGTCTTTTTTCAATTCAACATTCATTTTATTCGCACCAATTTTGACATTATTCAATTCATTTAACACATTAAACTCCTCATAAAGAAGTGCATGTTTTGGCAAAACATCTTCTCCAATGAGATATGTACATTTATTAGTCATTTTTCTAATAAATTTTTCTGCAGAAGCATCTTTATCTACTTTATTGTCAAAATTCCATGGTGTAATCTTACCATCAGATTTTCTTACCATCCAAGAATTAGTATTATTATAACTATTCAAAGGTCCCACATAGTATGGAACTCTAAACTCAAATATTTTAATAATCTTATCTGATACAGATAAACCATCTGCATCTTTTACACCCAAGAATGGCATATATTTTTCTGCTTTTGCTAAAATATCTTTTAATTCAATTTCTTGCACTTGATATGGTATCACTCCATTATCCTTTGATACCTGAATAGGAAGTATAGTATCTGCCTGAATTTCTTGTTCTATGAATTCATATTCAGACTGATTACTGACCGTCTTTTCTATCTTTCCCAATTGACCCTTTAAATTTTTTATAAAATCTTCTCTATTGCATCTTTTTATATTCTTTTTGTTTCCGTTAGAATTTACAAATCCTACATATGCACAATAATTACTTTTTCCTTCATCAACGAAAAATTCTTTATAGACTTTATGATTTTCCTTAAATAATTGTTTTAAAATTCTCAAATCTTCTTTGTGCTTATCATATAAATTAACCTTTGCAACTGACAAATATGATTTTCCATTTATTTCCCCATCATCTAGGATGTCTGCTAATATCGCCCAATCGTATACACATTTTATAATATCAATAACACCACATCGTTCACCTAATACATCTTCTAATTCAACCCGAAGCGTTTCATAAGATGATTCAGAAAAAGATATACTTGGCTTATCTATTTCTAATAAAGATTCATCATCAAATATATCAGCTACTTTTGCTTTCATTCCAGTAATAAGTGTAACTATTGACTTTATCTGTTTATTACTCTTATCAACATTTAATTCATTAAATATTGTCCCCATCGTTGCCTTTGAATGGATATGATAAGGTTTTTGAGCAATAATATCACCTGTGTCAAAGCTTTCATCCATAAAATGAATCGTAACACCAGTTTCGGTTTCACCATTGATTAATACTCTTGAATACGGGTTTCCGCCTCTGTATTTTGGCAGCATGGACGGGTGTACATTAATAAATCCATCTTTTGTTGATTCCAAAAGAATGCGCGGTATTTTGTAATTAAAAGAACACACGACTGCTGCGTCAACATTAAGAGCGCGTACAGC